>Ga0210077_1000194_pt1 | contig 26781 bp, 22 predicted proteins | sample RushMan_CattailN_5_FD_185556 | JGI IMG/M metagenome (GOLD analysis project Ga0210077, IMG submission 185556) | Wetland microbial communities from San Francisco Bay, California, USA, that impact long-term carbon sequestration -... | ecosystem: Environmental > Aquatic > Marine > Wetlands ... | reverse complement strand
ACTCCCGCCACCGTCTCGCGCGCGGCGCGATGCCGGATGATCGAATACAGCAGCTGGTCGCCGTCGTACAGGCGGCCCTCGGCGTCGGCCACCGCCAGCCGGTCCCCGTCGCCGTCCAGCGCGATGCCGAGCTGGGCTCTGTGCTCGCGCACCGCGGCGGCGAGCCGCTGCGGCGCGGTCGCCCCGGATTCGTGATTGATGTTGAAGCCATCGGGCGCGGCGCCGATCGGGACCACCTCGGCGCCGAGCTCGTGGAACACGTGCGGCGCGACCTCATAGGCCGCTCCGTGGGCGCAGTCGACCACCAGTTTCAGGCCTTTCAGATCGAGCTCGTTCGGAAAGGTCGATTTGCAGAACTCGACATAGCGCCCGCCGGCGTCGTCCACGCGCCGCGCACGCCCCAGCGCCGCCGATTCGTTGCAGCCCATCGGGGATTCGAGCATCGCCTCGATCCGCTGCTCCACCGCGTCGGGCAGCTTGAAGCCGTCGCCGGAGAAGAACTTGATGCCGTTGTCTGCGTACGGATTGTGGGATGCGCTGATCACCACCCCGGCCGACAGCCGCAGCGCGCGCGTCAGGTAGGCGACGCCCGGCGTCGGCAGCGGCCCGCACAGGAGCACGTCGACCCCGGCCGCCGAGAAGCCGGCTTCGAGCGCAGCTTCGATCATGTAGCCCGAGATGCGGGTGTCCTTGCCGATCAGCACCGCCGGGCGCTCGCCGTGGGCGACCGCCACGCTGCCCGCGAGCACCCTGCCCGCGGCGTAGCCGAGCCGCAGAACGAAGTCCGCGGTCATCGGGGCGCGACCCACCGTGCCGCGCACGCCGTCGGTGCCGAAATGCTTTCTGCTCATGTCGCTCCGGTCCGGAAGGCGTCCCACACCGCGAGGGCATCGCGGGTGGGGGCCACGTCGTGAACCCGGAGTATATTCGCCCCGGCCTGGGCCGCGAGCAAGGCGGCGGCCACGCTTGCGGCAAGGCGGTCCTCCACCGCGCGCCCGGTGATCTGGCCCAGGGTCGACTTGCGCGACCAGCCCGCCAGCAAGGGCACGCCCAGCGCGGCGAATTCCCGCAGCCGCCTCTGCAGCTCGAGATTGTGGCCCGCCGTCTTGCCGAAACCGAATCCGACGTCGACGACGATCCGCTCGCGTCCGATGCCCGCGCGCTCGGCCGCCGCGATGCGCCCGAGCAGGTAGTCCTTCACCTCGCGCACCACGTCGTCGTAGCTGGGAGCGCGCTGCATGACGCCCGGCTCGCCTTTCTTGTGCATGAGGCACACGGCGCAAGCGCTCGCCGCCACCGCCTCCAGGGCGCCCGGCGCGGTCAGCGCATCGATGTCGTTGATCATCGAGGCGCCCGCCGCCAGCGCCTCCCGCATCACGCGCGGGCGGCGGGTGTCGACCGACAGGGGCGCCCCCAGCCCCGACAGGGCTTCCAGCACCGGCAGGATGCGCTCGAGCTCGGCCTGCTCGCTCACGGGCTGCGCGCCCGGCCGCGAGGACTCGCCGCCGATATCGATGATCGCCGCGCCTTCGTCGAGCATGCGCCGCGCCCGCGCGACGGCGGCCTCGCGGGCGAGGAAGCGCCCGCCGTCGGAAAAGGAGTCCGGTGTGACGTTCAGCACCCCCATCAGCGCGGGGCGCTCGAGCGGCAGCGTGAACCTGCCGCAGCGAAGCATCAGGCCGAGCCGGTCAGGCGCTCGGCGCGGGTGCCGCGGCGCCCTGGGCGCCGCCGTCGTTGGCCGCGCTCGGAGTCCCCGCGGTGGGAGTCGTCTTCGGCGGCCGCGGAGGCTTGCCGGCCATGATGTCGTTGATCTGGTCGGCGTCCAGCGTCTCCCACTCGAGCAGCGCATGGGCCATCGTCTCGACCTTGTCCCGGTTGTCCTCGAGCAGCTTGCGCGCGAGCTTGTACTGGGTGTCGATGATGCGGCGGATCTCGCCGTCGACCTTCTGCAGCGTCGCCTCCGACACGTTCTTGTGCGTGGTGATCGAGCGCCCGAGGAACACCTCGCCCTCGTTCTCCCCGTACACCATCGGCCCGAGCTCGTCCGACATGCCCCACTGCGTGACCATGCGGCGCGCGAGCTCCGTCGCGCGCTCGAAGTCGTTCGCCGCGCCGGTGGTCATCTGGCTCATGAACAGCTCCTCGGCAATGCGTCCGCCGAACAGGACCGCGATGATGCTCAGCAAGCGGTCGCGGTCCTGGCTGTAACGGTCCTGCTCGGGCAGCTGCATCGTCACGCCCAGCGCGCGCCCGCGCGGGATGATGGTCACCTTGTGCACGGGGTCGGTCTTCGGCATCAGCTTGGCCACCACCGTGTGTCCCGACTCGTGGTAGGCGGTGTTGCGGCGTTCGTCCTCGTGCATCACCATCGAGCGACGTTCCGCGCCCATGATGATCTTGTCCTTGGCGCGCTCGAAGTCCTCCATGTCCACCAGGCGCTTGTTCTTGCGCGCCGCGAACAGCGCGGCCTCGTTCACCAGGTTCGCGAGGTCGGCGCCCGAGAAGCCGGGCGTGCCGCGCGCGATGATCTCCGCCCTGACATCGGGCGCGAGCGGGACCTTGCGCATGTGGACCTTGAGGATTTCCTCCCGCCCGCGGATATCGGGCAGCGGCACCACCACCTGGCGGTCGAAGCGCCCGGGGCGCAGCAGCGCGGGGTCGAGCACGTCGGGCCGGTTGGTCGCCGCAATGACGATCACGCCGACGGTGGCCTCGAAGCCGTCCATCTCCACCAGCAGCTGATTCAGGGTCTGCTCGCGCTCGTCGTTGCCGCCGCCCAGGCCCGCGCCGCGCTGGCGCCCCACCGCGTCGATCTCGTCGATGAACACGATGCAAGGCGCGTGCTTCTTCGCCTGCTCGAACATGTCGCGCACGCGCGCCGCGCCGACGCCGACGAACATCTCGACGAAATCGGAGCCGGATATCGAGAAGAACGGCACCTTCGCCTCGCCCGCGATGGCGCGCGCGAGCAGCGTCTTGCCGGTGCCGGGCGAGCCGACCATGAGCACGCCGCGCGGAATGCGTCCGCCCAGCTTCTGGAACTTGGTCGGATCGCGCAGGAAGTCGACCAGCTCGGAGACGTCCTCCTTCGCTTCTTCGCAGCCCGCGACGTCGGCGAAGGTCACCGTATTGGTCGACTCGTCGAGCATGCGCGCGCGCGACTTGCCGAACGAGAAGGCGCCGCCGCGCCCGCCGCCCTGCATCTGGCGCATGAAGAAGATCCACACCCCGATCAGCAGCAGCATCGGAAACCACGAGACGAAGATGTTCATCAGCAGCGAGGGCTGCTCCTCCGGCTTCGCTTCGATCTTGACGCCGTACTTGAGCAGGTCGGACACCAGCCAGATGTCGCCCGGCGAGTAGCTCACGACCCGCTTGCCGTCGGTCGTGGTGGCCTTGAGCTGGCGCCCCTCGATGGTCACCTTGGCGATCTGTCCGGATTTCACCTCGTCGAGGAACTGCGAATACTCCATCGGCGACTGGGAGGTATGGCGCGTGTTGAACTGATTGAACACGGTCATCAGCACGAGCCCGATGACGAGCCAGATGACCAGGTTCTTAAGCATGTTGTTCAAAGACTTACTCCTTCGCGCAGCGGCGCGGACCAAGAGTCATTTTAGCGCCTACTCCGCATTGCAAAAAGGGGACTTTCCCCGTTTCAGCGCGGCTTAAGACCGCGCGCCAAGAGATACGTCTCGCGCGACTCTCCGCGCGATGCGCCGGGTTTGCGCACGGACACCGACTGAAACCCCTGCTTGACCCGGCTCAACACCTCCGCGAAAGCCTCGCCCTGGAAAACCTTGAGCAGCAGCGCGCCCGACGGTTTCAGCGTCTCGCCGGCCAGCTCCAGCGCCAGCTCCGCCAGCTCCGCGCCCCGCGCCTGGTCGACCCCGGGGATGCCCGATAGATTGGGCGCCAGGTCCGAAAGGACCAGATCCGCCGCCCCGCCGAGGGCCTCCTTCAGCGCCGCGCGCGCCTGCGCCTCGCGCACGTCTCCACGCACCAGCTTCACTCCTGAAATGGGGGCGATTTCCAGCAGATCAATCGCCACCACCCGCCCTTTCGGGCCGGCCCTGCCCGCCGCCACCTGGGACCACCCGCCCGGCGCCGCCCCCAGGTCGAGCACCCGCAGCCCCGGCTTGAGCAGCCCGTCCCTGCGGTCGATCTCGAGCAGCTTGTAGGCCGCGCGCGAGCGGTAGCCCGCCGCCCGGGCCTGGCGCACGTAGGGGTCGGTGACGTGCCGGTGCAGCCAGGCTTTGCTGGACTTGGCCACCCTAGCGGATCCGCCGGCCGGTCCTAGACGTAGCGGACGTCGACGATCTCGTAGCGCTTGACGCCGCCGGGGGTGCGCACTTCGACCACGTCGCCGGCGTCCTTGCCGATCAGCGCCCGCGCGATGGGGGAGCTGACCGAGATGCGGCCCTCCTTGATCTCGGCCTCGTCCTCGCCGACGATCTGGTAGGTCACCGGGTCTCCGCCCACTTCCTCCAGGTCTACGGTGGCCCCGAATACGCAGCGGCCCTCGGCATCCAGCAGCTTGGGATCGATGATCTGCGCGTTGGCGAGCTTCGACTCGATCTCGGAGATGCGCCCCTCGACGAAAGCCTGGCGCTCGCGCGCGGCGTCGTATTCCGCGTTCTCCGACAGGTCGCCGTGCGCCCGCGCTTCCGCAATCGAGTTGATCACGCTCGGCCGCTCGACGGTCTTCAGGCGCTGCAGCTCCGCGCGCAGCAGCTCGGCGCCGCGGCTGGTGATCGGTGTCTTGGCCATCCCCGGATGTTACGCGACCTTGGCGGCCACCGTAAGCTGGGCGTGAAGATCCTGCAGACGGTAGGGCTCGAGCCGGGCCAGATGCTTCATTCCCTCGCAGGCCGCCTTGGCGCCGGCGATGGTCGTGTAGTAGGTGACTCGCTGTGCCAGAGCGGTAGTGCGAATCGAGCGCGAGTCCGAGATCGCGGTGCGGGTATCTTCCACCGTGTTGACGATGAAGGTCACCTCGCCGTTCTTGATCATGTCGACGATGTGCGGCCGGCCCTCGGCGACCTTGTTGACCGCGGTGACCGGCACGCCCCGCGCGGAGATCGCGCTGGCGGTGCCGCGCGTGGCGAGAATGGTGAAGCCCAGCTCCGACAGGTCGCGCGCGACGGCCGCGGCGGCGGGCTTGTCGCCGTCGCGCACGCTGATGAACGCGCGCCCGCCGGTCGGAAGCTTGACGCCCGCCGCCAGCTGCGACTTGACGAAGGCCTCGCCGAAGCTGCGCCCGACCCCCATCACCTCGCCGGTCGACTTCATTTCGGGGCCCAGGATGGTGTCGACGCCGGGAAACTTGGCGAACGGGAAAACCGCCTCCTTGACGGAGTAGTAAGGCGGACGGACGATTCCGCCGATGCCCTGCGCGGCGAGCGATCTTCCGACCATGCAGCGCGCGGCGATCTTGGCCAGCGGCAGCCCGGTCGCCTTCGACACATAGGGCACCGTGCGCGAAGCGCGCGGATTCACCTCCAGCACGTAGACCGTGTCGCGCTGAATCGCGAACTGCACGTTCATCAGCCCGACGACGTCGAGCGCGCGGGCGAGCATCTCGGTCTGCCGGCGCAGCTCGGCCTCGACCTCGGCGCTCAGCGAATGCGGCGGCAGGCAGCACGCGGAATCGCCCGAATGCACGCCGGCCTGCTCGACGTGCTCCATCACGCCGCCGACGAACACTTCCCTGCCGTCGGCCACGCAGTCGACGTCGACCTCGATCGCATCCGACAGGTAGCGGTCCAGCAGCACCGGCGAATCGTTGGAAACCCGCACGGCGTTCTCCATGTATCGCATGAGATCCGCCTCGTGATGGACGATTTCCATCGCCCGCCCGCCGAGCACGTAGCTCGGCCGCACCACCACCGGGTAGCCGATCTCCTGCGCCAGTTTCATGGCCTCCTGGGCCGAGCGCGCAGTGCGGTTGGGGGGCTGGCGCAGCTTCAGCCTCTCGATCAGCTTCTGGAACCGCTCCCGGTCCTCGGCGGCGTCGATCATGTCGGCGCTGGTGCCGATGATCGGCACGCCCGCCGCGGCGAGATCACGCGCCAGCTTGAGGGGCGTCTGGCCGCCGTACTGCACGATCACCCCGAAGGGCTTTTCCTTGGCCACGATCTCGAGCACGTCCTCGAGCGTCAACGGCTCGAAGTACAGCCGGTCGGAGGTGTCGTAGTCGGTGGACACCGTTTCCGGATTGCAGTTGACCATGATGGTCTCGAACCCGTCCTCGCGCAGCGCGAGCGCGGCGTGCACGCAGCAGTAGTCGAACTCGATTCCCTGGCCGATCCGGTTCGGCCCGCCGCCCAGCACCATCACCTTGCGCCGCGCGCTCGGCTCCGCCTCGCACTCTTCCTCGTAGGTCGAGTACATGTAGGCGGTGGAGGTCGAGAACTCCGCCGCGCAGGTGTCGACCCGCTTGAACACGGGACGGATGCCCAGTGCATGGCGCTTCGCGCGAACTTCCTTTTCGGTGGTATTGAACAGATAGGCGAGGCGCCGGTCGGAGAAGCCCTTGCGCTTGAGCGTCCTGAGCGTGTCGGGATCGATCTCGGTCAGCAGCCGGTCGTCGAGCTCCATCTCGAGGTCGACGATCTCCTTGATCTGGGCGAGGAACCACGGATCGATGCGCGTCAGGCGATGGACCTCCTCGAGCGTGAAGCCGTTCTCGAAGGCATCGCCCACGTACCAGATGCGCTCCGGACCCGGCTCGCCCAGCTCCTTTTCGATCGTCTCGCGGTCGGTGGTGCGCTGGTTCAGCCCGTCCACCCCGACCTCCAGCCCGCGCAGCGCTTTCTGGAAGGATTCCTGGAAGCTGCGCCCGATCGCCATCACCTCTCCTACCGACTTCATCTGCGTGGTGAGGCGGTCGTTCGCCTGCGGGAACTTCTCGAACGCGAAGCGCGGCACCTTCGTCACCACGTAGTCGATCGTCGGCTCGAACGAGGCCGGCGTCGCGCCGCCGGTGATCTCGTTCTTCAGCTCGTCGAGCGTGTAGCCGACCGCGAGCTTGGCGGCGACCTTCGCGATCGGGAAGCCGGTCGCCTTCGAGGCGAGCGCCGAGGAGCGCGACACCCGGGGATTCATCTCGATGACCAGCATGCGGCCGTCCTCGGGGCTGATCGCGAACTGCACGTTCGAGCCGCCGGTATCGACCCCGATCTCCCGCAGCACCGCGATCGAGGCATCGCGCATGATCTGGTATTCCTTGTCGGTGAGCGTCTGCGACGGCGCCACCGTGATCGAGTCTCCGGTATGAACGCCCATCGGATCCAGGTTCTCGATCGAGCAGACGATGATGCAGTTGTCGCGCCTGTCGCGCACCACCTCCATCTCGAACTCTTTCCAGCCGATCACCGATTCCTCGATCAGCAGCTCCCGGGTAGGCGAGGCCTCGAGCCCCCGCTCGCAGATGGTGACGAACTCCTCGCGGTTGTAGGCGATGCCCCCACCCGTGCCGCCGAGGGTGAACGACGGGCGGATCACGACCGGGAAGCCGATGCCCGCCTGTACCTGCAGCGCCTCTTCCATCGAGTGCGCGAGCGACGAGCGCGGGCAGGACAGGCCGATTCTCTGCATCGCGCGCTTGAACTTCTCGCGGTCCTCGGCCTTGTCGATCGCCTCGCGCGAGGCGCCGATCAGCTCCACGCCGTACTTTTCCAGCACGCCTTCGCGCGCCAGATCGAGGGCGCAGTTGAGCGCGGTCTGCCCGCCCATGGTCGGCAGCAGCGCGTCGGGGCGCTCTTTTTCGATGATGCGCGCGACGATGCGCCAGGTGATCGGCTCGATGTAGGTCGCGTCCGCGGTCCCGGGGTCGGTCATGATCGTCGCCGGGTTCGAGTTCACCAGCACTACGCGGTAACCTTCCTCGCGCAGCGCCTTGCACGCCTGCGCGCCGGAATAGTCGAACTCGCAGGCCTGGCCGATCACGATCGGGCCCGCGCCGATGACCAGCACGCTCTTCAGGTCAGTTCGCTTGGGCATGGCTCATCAAGTCGGCGAATCGGTCGAACAGATAGCCGATGTCGTGCGGTCCGGGGCTCGCCTCGGGGTGGCCCTGGAAGCAGAACGCCGGCCGGTCGATGAACGCGAGACCCTGCAGCGAGCCGTCGAACAGTGAAACGTGGGTGGGCCTCACGCCCGGCGGCAGTGTCCGGGCGTCGACCGCGAAGCCGTGGTTCTGGCTGGTGATGACCACCTGCCCGGTGTCGAGGTCCTTGACCGGGTGGTTGGCGCCGTGGTGCCCGAACTTCATCTTCACCGTCCGCGCGCCGGCCGCCAGCGCCATCAGCTGGTGGCCGAGGCAGATCCCGAACACGGGCAGCGTCCCGTGAGCGAGCAGCTCCCGGATCGTCTCGATCGCGTAGCCGCAGGGCTCGGGATCTCCCGGGCCGTTCGACAGAAAGACGCCGTCGGGCCGCAGCGCGAGCGCTTCCTTGGCGCCCGCCTGCGCCGGCAGCACGCTGACGCGGGCGCCCCGCTCGACCAGCAGGCGCAGGATATTGCGCTTGATGCCGTAGTCGAACGCGACGACGTGAAAGCGCGGCTTGCCGCCCGCCCGATGGCCCTCGCCGAGCGCCCAGACGCCCTCCTGCCATTGATAGGGCTTGCTCGTGCTCACCACCTTGGCGAGATCCATGCCCGCGAGCCCGGGAAAGGCCCGCGCCGCCGCGAGCGCGCGGTCGAGATCGACTTCGCCGGCGACCACGCAGCCGCTCTGCGCCCCTTTTTCGCGCAGGATCCGGGTGAGCCGGCGGGTATCGATGTCTGCGACGGCGACCACCCCCTTCGCCCGCAGCGTGTCGCCCAGCGCGCGCTCCGCGCGCCAGCTCGAATGCATGGCGGGCACGTCCCGCACCACCAGCCCGGCGGCGAACACCCCGGCCGACTCCTCGTCCTCGGCGTTGGTACCCGTGTTGCCGACATGGGGATAGGTCAGCGTGACGATCTGGCGGCAATACGACGGGTCGGTCAGGATTTCCTGGTAGCCGGTCATCGCGGTGTTGAACACCACTTCCCCGGCCGCCAGGCCCGCCGCGCCGGCCGCGCGGCCCCGGAACACCGTCCCGTCGGCGAGGACGAGCGCGGCGGGTTCAAGAGCGGCCAAGACTGAAACTCCAGGAGATGATGCGAAAAAGCGGAAGAGGCTGGCGCCACTCCCGCTCGGTTGAGCACTGAATTATAACGGTTCCGGGCGATTCCCGGCAACGTGCGGCTAAGCGAGCCCCAGCACGTCGAACATGTCGAACAGGCCTGCCTTCTTGCCGCGCAGGAACTTGGCCGCGCGCAAGGCCCCGAGCGCGTAGGTCATGCGGCTCGAGGAGCGCACCGTGAGCTCTACCCGCTCGCCGGTGCCGGCAAAGATCACGGTGTGCTCGCCGACGATGTCGCCGCCCCGGATCGCGTGAAAGCCGATCGCCTTCGGGTCGCGCTCGCCGGTCTCGCCGTGGCGGCCATGGACCGCGCATTCGGCCAGATTGCGCCCCAGTCCGCGCGCCACCATCTCGCCCAGCTTGAGCGCGGTTCCGGATGGCGCATCGACCTTGTGGCGATGGTGCGCCTCGACGATCTCGACGTCGTAGCCTTCGCCCAGGATCCGCGCCGCGGTTTCGGCGAGCTTGAACGTGACGTTGACGCCCACCGCCATGTTGGGCGCCATCACCAGCGCGGCGCGCTTGGCGGACTCGGCGATGCGGCCCCTCTGCGCGTCGCTGAACCCCGTCGTGCCGATCACCATCGCCTTGCCCAGTCGCGCGCACGCCTCGAGATGCGCGAGCGTGCCGTCGGGACGGGTGAAATCGATCAGTACGTCCGCGCGGGCAAGCGCCGCGGCAAGGTCCGCGCCGAGCGCGACCGTGCAGGGCAGGCCGAGCACTTCGCCGACCGGGCGCCCGAGCGCGGGGTGTCCGGCCCGCTCCAGCGCCGCGGCCAGCTCGAGCTCGGGGTCCGCGAGCACCGCCTCGATCAGGCTGCGCCCCATGCGGCCGGTGCTCCCCGCAATCGCGATCTTCACTTGTTCGCCTCCTCGAACTCCTTGCGCTCGCCGGCGCTCACCACGTCACCCGATAGGTGGTCCAGCCGGCCGTCCTTGAAGAATACGGCCAACCTGCGTTCCACCGTCTTGCCGCCCGGATACTTGTTGTAATAGACGTAGTCCCACCGGTCGGCGTGGAAGATGTCGGTGATCAGCGGCGTGCCCATCACGAAGCGCACCTGCTCCTTGCTCATGCCCGGCTTGAGGCGCGACACCATCTCCTGGGAAACGTAGTTGCCCTGCTGGATGTCGATCGTGTACGAACCGAGCCAATCGGCTATGCCGCTGCAGCCCGCGAGCGCAAGCAGCGCGGCGGCAGATAGCACGCGAATTGGAAGCCTCACCGGAACTCAATTTCCAAGGGACGGGAAAGGCTATATCATAAACGACGATCGATATCGGGGGACCCGCCCGACGATGAACACCGCGCAGAGCCTCAAGGAGATCGGCCTCAAGGCGACGCTTCCCCGCCGCAAGATCCTGGAGCTGTTCGAGACCAGCAAGGAGATCCGCCATTTCTCGGCGGAAGACGTCTATCGCAGGCTGATCGCGGAAGGAATCGACGTCGGGCTCGCGACCGTCTATCGCGTGCTGACGCAGTTCGAGCAGGCCGGCTTGCTTGCGCGCCAGCATTTCGAGACGGGCAAAGCGGTGTTCGAGCTGAACCAGGGCGGCCATCACGATCATCTGGTCTGCCTGCAATGCGGCCGGGTCGAGGAGTTCTACGACTCGGAGATCGAAAAGCGCCAGACCGAGATCACCCGCAAGCGCGGCTTCGAGCTGCGCGGCCACTCGCTCGCGCTGTACGCGGACTGCATCAAACCCGACTGCGAGCACCGCGCGGAAGCGCAGCGGATCGCGAACGCCCCGGAAGGCGGCGCCTAGCCGCCGAGCATTTCCGCCGCGTGCCGGCGCGTGGTGGCGGTGATCTGCGCGCCGCCGAGCATGCGCGCAAGCTCCTCGATTCGCGCGGAACCCTCCAGCTGATGCACGCTCACCGCGAGCTTGCTGCGCGAGCCCGCCTTGACCACCGTCCATTGGCGCTCGCCCTGCGCGGCGACCTGCGGCAAATGGGTGACGCACAGCACCTGCCGCTCCCGCCCCAGGCGACGCAGTGAGCGCCCGACGGTCTCCGCCACCGCGCCGCCGATTCCCGAGTCGACCTCGTCGAACACCAGCGTTGCGACCGGCGAGGCCTTGCTCGCCACCAGCTGGAGCGCCAGGCTGATGCGCGACAGCTCGCCGCCCGAGGCAACCTTGGCGAGCGGGCGCAACGGCAGGCTCGGGTGCGACGACACCATGAATTCGATCTCCTCCGCCCCGGTTGCCGCGGCGGGCTCGAGCGGGCGCAGCTCCACCGCGAAGCGCCCGCCCGACATGGCGAGCTGCTGCATGCCTTCGCTGACCGCCGTCGACAACTCCTGGGCGGCGCTGCGGCGCCGGGCCGACAGCCTTTTGGCCGCCGCGACGAAACGCTCGCGCGCGGCGGCGACCTCGCGCCGCAGGGCTTGCGGGTCGACCGCGAGCGCCAGCTCGGCGAGACGCGCCTGCAGCTCGAGCGCGAGCCCGGGCAGCTCGGCCGGGCGGACGCGGAACTTGCGCCCCGCGGCATGCAGCGCCTCGACGCGCGACTCCGTTTCGCGCAGCGCCTGCGGGTCGAGCTCGACGCGCGAGGCGTAACGGCGCAGCTCGCGCAGCGCCTCGCCCGCCTGCGCCGCGGCGGACTCGAGCCCCTCGACCACCGGCGCCAGCCGGGAATCGTGCTCCGAGAGCGCTCGCAGGCGAGCCGTGATCGCCGAGAGTTGCGGCAGGCTGGCGCCCTCCGCCTCCGACAGCGCCTCGAGCGCGGCCTGTGCCCCCTCCAGCAGCGCGGCGCCGTGCGCGAGCCGCGAGTGCTCGGCCGCAAGCTGGTCCCACTCGCCCTCGCGCGGGCCGAGCCTGGCCAGCTCGTCGACCTTCTCCTGCAGGTCCGCGCGCTCCGCCTCCCGCTGCGCGAACTGCGCCTGGGCCTCGCTCGCCAGCGTCTCGAGGCGCTTCCAGGCCCGAAAGCCCTCCGCCGTCTCGCGTGCCAGCGGCCCGGCGCCGGCGTGGGCGTCGAGCAGCTCGCGCTGCGCGGACGGCCGCAGCAGCGACTGGTGCGCGTGCTGGCCGTGGATGTCGACCAGGTGCTCGCCCGCCTCGCGCAGCTGCCCCAGCGTGGCGGCATGACCGTTGATGAAACAGCGCGAGCGCCCTGCGGCGTCGATGCTGCGCCTGAGCAGCAGGCAGCCGGGGTCGCCTTCGAGCTCGTGCTCGGCGAGCCAGGCCGCCAGCGGCGCCCCGGGGTCGAGATCGAACTCTGCCGTGAGCTCCGCCCGTGCGGCGCCTTCGCGCACCACCGCGGCATCGGCGCGCGCCCCCATCAGCAGCTCGATCGCGTCGACCAGAATCGATTTGCCCGCGCCGGTCTCGCCCGTCAGCACCGCGAAGCCCGCGCCGAACTCGATATCGACCCGCTCGACGATGACGTAGTCCCGGATACCGAGGGTGCGCAGCATCGCGGCTCAGTCGGGGTCCGCCGGGTCGCGCCCCTTGTCCACCGCCTCGCTCCAGCCCAGTTTCTCGCGCAGCATGACGTAGTAGCTGTAGCCCGGGGGATGAACGAATCGCACCGCCTGGCTGGAACGCCGCAGCACCAGACGGTCGCCCTGGCCCAGGTCGGCCAGCGCATAGCCGTCGAAATGAGCCCGTGCATCGAGCGCGCGCACGAGAGCGATTTCGATCACGCTGCGATCGCTCACGCTGACCGGTCGCGCGGACAGCGTGTGGGGATTGAGGGGAACCAGCGCAAAGGCCCCTACGCCGGGGTGCAGAATGGGACCCTGCGCCGACAGCGCGTAGGCGGTCGAGCCGGTCGGCGTCGCCACGATCAGACCGTCCGCGCGCAGGGTGTAGACGTACTCGCCGTCGATGTAGACCTCGAACTCGATCAGCCTGCCTTGCGAGCCCTTGCCCACCACCGCCTCGTTGAGGGCGAGCGTGCGCTGCAGCACTTCGCCGTCGCGCCGGATCTCGGCTTCCAGCAGCGCCCGCTCCTCGAGCAGGTATTGTCCGTCCAGGATGGTGCCGATCGACGCCGGCATGTCGTCCAGCGCGATGTCGGTCATGAAGCCGAGCCGGCCCAGATTGACGCCCGCCAGCGGCACCCCGTGGCGCACCAGGTTTCGCGCCGCCGCGAGCATGGTGCCGTCGCCGCCGACTACGATCGCGAGGTCCGCGCCCTCGCCGATGCCGTCGTAGTCCAGCCCCGGCTCCTCGCCGCCGAAGGCCGACACGGTTTCCTTCTCGACCAGCACCTTGCAGCCCCGCGCTCGCAGCAGCTCGCGCAACTGGTGCAGGGAGGCCGCAATCTCGGGGCTGTGGTGCTTTCCGATCAGGGCCACGCGGCGAAAGGCTAGGGGCATGATGGCGGCGATTTAACCACAGCACGAGACGGCGGGAAATGTAGAATGGTCTCATGCTGGACAAGCGTGCGCAGATCCTCCTGAAGACGCTGATCGAGCGGTATATCGCCGAGGGCCAGCCGATCGGCTCGCGCACGCTCTCGAAGTACTCCGGGCTGGATCTCTCCCCGGCGACGATCCGCAACGTCATGTCCGACCTGGAGGAGATGGGCTTCATCGCCAGTCCGCACACCTCCGCCGGACGCATTCCGACGCCGCTCGGGTACCGCTTTTTCGTCGATACGCTTCTCGTCACCAAGCCGTTGCAGTCGGGGGAAATTCACCGGCTGGGCGAGCAGCTGCACCTGGACAACCCGCAGCGCGCGATCCAGTCGGCCTCCAATCTGCTTTCCCAGCTGACGCATTTCGCGGGCGTCGTGATGACGCCGCGCCGGCGCGCGGTCGCGTTCCGCCACATCGAGTTCCTGCGGCTGTCGGAGCGGCGGGTGCTGCTGATCGTGGTCACGCAGGAAGGCGACGTGCAGAACCGCATCCTGTTCGCGGACCGCGACTACTCCCAGTCCGAGCTGGTCGAGGCGGGAAACTACATCAACCAGAACTACGCCGGGCAGAGCTTCGAGGAGGTGCGGCAGCGCCTGCAGCAGGAGCTGCGCGAGATCCGCCATGACATGATCCAGCTCATGACCGCCGCGCTGGAGGCGGGCAACAAGGCGGTGACCGAAAACGAGGAATACGTGATCTCGGGCGAGCGCAATCTGCTCGACGTCAACGAGCTGTCGCAGGACATGCAGCGGCTGCGGCGGCTGTTCGAGCTGTTCGAGAAGAAGACCTCGCTGCTGCAGATTCTCGACGTTTCGCTGCGCGGACAGGGCGTGCAGATCTTCATCGGCGGCGAGTCCGGCTTCTCGACCCCCGACGAAGTGAGCGTGGTGACCGCGCCGTACACGGTCGACGGCGCCGTGGTCGGTACGGTCGGGGTGATCGGGCCGACGCGCATGGCCTATGACCGCGTGGTGCCGATCGTGGACGTCACCGCCAAGCTCCTTTCGAGCGCGCTGTCGCAGGGCTAGCGAGTGGCGGAGCGGTTTCGCCCCGAGCCGGCTTTCGATCACGCCGCCGAAGCCCGCGACGGGATCCTGCTCGTCAACCTCGGCACGCCGGCGGCCCCGACGCGGGCGGCGGTACGCCGTTATCTCGCCGAATTCCTGTCCGATCCCCGGGTGGTGGAAATCCCGCGCGCACTCTGGCTGCCGATCCTTTACGGCGTGGTTCTGCTGGCGCGGCCGGCGCGATCCGCGCGCAAGTATGCCGAGATCTGGAGCCCGGAGGGCTCGCCGCTCGCCGTGCACACGGCGCGCCAGGCCGAGCTGCTGCGCGCCTCGCTCGGCGCGCAGGCGCCCCGGGTCGAGCACGCGATGCGCTACGGCGAGCCGGGCGTGGCGGGCGCGCTCGATCGCCTGCGCGCCGCCGGATGCGACCGGATTCTCGTCGTTCCGCTGTATCCGCAATACGCGGCGAGCACCACCGCGAGCACCTTCGACGCCGTGTGCGCCTGGCTTGCGCGCGCACGCAACGCCCCGGAGCTGAGGCTCGTCAAGCATTTTCACGACCATCCGGCGTACATTGCCGCGCTGGCGGCCGGCGTCGAGCGGCACTGGGACGCGAACGGGCGCGGCGACAGGCTGGTGATGAGCTTCCATGGCCTGCCGCGCTTCGCGCTCGAGCGCGGCGACCCCTATCACTGCGAATGCCAGGCCACCGGCCGCCTGCTGGCCGAGGCGCTCGGCCTGAGCGAGGAGCAGTACGTGGTCACCTTCCAGTCGCGCTTCGGACGCGCCGAGTGGCTGCAACCGTACACCGAGCCCACTCTGATCGAGCTCGCGCGCCAGGGCGTCGGGCGGGTCGACGTGGTGTGTCCGGGCTTCGTCGCCGACTGCCTCGAGACGCTCGAGGAGATCGGAATCGGGGGCAGGCAGGCGTTCCTGGCGAACGGGGGACGCGAGTTCCGGCTGCTGCCCTGCCTCAACGAAGCGCCGGAGTGGATCGAGGCGCTGGCCGCGATCTGCGCCTCGCATCGCTGGGCACCGCGCAGCGAGGATCCCGGGACCCGCGCGCGCCGCCGCCAGCGCGCCGCGGGGATGGGGGCACAGGCCTAGCCCGCCAGCGCGGCGCGCACGCGCTCGTGCAGGGCGTCGCGTTCGGCTTCGGGGCGCCGCGCCAGCCGCGCCGCCCAGAGGGGAAACAGGCTGCCCTCCTCCCGGTGCTCGTGCTTGGCGAGCGTGCCGGACAGGATGGCCACGAAGGGCTCGACTTCCCAGGCCTCCGGCGCCTCGCCGGCGGCCGCCTCGGTGAAGCACTTCTCGACTTCCTGCAGCTGCAGCAGCAGCTCGTCGTGCTCGTGCAGCATGACCTCGAGCGGCTCGGGCGCCGGACGGGGCCCGAGCTCGGGGGCGAGAATCCTGTTTTCGACCTCGACGTGGCGCCGCAGGCCCGCCGCGAAGATCTCGAGCATCGGTCTGGCGCCGGCCGGATCCCCGGCATTGAGCCGGCGCAAGGCGCGGCCGAGCAGCGCGTCGAGGCGGCGATGGTCGCGGGTCAGGGTGTCGAGCGCGTCGCGCGCCTCGGTGTCGACGGCAAGCCGCAGCGTGGCCTCCCAGCCGTTCTCGCCCCGCGCGCTGCTCCAGGCGAGCGACTCGCGCAGCTGCAGATTCAGGCTGCTCAGCAGGAGCGCGGGATCGTCGCGGGTGAGCAGCCGAAGCGCGCCGCCCGGCCGCAGCTCGCGCGCCGCCGAGAGGGCCGCGAGCGCAAGCCGGGTCTCGGGCTCGCCTCTCAGATCGAGGGTTTCGGAGGATTCGCACATGGACCGCCATTTTGGCATGCGAATCAGCGGCCCCTTGAATCGCGGCGCCATGTCCCCAACATCCCTAGGGTTGCCAGAGGAGCCGGAAACGAACCCATGTCAGAACCCACCCCGACCCCCCAGCCGCCCGAATCGGCGGCCTTCGCGGAGACTGCGCCGGCGAAGCCGCTCGAAGCGCAGCTTGCCGAGGCGCAGGCCCGCCTCGACGAGCAGCGCGAGTCCGCCCTGCGGGCCCTGGCCGAGGCCGACAACGTGCGCAAGCGAGCGGCGACCGAGGTGGCGAACGCGCACAAATTCGCGCTGGAGCGCTTCGTCGAGTCGTTGCTGCCGGTCCTCGACAGCCTGGAGGCCGCGCTGGGCGCCGCCCCGGACGGCCCGGAGGCGCTCAGGAGCGGCATCGAGCTGACTCTGAAACAGTTTCGCAGCGCGCTGGAAAAGGCCGGCGTGGCCGACATTTCGCCGGCCGGGGGCGACAAGTTCGACCCGAACTGGCATCAGGCGATGGCCGCAGTGGAGTCCGACGCCGAGCCGAACACGGTCGTCGGCATGCTGCAGCGCGGCTGGCGCCTGCACGAGCGGGTGATCCGCCCGGCGCTCGTCACGGTGGCCAAGCCGCGGCCCGCCAACGACGCTTGAAAGCCCGGGCAACAATCCCCATCTGCGACATAAGCTTAGCAATCATTCGGACCCGACAGGGAAACAGATATGGCAAAGATCATCGGCATCGACCTCGGCACCACCAACTCCTGCGTCGCGATCATGGAGGGCGGCAAGCCCAAAGTCATCGAGAACTCGGAAGGCGCGCGCACCACGCCATCCATCGTCGCGTACACCGATGAGAACGAGATCCTGACCGGCGCGCCCGCGAAGCGCCAGGCGGTGACGAACGCCAAGAACACGCTGTTCGCGGTCAAGCGCCTGATCGGCCGCCGCTTCGAGGAGAAGGAAGTCCAGAAGGATATCGGCCTGATGCCCTTCAGCATCGTCAAGGCCGACAACGGCGACGCCTGGGTCGAGGTGCGCGGCAAGAAGATCGCGCCCCAGCAGGTGTCGGCGGAAGTGCTGCGCAAGATGAAGCGCACCGCGGAGGACTACCTGGGAGAGGCAGTGACCGAGGCGGTGATCACCGTTCCCGCCTACTTCAACGATTCGCAGCGCCAGGCGACCAAGGACGCCGGGCGCATCGCCGGCCTCGACGTCAAGCGCATCATCAACGAGCCCACCGCCGCGGCGCTCGCCTTCGGCCTCGACAAGCAGGGCAAGAAGGACAGCAAGATTGCGGTGTTCGACCTCGGCGGCGGCACCTTCGACATCTCGATCATCGAGATCGCGGACGTGGACGGCGAGAAGCAGTTCGAGGTGCTCTCGACCAACGGCGACACCTTCCTCGGCGGCGAGGACTTCGACCAGCGCCTGATCGACTACATCGTCACCGAATTCAAGAAGGACCAGGGCGTCGACCTGTCGAAGGACGTGCTCGCGCTGCAGCGGCTCAAGGAATCCGCCGAGAAAGCGAAGATCGAGCTTTCCTCGTCGCAGCAGACCGAGATCAACCTGCCGTACATCACGGCGGACGCATCCGGGCCGAAGCACCTGACGATGAAGATCACCCGCGCCAAGTTCGAGTCCCTGGTCGACGAGCTCATCCAGCGCACCATCGAGCCCTGCCGCATCGCGGTCAAGGATGCGGGCGTCAAGGTTTCCGAGATCGACGACGTGATCCTGGTCGGCGGCATGACGCGCATGCCGAAGGTGCAGGACAAGGTGCGCGAGTTCTTCGGCAAGGACCCGAGGAAGGACGTCAACCCCGACGAGGCGGTCGCGGTCGGCGCCGCGATCCAGGCCGGCGTGCTCAAGGGCGACGTCAAGGACGTGCTGCTGCTCGACGTCACCCCGCTCTCGCTCGGGATCGAGACGCTGGGCGGCGTGATGACCAAGCTGATCAACAAGAACACCACCGTGCCGACCAAGGCGAACCAGGTGTTCTCGACCGCCGACGACAACCAGACGGCGGTGACGATCCACGTCCTGCAGGGCGAGCGCGACGTGGCCTCGGGCAACAAGAGCCTCGGCCAGTTCAACCTGACCGACATTGCGCCCGCGCCGCGCGGCATGCCTCAGATCGAAGTGACGTTCGACATCGACGCCAACGGCATCCTGCACGTCTCGGCCAAGGACAAGGCCACGGGCAAGGAAGCCAAGATCAAGATCCAGGCGAGCTCGGGCCTGAACGAGGACGAGATCCAGCGCATGGTGAAGGACGCCGAGGCGCACGCCGAGGAGGACAAGAAGGCGCTCGAGCTGGTCAACGCACGCAACCAGTGCGAGGCGCTGGTACACTCGGTGAAGAAGTCGCTCGGCGACTACGGCGACAAGCTGGAGGCCGGCGAGAAGGAGAAGATCGAGTCCGCCCTGAAGGAGGCCGAGGAAGCGATCAAGTCGGGCGACAAGGCGCAGATCGAGGCCAAGTCGCAGGCGCTGGCCCAGGCGTCGCAGAAGCTGGGCGAGAAGATGTACGCGGATGCGCAGGCGGCGCAGGGCGGCGGCGAAGCGGGCGGCGAGCAGACACAGGGCGAGAAGAAGGACGACAACAACGTCGTCGACGCCGAGTTCACCGAAGTCAAGGACAAGAAGGCCGGCTGAGCGTCGGTCGCGGTTGAGCGCAGACGGGCGGCGGCGCAAGCCTGCCGCCCGTTCGGCGTCCGGGAAGGGAAATGGCGAAACGCGACTATTACGAGGTTCTCGGCGTCAATCGGGACGCGAAGGAAGAGGAAATCAAGAAGGCTTACCGCAGGCTCGCCATGAAATGGCATCCGGACCGCAATCCGGACAACCCGAAAGCCGAGGAGCATTTCAAGGAAGCCAACGAAGCCTACGAGATCCTCACCAACGCCGAGAAGCGCGCCGCCTACGACCAGTTCGGGCACGCCGGCGTGAACCCGCAGTCGGGCGGCGCCGGCCCGTCCGGATTCGGCGACATCTTCAGCGACATCTTCGGCGAGATTTTCGGCGGCCAGCGCGGCGGGCGCTCGAACGTCTACCGCGGGGCCGACCTGCGCTACAACCTGCAGATCACCCTCGAGCAGGCGGCGCACGGATTCGAGACCAAGATCCGCATTCCCGCCGTCTCGGAGTGCGAGACCTGCGGCGGCAGCGGCGCGCGCAAGGGCACCCAGCCGCAGACCTGCCCCACCTGCCACGGCGCGGGACAGGTCCGGATCTCGCAGGGCCCCTTCTCGATCGCCCAGACCTGCCCGCGCTGCCACGGCGCCGGCAAGGTCAACCCCCATCCCTGCGCGAGCTGCGGCGGATCCGGAAGGGTCAAGATCCAGAAGACGCTTTCGGTGAAGATCCCGTCGGGCGTCGACGAGGGCGACCGCGTTCGCCTGTCCGGCGAAGGCGAGCCGGGCGTGAACGGCGGTCCGCCGGGCGACCTCTACGTCCAGGTCCAGATCAAGCAGCACCCGGTGTTCCAGCGCGACCACGACGACCTGCACTGCGAAATGCCGGTCTCGTTCGCGACGGCGGCGCTGGGGGGCGAGATCGAGATTCCGACGCTCGAGGGCTCGGCCCGGATCAAGGTGCCGGCCGAAACCCAGAGCGGAAAGGTGTTCCGCCTGCGCGGCAAGGGCATCGTCGGCGTACGCAGCCACAGCGCAGGAGATCTGTTCTGCCACGTGGTCGTCGAGACGCCGGTCAAGCTCACCGAGCGCCAGAAGGAGCTGCTGCGGGAGTTCGAGGCGATCAGTCTCGAGGACAGCGGCCGCCACAATCCGCGCAGCAAGTCCTGGTTCGAGAAGGTGAAGGACTTCTTCGAAGGCTGACGCCCTGCTGGCGGCCGATGGTAGACTCCCGCCAGTCCAGTCCATCCGGGGGGAGACGGTATGCGGCGGGCAGCACCTTCGATAACAAGAATCGTGCTCGGGCTGGCGTTGGCCGTCCTGAGCATCTCCGCGCTCGCCGATCAGGCGCTCGAGCGCGCGAAACAGCTGCTGGAGCAGAAACGGCCTGCGCAGGCTTACCGGCTCCTGCTGCCGCTTGAGCCGCAACGGGCGGGCGAACCCGAATTCGACTACCTGCTGGGGATCGCGGCGCTGGACTCCGGTCACCGGGAGCGCGCCATTTTCGCGCTCGAGCGCGTGCTGGCGGTGCAGCCCGACAACGCCCTCGCGCGCGCGGAGATTGCACGGGCCTACCTGGCGGTCGGCGAGAAGGACACCGCGCGCAAGGAATTCGAGACCGTCAAGCGAGAGCCGATTCCCGCCGCGGCCAAGGCCACCATCGACCGCTATCTCTCGGCGATCAGGGCGTCCGAGTCGACCCAGGTACAGGGCTTCATCGAGCTCGGCATCGGCAGCGACAGCAACGTGAACAGCGCGACCGGCAGCTCGCAGATCGCGCTGCCGTCGTTCGGCGGCATCATTGCCACGCTCAACCCGGCGGCGACCAGCCAGAAAGACAGCTTCGGCACCGTGCTGGGCGGGATCAACTTCACGCGCAAGCTGAACGAGCGCTGGTCGCTGGTCGGGGGCGCTGCGGCGAACGGCAAGTTCAACCGCCAATACGACCAGTTCGATACCCTGACCCTCGACGGCAACCTCGGCGCGCGCTGGTCGAAGGACGACGACGCGGTGACGCTGGCCGCGCAGATGCAAAGCTTCGAGCTCGACAACGCGCGCTACCGCGACTCGCGCGGGCTGGTCGCGCAATGGCAGCACAGTCTGGACGAGCGGCGGCAGCTGTCGGCCTATCTGCAGTACGCCCAGCTGCGCTACCCGAGCCAGTCCATCCGCGACGCCAACCGCGGCATCGTCGGGGCGGCCTACGCGCAGGCGTTCTCGAGCAGGCTCTCGCCGGTCCTGTTCCTCAGCGCCTATGGCGGAACGGAGAAGGAGCTCGCCGACGGCGTGCCGCATCTCGGCCACCGGCCCTGGGGCATTCGAGTCGGCGGCCAGTTCAAGCCGGCCGAAGGATGGACCGTGTTCGGCGGGGTCGACTACGAGGAGCGGCGCTACGGCGGCCCCGAGCCGATCTTCCTCGCGACCCGCAAAGACAGGCAGACCGACCTTCGGCTCGGCGCCAGCTACCTCCTGCGCGCCGGCATGACCTTGATCCTCCAGGCTTCGGACACCGACAACAAATCGAACATCGAGCTGTACCGCTTCCGCCGGACACTGGCGACGGCCTCTGTCCGTTTCGATTTCTGACAGGGGACACGACATGAACCCACGCGCACCCTTTCGCATGAACCGGAACGCCGTGCTGCTGGCGGTGATTTCGGCGGCCTTTGCCGGCAATGCCGCCGCCAGCGCGGGGCGGATCGACTTCAGCATCGGCGGCGTGGTCGCGACCCGCCCCGACGGGCAACAGCGGCCGCTGGTCAAAGGCTCCGAGCTCGAAAGCGGCGACACCATCCGCACCCACGACGGCCGGGCACAGATTCGCTTTCCCGACGGGGCCTACGTCTCGCTGCAGCCGAACACCGTGTTCGGGGTCAGGGAATACAGGTACGACGGCAGGCCCGACGGCAGCGAGCGCGGCTTCTTCTCGCTCCTCAAGGGGGCCATGCGGGCGGTGACGGGCCTGATCGGCCGGGTCCACCGCAATGCGTTTCAGATCTCCACCCCGACCGCGACCGTGGGCATCCGCGGCACCGGCGGCCTGATCGTCATCCTGCCCGACGGCTCCACCCTGATCCGCGGCAGCAGCGGCATCTGGTCGCTCAGCAATGCCTCCGGCTCGATCGACGTCCCCGCCGGGACCAGCGGACTCGCCCCCGCCGATCCCAGCCAGCCGCCGCAGGAAACCGGGCAAGCGCCGACCGCGCCGCCGGCGCCGCTTCCCAGCGATTTCGTCGCGGGGGACCAACGCACCAGCAATGGCGACCCGATCATCTCCGTCGTTCCGCTCCAGAGCGGCGGCGGTTACGCTGCGGCGATCGCTTACCCTGGCGCCACTGCTTCCAGTGGCGGCGTTTGGGATCTTAGCGCGAGCGCCGGCTCGACCGCAGTATTCAATTCTTCGGGACAGCTGACGAGCGTCAATCTTCCGTGCTGTGGTTTCTTTGCGGATCTTTCTCTCCTGAGCGGATCCCAACTCGATTTCGGCACCGACGGAATACTCGCGTGGGGTCGCTGGACAGGAAGCGTCTCCATACCGCTCGACATTTCGCAGCCTGGGCCGCTCAGCTCGAACCAAGGGGTGCCCTATGTGATCGGCATTCCCACACCGAGCATGCCGACCAGCGGGAGCGCGACCTACACGCTCCTGGGCGCAACGCAGCCCACTTACATTGACGGCAGCACGAGCCCCGGCGCCTTCTCGGGAACGATCAACGTCAATTTCGGTGGAGCGAAAGCCGGTACCACGGTTGGCATGGACTTCACCGTTGCGATGCCGGGAACGACTTACAATTTGAGCGGTTCGACGACTGCTACGAGCGCGATGTTCAGCGCGAACCCGGCGGTCACCATCGGCGGCAGCTCGTGCTTCTCGGGAGCTTGTAGCGCTTCGGTCGAGGGCTTCTTTGCCGGGGCGAGCGCCCAGCGCATCGGTGTCGGTTATCAGATCACCGACTCTCAGACGACCGTCAAGCAGGTCGTCGGTACCGCCGCCTTTACAAAATAGCCGCCGCGATCGATCGTCAAGGTATTTTCGCCCAAGCCCTCGAGCTCGAAGATCTCGGGCGGCCGGACGAGGCGCTGGCGCGCTACGACGCGCTGCTCGAACTTCATCCCGGCGCGGCCGAAGCGCTCCACAATCGCGGACTTCTTCTGGCCCGCCTCGGGCGGTTCGACGAAGCGGAACTCAACGACCGGGTATACGTCGCCGCACATCCGCAGGATCCGGCCGCTCGCTGCCTGCTTGCCGACGTGCTTCTGGCCCGGATGGCCTACGAGGAAGCGCTGCACGAGCTTGCCAGCGTCGAGCGGCCGGATGCACTGGTCCTGTTCAGGCGCGGCCTCGCGCTGGCAGCCTTGATGCGCTACGAGGAGGCGCGCGAGGCGATTGCCGCCGCCCGGGCGGGCGATCCGCAGGCGGTGGACCAGTTCATCGGCCGCAATGCGCCCGGATCGGATCCCGAAGCCGCGCTCGCGCCCGAAAACGTCTTCCTCTGGCGCCGTTACGCCGCACAGGCAGTCTGTAACTGGGACGGATGGCAGGAATACATCTCGGAATTTCGCCGCGTCCTGCGCCGGACCGGGGCGCCGCTCGAGCGGGCGCTTGCCTTCAGCGCGCTTCATCTGCCGCTGGACGGCATGGACAGGCTGGCCGTCGCGCGGCGGATTGCACAGCGTATCGAGGCCGCGATCGCGCCTCTGCCGCCGGCTCCCGTCAGCCCGAGGGCGGCGCTCAGAATCGGCGTCCTTTCGCCCGACCTGCGCGAGCACCTGAACGCCTATCTGCTGCTGCCGCTGTTCGAGCTGATCGACCGGGAGCGCTTCGAGATCTTCGCCTACTCGCTCGCGCCGGACGACGGCAGCGCGATCCGGGGCCGGGTCCGCGCGGCGTGCGACGGGTTCCGCGACCTGTCGCGCCTCTCCGACCACGATGCCGCCTGGCAGATCCGCCGCGACAGGGTCGATCTGCTGCTGGACTGCGCCGGCCACACGACGGGAAGCCGCTTCGAGATCACCGCTTTCAGGCCGGCGCCGGTGCAGGCGCTGTACCTGGCTTTCCCCTCCACCCTGGGCTCGAGCCGGGTCGACTATGCGATCGTCGACCGCGTCGCGGTGCCGCCGGGCTCGGAACGGGAGTGGTCGGAAGCGCTTGCCTATCTGCCCGACACCTACTACCTGTACGACTACCGGCAGCCGCTACCCGCCGCGCCCGTCACCCGGGCCGACTACGGGCTGCCGCCCGAGGGCGTCGTATTCTGCGCCGGTCACAAGCCGCAGAAGATCACGCCCGATGCCTTCGAGCTGTGGATGCGGATCCTGCGCCTGGTGCCGGGCTCCGTGCTGTGGCTCAATGCCGTGCCGCCCGCGGGGGTCCGGAATCTGAAGCGCGAAGCACGCCTGCGCGGGGCCGATCCGGAGCGGCTGGTGTTCGCGCCCTTCGATCCGCGCGAGCGCTATCTCGCGCGCCAATGCCTGGGCGACCTTTTCCTCGACGCGGTTCACCACAGCGCGATGACGACGGCGTGCGACGCGCTCGGCGCGGGCCTGCCGGTGCTGACCTTGAAGGGGGCGAGCTTCGCCTCGCGCGCGGGCGAGAGCCTGCTGCGGGCCGCGGGCATGGCGGAGCTCGTCGCGGCCGATGCTGACGCCTTCGTGAAATCGGCCGCGGCGCTTGGCAACGACGCGCCGGCGCTCGAACGTCTGAAAGCCGGGCTGAGAGACAAGCGGGCCTCGGCGCCGCTGTTCGACACCGCCGCGCGGGTCCGTCAGCTGGGGGCCGCGTTTGCCGAGATGTGCCGCCGCCAGCGGGCGGGGATGCGGCCGCAAACGTTCCGGGCGTAAGGGAATATTTCCAAGCCTGGTCCGTTCAGATGTGTTTAGATTCAAGCTCCTGCAAGGGGGCGAACAAGACATGAAGACTGTGCTGACTCGACTCGCGTGCGCCGGCGTTCTCGGCCTGGCGATGAGCGCCGCCTGCGCGCAGGCGACGCCGGGTGTGACGCCGACCTCCATCCTTCTCGGCGAATCGGCCGCGTTCACGGGACCCGCTCAGCAGCTCGGAATCCAGATGCGCGACGGGATGATGCTCTGGTTCAACCACGTGAACGCGCAAGGGGGCGTCCACGGGCGCACCATTCGCCTCACGACGCGGGACGACGGCTACGAGTCCGACCGGGCAGCCGAAAACACCCGCAAGTTGATCGAGACGGACAAGGTCTTCGCGCTGGTCGGCTACGTCGGCACGCCCACCAGCAAGGCCTCGCTGCCGGTGTTCACCAAGGACAGGGTTCCGTTCGTGGGCCCGTTCACGGGCGCGGAGCTTCTGCGCACGCCGCTCAACCCCTACGTGTTCAACGTCCGCGCCAGCTACTACAACGAGACCGACGCGATCGTGGAGCAGCTTCTCACCACCGGCAGCAAGCGCTTCGCGGTGTTCTACCAGAACGACAGCTACGGTCTGGCCGGCCTGACCGGGGTCCAGATCGCGGTCCGCAAGCGCGGCGGCGAAATCGTCGCGACCGGAACGGTGGAGCGCAATACGGTCGACGTGGCGAAGGCGATCAAGGCGATCCTGCCCAAGAACCCCGACGCGGTGATCATGATCAGCGCCTACAAGTCGATCGCCGCCTTCATCAAGCAGGCGAAGAAGGACGGCTACGACGGCCAGTTCTACAACGTCTCGTTCGTGGGCTCGACCGCGCTCGCGCACGAGCTCGGCAAGGAAGGGGTCGGCGTCGCCATTTCGCAGGTCGTGCCCTTTCCCTGGAGCCTGAGCGTGCCGGTGGTGGAGGAATTCAACACGCTGGCAAAGAAAGCGAAAGTCGACGTGAACTTCTCCAGCCTGGAGGGCTTTCTGGTCGCGAAAGTCACCGTGGAGGGGCTGCGCCGCGCGGGCCGCAATCTGACGCGCGAGAGATTCATGAACGGGCTCGAGTCGATGCACGACGTGGACTTCGGCGGATTCTCGGTGAGCTACTCACCGACGAATCACAACGGCTCGATGTTCGTCGACCTCACGATCATCGGCCGCGACGGCGGATTCAAGGACTGAGGCGGTCGCGTCCGTTTCAGCCGCGGCGCCAGGTCGTCCCCGCGGGACCGTCCTCCAGCACGATCCCGGCCGCGGCGAGCGCGTCGCGCTCGGCGTCGGCCGCCGCGAAATTCCTTTCCTTCTTGAACGCGGCCCGCCGCGCGATTCGGCGCTCGATTTCGGCGTCCTCCAGGGTGGCGCCGGGGCCGGCGCGCAGGAACTCCCGCGCCTCGCGTTGCAGGATCCCCAGCACCCCGCCGAGGGCGCGCAGCTGCGGCGCCAGCCGTTGCGCTCCCCGGTTCACCTCGTTGGCGAGGTCGAACAGCACGGCGACCGCCTCCGGGGTGCCGAAATCGTCGTCCATCGCGGCCTTGAACCGTACCGCGTGCGGTTCCGCCCAGTCGAGCGCCGCCCTCGAGGCGGGGCAGTCCCGAAGCGCCGTATAAAGGCGCGTCAGCGCCGCCTTGGCGTCCTGCATGTGCGCATCCGAGTAGTTGAGCGGGCTGCGGTAGTGCGCGCGGACGATGAAGAAGCGCACCACTTCCGGATCGAACGAGGCCAGGATATCGCGCACGGTGCGGAAGTTGCCGAGCGATTTCGACATCTTCTCCTCGTCCACCCGGACGAAGCCGTTATGCATCCAGTAGTTGACGAAGGTCCCGCCGTTCGCCCCCTCGGACTGGGCGATCTCGTTCTCGTGATGCGGAAACTGAAGGTCTTCCCCGCCGCCGTGAATGTCGAAGTGCTCGCCGAGCAGCGCGCAGCTCATCGCG
>Ga0210077_1000193_pt1 | contig 26837 bp, 23 predicted proteins | sample RushMan_CattailN_5_FD_185556 | JGI IMG/M metagenome (GOLD analysis project Ga0210077, IMG submission 185556) | Wetland microbial communities from San Francisco Bay, California, USA, that impact long-term carbon sequestration -... | ecosystem: Environmental > Aquatic > Marine > Wetlands ... | reverse complement strand
CTGGGTCCAACAGGTGGAAACAGCTACGCAGTTGTGTCCAAATCTCCCGCCACTGGCGGTGTCGGCAACGCTGAAGCTCACGGCTTCTTTGGTCCAGACCTGAAGCGTGCAGGATATGACGCTGTCATAATCACTGGTAAAGCGCCTAAGCTGTCTTATCTTTGGATTGACGATGACAAAGTTGAAATCCGAAACGCTGAACATCTACAGTACAAGACTGTTAACGAAACCGACCACATGATTCGGGAAGAACTCGGCGACTTTTACATCCGCGTCTCAGCCATCGGCGAAGCAGGTGAGAAGCTCTGCAGGTTTGCAGCCATCATAAACGACGAGTTCCGCGCCATCGGAAGAGCCGGCATGGGCGGCGTCATGGGTTCAAAAAACCTTAAGGCGGTGGCCGTGCGTGGAACGCATGACGTTAACGTTGCAAACTTTGATGGCTTCAGAGAATTTATCAAAATGATTTATGAACGCATGAAGGGTCCAGCAACCAAGAAATACAAGACGCTGGGCACACCTGAAAACGTTTTGGTTTTGAATTCTTTAAATGCGTTGGCGACAAGAAACTTCAATAACTCTCAATTTGAAGGCGCTGAAAAAGTAAGCGGCGAATACTTGAACGAGCATTATGTAAAGAAAGTCGTCGGCTGCGCCACATGCGGCATGCGCTGTGACCACATCGCCGTCGTTCCAGAAGGACCATATAAAGGTGCAACTTCACGCCTCGAGTTCGAGTGCCTCTGGAGCATGGGGCCGCTCTGCGGCATTGACCGTTTAGACGCAGTTATCGAAGCCATGCGAATTGTGAACGAGTACGGCATGGACGGCATCTCAATCGGTGTGATTGTGGCGTTTGCGATGGACTGTTACGAACATGGTATAATTACTAAGGAGCAGACAGACGGCATTGACCTCCGCTTCGGCAACGCTGAAGCATTGATTGCAATCATCCACAAAATCGGTAAGCGCGAAGGCTGGCTCGGAAACGCGCTCGCTGAGGGTTCGGCGAAGGCTGCGGAGATTATCGGTGGTGACGCGTGGAAATATGCTTGTCACATTAAGGGTTTGGAGCTTCCTGGCTACGACTTGCGGACTTTGAAGACGGCTGCGCTTGGGTTCAGTGTTTCGTTCCGTGGCGCTTGCCACTTGAGGAACGGCGCGTATTCGCCTGACGTGAAGGGTAAAGTGAATCGGTTTAAGATTGAACCTGGACGAGGCAAGATAATTGCTGACGAAAGCAAAATGTACAACATCATCGACTCGCTCATAGTCTGCAAATTCAGCAGAGGCACATACTACGACGGCTGGAAAGACCTCGCAAACTACTACACCTTAGCAACCGGCATACCTATGACAACCGACGAGATGGCTATGGCTGGTGAACGCATCGAAAACCTAGCCCGACTCTTCAACATACGCGAGGGCAAAGGCACACGTGAATACGATAAATTACCTTGGAAGATAGAGAATGTTCCAGTGCCAGACGAAGGACCCGCCAAAGGCGCCTGCGTTAACGAAGAAGAATTCCAAGTAGGCTTAGACGACTACTACGCTGCAAGAGGCTGGACACCGAAAGGCATACCCACCCTCGAGAAGCTCAAAGAAGTAGGCCTAGAAGACTTAGCTTACATAGCTGAAAACGCTGAGAAAGGAGGCAACTGAGAATGGTGCGCCCACAAGACCGCAAATTCGTTACCTCCGACCCGGAAAAATGCATAGGCTGCTGTGTATGCGAGTACGCATGTTCAATGACTAACGAAAAAACATTCAACCCAACCAAGTCAAGAATCCGCGCTTTGCGGCTAGGTCCGCTTAACAACTTGGCAGTTACCTGCCGCCACTGCGAAGACCCAGCATGCGTGGCTGCTTGCCCGAGAGACGCTTTGCATCAAGAAGAAAACACGGGCATAATCACAGTTGACGAAGAAGCCTGCAACGGTTGCGCTTGGTGCATCAGCGCGTGCCAGTTCGGCGCCATGATGATGCATCCAGAGAAGAAAGTAGTGTTCACCTGCAATAGCTGCAAAGACCAGCCTGACGGCCCGCAGTGCGTGAAATGGTGCCCTGAAGAAGCGTTAACCTTCGTCACGGCGCAGCAGCTTGCTCAGAAATCCAGAATTTCCGCTGTGAAGAATCTGTTCCAAGAAGCCAAAGAGAAGAAAGCTGAAACAAAGTAGCTTTCAGGCTTCGAATCTCTTTTTCATTTTTTCCTGATTTTCTTAGCGTAAACTAGGAACGCTGCCGCCGCAACGATGGCGACCACGATTGTGCCAGTTGCAACCCATTCTGTTGGGAAAGGCTCTGGGCTGGGTTCTGGAGTTTTTTCTTGAGCTACGCTGAAGTAGATTGTTTCTGAGGACTCGGTTTTGCCTGCCGCGTCTTTTACGGTAACGGTGAGACAGTGTGAACCGGCAGGCAGCTTGGCTAACGTTGCGTTGCCGGTGACGGTTACGTTTTCCTGTCCATCTAGGCTGTAGCCAGCCCAAGAAATCAACTCGTTCACCGTGAAGGTCAAGGGTATGCTGTTTGTCTTGTATGTCGTGTTCTGCGGGGAGTTAACTGAGACTTCTGGCGGTGATGTTGATTGGACGGGGTTTGTGTTTGAGGTTGTTTCTTCATTGGGGAGGACTGAAATGTTTGGCGGAGCAAAAGCGGTAGAGATGTAAACTATGAATTGGACGTTGGCGGAAGCGGAGTTACCAGCCGTATCGGTGGCGTAGACCGTTATGCTGTGCGAACCGTTAGGTACTCCGTTTAGAGTTGTGTTTCCGATGAGCGTGACGTTAGCGTTTCCGTCGAGGCTGTATCTTATTTTTGATGCTGGCTCGTTCAAGGTGACCATTAAGGGAATCGTAGTTGTAGAGTATATTCTGCTTGCTGGAGAAAGGATTTGGATGGTTGGGGCTGTGGTGTCTGGCGGCGAAACAGGAAACATAAGCGGATAATTGTCTTGGTTGTTTCCGTCCAAAACGTATGGCGTATTCCATATGCCGGAGTCAGCAGTTTCCGTGGCGTTCGGGTACCTTTCTGTGTAGTCGCTCCAGTAGTTGCCGCCAGAAGGATAGCCATCATCCCAAATGTCGGTTGAGTTAGTCAAACCAGCTTGCGCAGCATTGTCTATGAAGTTGTTACGGTAAATGCTGTTATTCAAGGAATCCTGCAAGCTGATACCATTGTTAACATTCAGCGCTACCGCATTCTCAGAGATTACGTTGTCATTGCACTGATTGAGTGAGATGCCGTTCCAATTGCTAATTATGTTATTTTGGAATACCCTGCAACCAGTGACGTTGCTTAGGAGGCAACCGCTGCATGCCGTTGGGGAACCTGTTTTGCTGCTGTTTTCTATCGTGAAACCAGTCACGGTTACCTTGTCCGCTGTTACTTCGACGGTGCTTGATAAGCCTCTGCCGTTGATGATTGTTGTTTCTTTGTCTTCGCCTTGGAGGGTGATGCTCTTGTCAACAATCACATTTTCGTTGTATGTTCCCGCATCCACGTGTATCGTTTGTCCGTCCTGTGTTTCGGGGGCGTTGATGGCTTCCTGAATTCCAGCGTAGCCTAGTCCATTGTTGAGGTTATGGACGTGTACGCTGCCCTGCGGCTTTATGTAAGAGAATCGGTTGTCGAGCATGCTGACCTTACGTGCGCTTGTAACGTTGTTCCAATCTGAGCTGAAATGAACTTCGTAGACGCCGTCGGTTGGGAACGTGTATGAGGCTGTGTCGGCTCCGAAGATGAAGTTGATTTTTCCCTTCCAAACGGGGATTCGAATGGTGTTTGCTGCGTAGTCGAACTGGAACTCGCCTGCGGGGAACATGGAGCACCAGTCCTCGTATGTCTCGTCAATCACTGGGATTGCCAAACTGCCTGAGTCGGGAACTATCCCGTTGAGGAACAGTATCATGGCGCCTGCGCAAGTGGCGTCGTCGCCGTAGTTTCCGTTGCTTCTCCAGCGAAATTGCCCGTTGCTGTACATGTCGCTGTAGTCAACTAATCCTTGCCACGCCTTTGGAGAACCCTGTAATAAATTGATAAATTCCGACTGCATACGGCTGTCCATTAAGCAGTAGTAGCTGTGCAGTGCAGCCCAAGCGTTAACCGTGTTTTCCAACCGCCTCTCAGGATTAGATTCCGCATGCCTGACAACATAGGCTCCTGGGCTCCAGAGCTTGGCTGACCAGTTACCGCCTGAAAGGAACTTGTAGTCTAGGTCTTGAAGTATGTAACTTGGAAAGTTAGGAAGATTATGTCCGTTAGCAGCGTAAAGCTCAGCGATAACCTCGGCGAAGGAACCAGCTTCGCACTCGACCTGTCCAGTTTTTCCAGTATAGGGGAAGTAACTGTCTGACCAGTGGTCAGTGCACAGGTGCGTCCACATCTGATTAGCATAATCCAACGCTTCAGGCACGCCTGTTTGATAGAACTTTAGGAAAAACGAAAGTACCTCCGCGTTTTCATCGTAGTATCTGTTATTGTAGTCTGTGACTGTGCCGTTTTGAGGGTTAAACCATAAGAAGTCGTTGTCGCTCTGCCAGCAACGCAGATACTCTTGAAATGCTTGGTCTCGGCTCCATTTTGAAGTGTCAGCTCCGAGTTCAGCAGCGTAATTGTACGCGAACGCTAGAAACCGCCAGTAAACCGACATTACGTTTGGGTCAACGTTTGGCCAGTGCCCCGACATCTGCTGGCTGTTCAGCGCTTGAAGCAAGTTTTGATTTAAGATTGGCGAATCGACGTGGTCTATTTCTGCCATCCGTTTGGCTTCCACGAGCGTCTTGAAGTCGGGAATCGCTGAAACCGCTACATCATAGTTGCCTTGACCGTTAAATATCAAGCTGAAGTGCGGTATCACCCAAGACATCGGCGAAGACCAATCAACCGTGCTTATCGTCAAGTTAAGCTGGTCGACTAAAGTTGGCTCAGACGCCTGAACAGGAACCACAACTGGTGCCATCTCGCAAAGAAAAAGCACGATTAGAAAAACTCCAAGCGCCTTTGCCCACTTAGTGCTTTCGCGGAACAAGTTTCAGCATCCTTTTGAGTTGCAAATCTCAGTGTGTCTCTTAATTTTGCAATTTTAAAAATCTATTGGATTTCACACCAGAATATTTGGAGCCTAATAGAGGTTCTATGCAGGAACCTATAGGGGGAGGGGGCGCTATTGGCGCGGAAAACCGCCAAACCATGTTAAAAACGCCTATTTGGAGCTTGTTAGTGTTCATTGCAGAAAGGATAAGATGGGGAGGGTTAATCTTCAGAGACGCGATGGCAGGCAGTTTTTTCATTCCAGTGGTTGGCAAGTTTTTTATGCACTACCAGCGATATAGTGTTTTGCGGGGCTGAATTGTTTGAGCGAAGAAAATATCATCCGAATCGGTCAGGTAACGCATTTCTTCTCCAAAATCGGCGTCGCCGTAATCGAGTTGACAGCGCCCCTAGCCGTGGGCGAACGCATCTTGGTCAAAGGGCCCATGACAGATTTTGAGCAGGTCGTTGAGTCCATGCAGATTGAGCACGAGAACATTCCGAAAGCGGAGGCGGGGCAAAGCATAGGCTTGAAGATGGCGGAGCAAACCAGAGAAAGAGATGTGGTTTACAAGAAGCTGTGAGCGATTCTTTCTTTTTTTCTTTTTTATTCGCCGCAAGAAAAGAGGTTAGCTGGCTTCAGTTGAAGCCTCCACAATCCGCTTAATCTCGGCGTTCAAAGCTTCAGGCAATCCCAGAATGCCAACGTCCATGAATCCCCTGATAATCAGGGAAACCGCCTCGTCCCGCGACAGTTTCCGTGTCATCAAATACGTAATCTCCCTCTCGGAGATTTTGCCCACAGCCGCCTCATGCGTGATCTCCACACCTTTCCGCCGCGCAATCAACTCCGGTATAGACTGCAAAATTGCCTCTTCATCCACAAGCAATCCACGGCATTCCAGATGCCCCTTACAGTCGGGGCTATTGCCTTCGATTAATCCGCGGACAATCACTTTTGAGTCTTCACGGGCTATGGCGCGGCTAATCATCTCTGCCCTGCTGCCTTTACCGTTGAGAACTGCCTTCGACCCGATGTCCATGGAGGAATTCTTGTTACCGTACAGGATGCTGTTGAAGCTTACAGCTGAATCTGCGCCGTTGCAGAAAGCGGCGGGGTACATCTGCACATCCTTGACAGGGCGCATGCACACATAATTCGAAACGAAGGTGGCATTGTCATCTACCTCAGTGGCGCTTCGGGGACGCACCAGCGTATTCTCGCTCCACTGATGAATCATCGTGAAGTTTAAAGTGGCGCCTTTTCTAACGTAGATTTCTGACACGCCCAAGTGCGAAGCTTTCGGCACGGTTGAGTGTTGAACGCAGCTTGTGATTATGTGAGCTTTCGACCCTTCTTCCGCGATGATAATGTTGTGAACGCGCTGCTCCAAGTTCCTCTGCGTAATCAACAGGCACGACTGCAAAGGAAAAGTTATCTCTGCGCCCGGCATGATTCGCATGAAGTAGCCGCCGCTCCAGTCTTCAGCCACCTTCTTTGTATACTCGTCTTTGTCTTTGTCTACGAGTTTCCACATGTAGTCGCCAAGCCACGCGTACTTCTTCAGAGCCGCCTTCGTGTCCATAAGCTCGATTTGTCCCTCAAAAAGCTTATTGACCTTCGAGTAAACCGTGGCCTGGTCAACATGATAAAATGTGCCTGAACGGTTCTTGTCTCCCGCTTCCATGCCTGCCTTGTAGGTTTCTTCCAGGATTTTATGCGGGATTTTCATGAGTTCATTTTCATTTGCTTTGGTCAAACTGCCATCCCTCCGTTGTTCTGACTCTGCAGGCCACGCATTCTTCGTAGCCAAGCTTCTTTATGTCGTCATAGATCTTCATGGGATGCGTGAAACAGTGGAACTGCCCTCCCAAAAGTATGCAGCCGTACTTGGCTTTAACATAATCCATTATGTCGCCCTTGTGCGTGATTATCAACGCTGAACTGCCGCTGCTTTCCACGTAACGCTGAAGCTCGGTGGCGATGAGCTTTAAGCTTTCTACATCCACACCTGAGTCAGGCTCATCCAACAAGAGGAGCTTGGGCTTCAGGAAAATCAACTGCAGAACTTCTGACCGCTTCCGCTCTCCGCCAGAGAAGCCCACGTTTATGTCCCTGTTCAAAAACTGCGTAAGCCTGAAAGCGTCTATAAGCGCCTGCTCCTCGTCGCTGAAGTTGTCGGCGGGATTCTTGCCTAAACATAGCTTCAGCAAGTCAACGAGTTTTACGCCCGTAATTTCTGGGGGGTTCTGGAAACTCACCACCATGCCGAGCCGCGCTCTTTCCTCAACGGTTTTATGGGTGATGTCGGCGCCCATAAACGTTATTTTACCCTTAACAATCTCGTATGAGGGAAGACCCATAAGCGCGCTTATAAGCGTGGTTTTCCCGGAACCGTTGGGTCCGAAGAGAATGTGGCTTTCATGGCTCTTCAAGCTGAAAGTGATATTATTGAGAATGAGCTTGTTTTCAACTTTAACTGATAAGCCTTCGACTTCAAGTATGTTCATGATAATCAGAGAGCATATTTTTTCAAGGTGAAATAAACCTTTTGAGTGGTGACGCCGAGATTTTTCATTGCTATACTGCCGCTTAAACGTGTCATGCAATGTTTTCGGCTATTCATAAGGCTATGATATGTAGCAATAATTCATAACCCTTTACTTACAATTTCCGATTACTTAATGCAATCCTCAGATGAAACCAGAGAATTTAACTTCAACACGTGTTGGGGATAAATAATGCGGAGAAACCCTCAGAAAGATCAAGAAAACGCTAACTTCATAACTCTCCTAAACTTCATCGCCGACCCTGCGGTTATAGTTGATGATAACGGGCTGTTTTTGGCGGTGAACAAGGCTTTTGAGAGTGCGACTGGTTTAAGCAGGAAAAACCTGATCAACACGCCGTTTTCTAAAGTTAAAAACCTGTCTACGGAAAGCAGGAAGTTGCTGCTTGAAAATTTGAAGAAAAGGATGAGTGGGGCTGGTGCTGAGCCTTACGAAATCACGTTTTCGGGCATGCACGGTGAAAAACGGGTCTCTGAGGTGAAAGCCAAGAAAATCACCTATGCCGGTCACCCTGCAGATCTGGTATTGTTCCATGATGTCACCCGAAGGAAGCGAAACGAGAGACGCCTCAGGGAATACTCCGAGAGAATGGAAGCACTTGTCAACGAGAAAGTTAAGGAAATTAAGGAAAGCGAGGCAAAGTACCGCGAGCTAATCAACAGCATGAATGACACCGCATGGGTCATTGATCTCGACGCGAAATTTATTGACGTGAACGACGCCGCCGTCAAGGTCCTAGGTTATTCAAGGAATGAACTGCTTTCTATGGGGCTCGCAGACATCGACGCCAGCTTAACCGTGAAGCAGATAAGAGGGCTTGTTAGGCGGATGCTTGCAGATCAGGTTCAGGTTTTTGAAACCACGCACACCACTAAGGAAGGCAAGATAATTCCTGTGGAGATTAGCTCCAGTCTAGTGACTTATCGGGGGAAGCAGGTGGTCTTGAGCATTGCAAGGGACATCACGGAGCGCAAGAAGTCTGAAGAGGCTCTCAAAGAGAGCGAAGAGAAGTTCAGGAACCTGTCTGAAGAGTCGCCTAACATGATTTTCATTTACAAGCAGGGCAGGGTAGTGTACGCTAACAAGAAATGCGAAGATTTGATGGGCTACACTAAAGAAGAGTTTTACGCGCCCACTTTCAACTTCCTCACCATTATCGCGCCTGAATCGCGAAAAAAACTCAACCTGAGCTACGCGAAACATAAAACTGGGCAAGAAGTAGACCCATACGAGTACACCCTCGTCACCAAAACAGGGAAAAGAATTAACGCGGTCATAACCTCAAAACTCATCAGGTATGAGGGAGAAACCTCTATCCTCGGAATTATTACTGATATTACCGAGCGAAAGCAAGCTGAGAAAGCATTAAAGGAAAGTGAGGAGCGGGCAAAAGCCATAATTGTTAACGCCCCCATTGGCATAGCCGCATCAGGTCCTGATAAGCATTTTTTGAGCGCAAACGAAGCATTCTGCAAGATACTTGGGTACACGGAAACTGAACTCAGAAAATTAACGTTCAAAGACATCACTCATCCAAGTGACCTCAAAGAAAGTGTGTTAAGAATCAAGGAGCTTGAAGAAGGCACATTAGCGTCATTCAAGCAGGAGAAACGCTATCTCAAAAAGGACGGGTCGGTGATATACGGAAAAATCATGGTCAGCGTGATGCGGGACCAAGCTGGCAAACCGAGCCTTTTCATCGCCGAGCTTGAGGATATCACCGAGCAGAAGAAGGCGGAAGAGAAAATTTTGGCTTCGGAGAAAAAGTACCGTCGCTTGTTTGAGGAGCTGAAAAAAGCCGAGAAACAGCTGCTGGAGGAACGTGATAGAGCCCAAAACTACCTTGATGTTGCCAGCGTGATACTTGTAGCTTTAAACACTGATGGTCGCGTTACCTTGTTGAATCGGAGAGGGTGCGAAGTATTGAAGTGCAGGGCAGAGGATGCTTTGGGGAAAAACTGGTTTGACAATTTCGTGCCCGAAAACATAAAGGGCGAAGTGAAGCAAGTCTTCAAACTTCTTATCGCTGAGAAAGCGAGGATGCCGGAGTACAACGAAAACTATGTTCTTTCTAAAAACGGAGAAATACGACTAATAGCCTGGCACAACACTGTTTTGAAAAATTCATCAGGTCAAATAATCGGCACTCTGAGTTCCGGAGAAGATATTACCGAAAAGAAAAAAATTGAAAATGACCTTAAACTGGAACGGGATAAACTTGAAGCTGTCACCGAAAACATCGGCGCTGGACTTGGAATCATCAGCAAAGACTATCGCATATTATGGGCGAACAAACTTCTGAAACAGTTAAATGGTGAATGCAAAGGAAAGAAATGCTATTCAACATTCAACAAGCTTACAGAAGTTTGTCCAGATTGCGGCGTTAAAAAGGTGTTTGAAACAGGCGTGGACCTTGATGTCCACGAGTATTCTAATTTGGATGATAAGGGGGACCGGTTCTGGATTGAACTCATCGTCACTCCGATAAAAGATGAGAGAGGAAACATCACGTCTGCGTTGGAGCTGGCGGTAAACATAACTGAAAGAAAACTCATGCAGAACAAACTAGCAGAATACTCGCAAAAACTGGAGAAGTTGGTGGAGAAAAGAACCCAGCAGTTAAGGCAGACGCAGGCTAAACTTGTTAAATCCGAACGGCTTGCCGCTATAGGTGAATTAGCGGCTATGGTTGGGCATGACCTGCGGAACCCCTTGACCGGTATCAAAGGAGCAGCGTACTATCTGAATAGCAAGTACCGCGGAGAAATCAGTAATGTCGGAAAGGCAATGCTGAAGACCATTGACGAGTGCATTGAACACTCCAACAAAATCATAAATGACCTGCTGGAGTACTCCCGAGAACTGAAACTGGAACTATCAGAAAACAACCCTAAAGCGCTGTTAGCTCAATCAATGTCTATGCTTAAGGTTCCAAAAAAGGTTCAGGTGATTAACGAAACTAAAGACCACCCGACCGTTACAGTTGACTCGGCAAGGATGACGCGAGTTCTACTCAACATACTTCAAAACGCAGTGGACGCCATGCCCGACGGCGGAACCCTGACGCTTGCAAGCAAAACCGTGAAAGACAGCCTGCAAATCTCAATCGCCGACACTGGAACCGGCATGTCAAAGAAAACCATAGCCAAACTGTGGACGCCGCTGTTCACCACCAAAGCAAAAGGCATGGGCTTCGGCTTGTCCATATGCAAACGCATCGTGGAAGCACACAAAGGCGAAATCTCGGTTAAAAGCAAAATAGGAAAAGGCAGCACATTCACAGTGACAATTCCAATCCACCCAAAACCTGCAGAGGAAACGGCAACACTGGTCCTCAGCGAACCCAACTTGGCGACGGCGCAAGTGCGGGAATCGCCGTGAATTTGATATTCAGGGAATTATCTCGCAGTCATTCTCTGTGGTGATGTCACCCGCCTAATTCCCTTTTTTATTTTCAAAAAATTGCACATGTAGGATTCTCTTAGAATTTGGATAGAGCAATTGAAAAGCCATGAGTTCTTTGTGGATTGTATTGGACAAGGGCTTCTTCGTGGACGAGGCAAACACCATTCACTTTCTCCGCTCCCTCCAGCCTCATGAGTGTTGTCTGTATGTTCTCGGCGCAAAAGGAGCATCACATTCTCCGCTTATCTTTAGCGATGCCTAGCCCGATTTCTTGCTTGTAACAATTAAGGCTTTCAAATAGAAAAAAATAATCTTTTTTTCTGTTGTTTATACAATTTGTTGATATAGCATGGGCGGATGGTTATCTCTCCTTTTTAAGTTCATTCTCAATCTCGCTTCTCAAAGACTCATCAGCAATTCTGGGGAGCAACTGCAAAAGCCGCCCACATGTGCTGTACGAATCCTCCTCCGCATTCTTCAAATAATACCACATCTGACCACTCCGCAACCACGACAAGAGCACACGAGCTTCAGCTTCAGCATCACGCCTACCAACCGAAGACTCAGGGAACTTCACCGCCCCAACCTCAACACAAACCCGCATAAATCTCTCAAAAGCTTCAGTAATCATCAAATCACTCTTTTGAGCTACGTCCTTGAATTTGTCGTAGAGTTCAGGGTCAAAACGGAAAGCCTTCAACGTTTTAGTCATTACTCAAAGCTCCTTGCAATATGAAAATACCAACAAAATGTACGAAAAAGATGGAAATAACTGCAGCCGAATGATAGACTCTTCAACAGATGCCAACTCAACTGGACATTAAGCTTAATTCGAGTTTCCCGTCTCTTTGACAGGCTCTTCACCCTCCAACTTAACATCAGCAGGTTGATTTTCCTTCTCAGCCTCAACAGGTAACTCTTCATCAACAGACTCCTTCTTATTCTCCACAGGCTTTTCATCCAACTGTTCTCTTCTTACCAGGTCATGGTACTTCCGCTCTAATTCAACGAGTTTCTTCTCAATCCCCCTATAGTCCAAGTACTCTGCAAACTTCACCTGATACACGCTCGCCGCTTGGATGAGGCTCCGCAAACGCATAACCTCAGTCTTAGACAAGCCAGGAGTCTGAAGCGCCTTCATAGCACCAGCCAACATCCCAAGCGCCTCCTCCACACTGTACAACTCCTCAGGCACGACGATCTCAGAGGCAACAGTAGAAGAAGTAGTCCAGTTAGAATCACGTTGTTGGACTACTTTTAAGCCAATACGCTGAAGTTTCTTCATAACAGCCTCCTCACTCTTACCCATCGCCACCGCAATCTCAGACACCTTGCAGCCTTGACTGCGCAGTTCACGAAGCTGCTTCTCCTCCTCACGCGTCCACGGCTTACCCTTAGGCACTCGAAGCAACGCTCCTGTCAGTTGACCGCTCATTCAGGCCTCCGAGAAAACGTCTTTGCAGCTCTTTTGCATCTCCGCTCTTAAAGACCTGAGCCATATCCTCTATAGGCTCAACCTCAAGCTCCCTGATCTTATCAGCAACCTGCTTGAAAAGCAAATACAAAGCCTCATTATGCATGTCGCCTCCAGCAGGGGAAGCAAGAATCCTTTCTGCAAGACGCGCTACGAACATTCTCTTCCACCACTCAGCCTGCGTCCGCAACAAAGCCTCCAAACAACGTTCTGCAGACTTTACCCGTCTGTCAGCCTCAGCAACTGGATCGTAGTAGCTTGTTTCCACTGTTTTTCCGTTCTCCTCGATTCGCACTGTCGCATTATGCTGAAATTGTGGATTCCGCAGCAGTTGCTGTTTCTCCCTCTTAGCCCGGTTCAGTTCTCTTTGGTAGCGCTCGATGAGCTCCATGGTACCTGAAGCCTCAACCAACCTAGCAGTATCCACGACGTCGTGAAGCAGATATGGTCCATAACGTTCTGTCAACCAGCGGATTTCCTTAAAAATAGCGTATTTCAGAAGTTCTCCATAAGACTCTGTTATTCCTAAAAGCTTTGAGAATTCTTCTTTCTTCTTCTCTTGTCTTTTCTTTAGTTGCTCTGCGTTTTCCCTTAGTGACCCAACTTCTTTTGGATGCCACAGTTCAGGCTGAGAAGCGAGGTATCTCACAAAGCCCTTGAAGGTTAAGCTGAAGAGCGTGGTTTTCACGCCTTTTTCCGATTTTTGGGACTTAACTGGCTCAACTAACCCTTCCTTTTGCAGGGCGTTGACGGCTTTGTGCACAGTAGAATAGAAAAGTTGCTTTTCCTCTTTTATCTCCCACATATTCAGCGCTTTTTTCTCTGCGAGCACTTTGATTACTTCGGATTGTGCGTCAATCTTTCCCTGCCGACTTTCCATCTTCTCATTAGGTTCATTCATATATTATCACTCTATAGAGATACTATAACTCACAAGTGTTATATGAACTCTTTGCAAGATAACTGTAACAGGAGAGACAAAAAATGGAATTTGACTTAAAAATCGGACCGCAAGGACGTCAGAGCAGCACAACACTAAAGATTCTTGGTATGTCAAAATGATTCTTGGCCACAAAAGCATCAAGTCGACGGAGACGTACATCCATCTTGAGAAGATGCTCTATCAAGGCAAAGCCAACGACCCAATTCATCGTTAAAGTCGCTGACACACTGGAAGAAGCAATTAAACTGATGGAAGTAGGCTTCGAGTACCACGCTGAGATTGAAGGCCACAAGCTGTTCAGAAAACGGAAATAATATATTGGATAATTCCTAAATTTAAGGGATTATCTCGCAGCCGTTGTACTTCATGAATTCGAAATCGCTCAGTCGCACTTTTCCATCATCAATTAACCGATTTATGTGTGCAATCTCCGCCTCAACGTCATCCACTAAGCCTTTCACAGTGCCGCAAACCTGCGAGTAAGCTTCCCTGCTCCATCGGCGGGTTATATTAGCGTAGAGGCAGCGTCCACCGCAAAGGCCCATTGTGTCGCAGTTGCTGCAGGGTTCCCCCACGAAAAGTTTTCTAAGCCTGAGCGGGTCAGCGTCACTCACGTGTCCGAGGTAGTAGTCTTTCATTCCCCACATCGTGGGGCACGGGATTACGTAGCCGTCGGTTTGGATGGCGTAGTTTATCCACCCGCCCCCGCAACGCAGCAGGCTGTTCTTCTCTCCATGCAAGAGCGAGGAAGCAATTCCCAGGAAGGGGTAAAGCTTCTGGACTATGCCCCGCGTTTCCATCTGGTCAACCCAGAACCTTGCAAGCCGCCTGATGCCTGGGACATAGCTGTTTTCGCTCCAGTTCTCGAAATCCCGCCCTCCGTAGTCGTTTCCCCAGAAACCCGCGTTCAGCTGCCAGTGCACGCTGGAAAACTGGAACTCGTCGTTGTCGAGGAGCCATCTGACCTGTTTGTAGATGTCGGTTTGCTCCATAACCGTCATTCTCGCGATTAACTCGCCCCTGAAGCCGTTTCGCTTGATGAGTTTTAGGTTGTCCATGACCTTCCTGAAGGTGCCTTTGCCCCGGTAATAGTCGGTTAAAGCCTCGTTGCCGTCTATGGAAACGAGTATGGTGTGGAAGCGGTTCACGTATTCGGCTGGCAAGCGGTCGAGAAGCTGCCCGTTTGTTTGGATCATGAAGTGCCGCGGCTCAACCGTGCCCATTATCTGCTTAATCTCTTCGATGCAGAGTAATGGTTCGCCGCCGTAGAAGGTTAAAACGCATTCGGGGTCTTGTCTGCAAAGTCGTGCAAGCAGAGAAAAATCGTAGTTCGCCTTCTTCGGCAGAGAGTAATCCACGTTCCAGCCCTCGAAGTCCTCGTCGAAATCGTCAAGTGTCTCGCCGAAGCAGTACCTGCACTGCAGATTGCACTCGGTTGTGAGGACCACGTGGAAGAACATGTTTTGCTTCTAAAGCGTATGCTCCCTTAAGAGTATTTTTCCTTGATTTGTTGGGCTTTCTCAACGTAAATTTTGAGTTCTCTGTCTCGGATGTTCTTTTCAGGCAAGGTTTCAGGAGCGTACATTAACGGCAAGACAGCTACGAAAAGGAAAAAGCTGGCAAAAGAAAACACAGCTGCATCGTTAACACCACCTATGTATGAGCCGACAGATAGCCGCATAAAGTTTGAAAAGAGAAAGGGCAAACTACCTATTGCATAATACTTTTCACTACTTTTTTCTCCTGATAAATCGCCCCATAACGTCATGATAAATATTGTATAGAACGCACCCCATGCGACACCATCAGAAAATATGTAGAACCACCAAGCGTAAATATTATTTTGCAGCAGCCCTAAACAAGCGTAACCTACGCCTAAGAGCGAGAAACCCGTTAAAATGAGACGTTTTCGTCCAGCAAAGTCCGCGAAAAAACCAAAAACTACAGCGAAAATTGCCGCGGTTACGTTTTCAATTAATGGAGAAAACTGAACAAGTTCATCAGAGAAAACCTTCCCGATGTTATCAACTATGGGAACAGCTGTGTAGTTTACTACTGCGAACATAAGCCACGGAACAAAGTACAAGATAAACGACCGGTGCCGAAAAATTGAAACAAACGATTGTTGGTCACGTTTGTTAACATATTCCTCCTCAGGTTTCAGGAAGAACAAAGCCACAAGACCACCTAGCTTGAAAAGCGCGAGAGCTATAGCGTTAAAGGCGATTCCTTCGATGCCCATGCTGCCTAAAAGGAAGAAACCTAAGAAGACACAAAGAAAAGTGACTCCGCCCAATCTTGCCCTGTTCCCGGGTTCCGTTGACGCCGCAAGATACCCCATGCAAATTGGCAGACCTAAACCGAAATACGCTCCGACGAGCGCTGAAAAAACCATCAGAAGAGGAAGCACGGTTATGTCGATGGCTACCGGCAACAGAGACAAGAATACTCCTGACAGTATCCAGTAAAAGAGAAAGTTGATGCGCCGTCCTAACTTGTAAATTAGGACGGAGCCGAAAAGGGCTGCTGCTGCCATCCCTAAAAAGTTAACCCCTAAAATAGCGATTTCTGAGTTTAAGAAATTGGCTGCCGCGATGGTGTTTCTTAGAAATTCGAATGCGTAGAAGTACCAGATGAGCGCGTTTGCTACTAATACGATGTTCACAACTGCGACTTTTAGGCTGACCCCTAATGCGTTGGCAAACACGTTCCTAGGCATCGCTATCGCATACGTTGACTTGACCTAAACTGCAAATTAAGGATTAGGAAGTGCAAAACTGTATTACAAATATACAAAAACACAAAGCTTTTAAGCCTAACTGTAGTACACAAATACAGATTGAGAAGGGAAAAGGTATGGCAAAAGCACGGAAGTTCGCAAGATACTCCTCTTGGTGGTAGAGCGAGTCAATTCTTCACATAGATGCCGTCGTTACCTTAAGTAGTGACCTTAATAGTTTTAATTGCACATTGTTGCCCACTATTTCCAAACAGTTCGCCCCATCAGCTACCATATGATCCAAGTCTTTTCTAAGCTCTTCAACCTGTTCAGATTCAAGAACCAGCTTCTTCAACCTGTTCAAAGTCTTTCTTTCAAAATTTCCGCTTTCAATGTAGGCTTCGATTTCGTTCTTCAATTTGGGGTTTTGGAGGGCATACAGCACGGGAAGGGGCAAGCACTCATTTTTTATGCGGTTCTTCAGTTCGGGGTACTCGTAGAGGTCGCCGAACTCGTCCCTTACAAGCGATGTTACGCCGAAGGTTCTGCCGTAACTGCCCAGTGCTTCGACGTTTGCTTTGCTGGCGTTTCCCATGATGGCTCCGATTTTGCAGTGCAGTTCAGGGACAACCGCCTTCATCCTGATTATCTCAAGGAATTCTCGGGGTTTTGTGTTGAGGCTCTTCATCAAGTGTGTTTCTTGGGCTTCCGCGTTGCTGATTTCGAACAAGGCTTCAGGTACCAGAGCCAAGATTGCTGTCCGCTGGTCTCGGGTGAGGGATTCGCATTCTTGTTGCAGAAGCGTTGAGCCTTGGATGAGAAGTGCGTCGCCTGCGAGGAGCGCCACAGCCCCGCCGAATTTTCCGAAGACCGTTTTCTTTGAGTACTTGACTTTGGACTGGTCGATGATGTCGTCGTGGATGTCTGCGGCTCCCGCCATGAGTGTCAAAGCCGCGCTTACCGCGGTTGTTTTCTCCGTGGTTCCGCCGACGGCTTCGCATGAAAGCGTGAGTAAGACTGGAAAAACGGGTAAGCCTCCAGTGAGGGTTACTTTCGCGAAGTGCGTCAATGCGGAAGTGACTTCTCCGCCATGAGTCTGCATCGACAAGATTTCGTTTCGTGCTTTCTCTATGGTGGCCCTTCCTTTTTCCTCGATGACTTGTGTGACTTGCTCCGTCAGGTCTGATTCTGGGTTCATGCCTCCCCTTATGTTTTCACTGGGTATTTCTTTTTTTAGGTGGCATCGCACGCGGGCGTAAGCAAAACTCTTAATAGTTAATGGCTTAATTCAACAGTTTTCATGAGCCAGACCAAGCAGATCGAAGCGAAGTGGCAGAAGCGCTGGGAAACAGCCCGCGTGTTCGAGGCTGACCCTGACCCGAAACGAGAAAAGGTTTTTGTGACTTTTCCTTACCCGTACATGAACGGGCCCCTGCATGTAGGTCACGCGTTCACCGCCACCCGCGTGGACGTTTACGCCAGGTTTAAGCGGATGCAGGGTTTCAACGTGCTCTGGCCGTGGGCTTGGCACTGGACTGGGCAACCGCTGCTGGGGGCGAGCCAGCGGGTTGCGAAGGGCGACGCCGACTACATCCGTGTGCTCCGCGAGGTTGACGGGGTGCCAGAGGAGGAGTTGAAGCGGTTTGTGGACCCATTGTACATGGCGCAGTACTACACCAGCGAGGGGCGTTTGGCTGCGAAAAGCATCGGCTTCTCGATTGACTGGCGCCGCGAATTCTACACGATTATGCCTACTTACCAGAAGTTCATCACCTGGCAGTACCTGCGCCTGAAAGAGTTGGGCTTCGTCACGCGGGGAACGCACCCAGTTGTCTGGTGCCCCAAGGACCAGAGCCCCACAGGCGACCACGACCGCCAAGTAGGCGAGGGCGTCACGCCAGAAGAGTACACGCTGATTAAGTACAGGCTGGAAGACGGCACGTTCCTGCCCGCCGCCACATTCAGGCCTGAGACGATTTACGGCGTGACGAACATGTGGATAAACCCCGACGCCGCCTACGTGGAGGCTATAGTGGACGGCGAACGCTGGATAGTGAGCCGAGAAGCCTCAGAGAAACTCAAAGAGCAGGAACGAACGGTCACGGTGGAGCGGGAGTTCAAAGGCAGAGAACTCATCGGCAAGAACTTCGTAAACCCTGTGACTAAGGCCAAGTTTCCGATTCTGCCGGGCTGGTTTGTGGACGCGAATCAGGCGACGGGCGTGGTTTACAGCGTGCCTGCTCATGCGCCGTACGACTGGCTGGCGCTGAGGGACCTGCAGGAGAAGCCTGAGGTGCTGCGTGATTTCGGCGTGGACCCGGAAGTGGTGACGCGGATTAAACCCATCAGCTTGATTCGGGTGCCGGGTTACGGCGATTTTCCTGCGGTGGAAATTGTGGAGCAGATGAGCGTGAAGGACCAGCATGACCCTCGAGCGGAGGAAGCCACAAAGGCACTGTACAAGAAAGAGTTCCACGAAGGCGTTTTGAAGCAGAACTGCGGCGAGTACGCGGGGAAAACCGTGCGGGAAGCGAAGGACGTGCTTATCAGCGATTTCAAGCGGCTCGGAGTCGCCGACAGCATGTACGACCTGCCAGAGCCCGTGGTCTGCCGCTGCATGACGCCGTGCATAGTTAAGATACTTTCGGACCAGTGGTTCCTCAACTACTCTGACCCAGCGTGGAAGGAGAAAGCCAAAGCCGTCGTCGCCCAGATGAAAATTTACCCCGACGCGGCAAGACAGTGGTTTATCGCAGTTATTGACTGGCTGAAGGAATGGGCGTGCGCCAGAACCACAGGTTTCGGGACGCCGCTGCCGTGGAGCAAGGGATGGATTGTGGAAACCCTCAGCGACTCAACCGTTTACATGGCGTTCTACACCATCAACAAGCACATCCGAGAGCATGGCATAGCGCCTGAGGCGATGAAGCCTGAAGTTTTCGACTACCTATTCCTCGGCAAGGGCGACGCTACGGCTGTGAGCAAGGCGTCGGGGATAGCGGCTGAACTGCTTGAAGACATGCGTGAGGAGTTCCTGTACTGGTACCCGTTTGACCTTCGAGTTTCGGCTAAGGAGCTGGTGCCGAACCACCTAACCTTCTGCATATTCCACCACGCCGCATTGTTTCCGCCTGAGCATTGGCCGCGCGCCATGGGCGTGAACGGGATGCTGATGATTGAGGGCAAGCAGATGCACAAGTCCAAGGGCAACTTCATAACCATGAAGGGCGCGGTTGAACGTTACGGCGCCGACGCCTCCCGCTGCGCGTTGCTGCTGGGTGCTGAAGCGATGGATGACCCGGACTGGAGAGCCGAGAGCGCCGCGGACGTGCAGAGCAAGCTGGAGTCACTGCTGAGTTTTGCGGATGACATTATCGCTAAGGCACGGGTCGCCGAAGACACTTCGCTGGAGCGGTGGCTTCTGAGCCGAACTCAGCGGCGGATTAGCGAGGTCACAGGCGCGCTTGAGGAGTTGAAGACGCGGACGGCTTTGCAGGTGGCGCTGTTCGAGGTTTGGAACGACATCCGCTGGTACACTCAACGAAAGGGCAAAGCGGAGACGTTGGCGGTTCGGGAAGCCGTGCTTGTTTGGCTTAGGCTGCTCGCGCCCTTCGCGCCGCACGTTTGCGAGGAACTCTGGAGCCGCACAGGCGAGACAGGATTCATCTCTGTTGCGCAGTGGCCCCGCGTTGACGAGGGCAAGGTGGACGTGAAGGCTGAGGAAGAGGAGAACCTCGTGACCGACGTGATTGATGATACGCTGAACATCCTGAGAGCCACGAAAATCACGCCTAAACGCGCCTGCTACTACACCGCGGCGTCTTGGAAGTGGCAGGTCTACCTGAAAGTCTTGGCGAAGGCTGCGGCGGGCGAGGCGAAAATCAACGGGGTCATGAAGGAACTCGCAGCCGACCCAGAGCTGCGACCGCACATGAAAGAGGCTGCCGCCCTGGTTCCGCGGGTGATTAAGGCGTTGACTAAGGTGCCTAACGAACGGAAAGCCAACATGCTGCAAATCCAAGCGGTGAACGAGAAGGAAGTTATCGCGGATGCGCTTGGGTTCTTGAAGGAACGGTTCAACGCCGAGATAGAAGTGTACAGCGAAGACGACAAGGAACGCTACGACCCCAAATACCGCGCGTCGTTTGCTATGCCCTACCAGCCTGCAATCTACATAGAATAAAAATACACCCTGCAGCCGAACCGAAATGAATAGGCATTATACTTTAACTTATACCCGCAGGTATAGGTAAACATGATGCGTGCTTAGTCAAGGAAATTTGACTAAGGCTTGGTCAAGAAAACTTGATAAGAATACTTTAATCGTGGGTGGAGTCCACATTACAAGTGATTAAGTATGCGCAAAAGAGTGGCTGTAAGTGCAATTACAGTGGTGATTATCGCTCTAACTGTTTCAGCTTGGCTTGTTAACAATCAAATTAACAACCTCCAAACACAAATTGCTGAATTGCAATCTAAAAACAATGCATTGGAAAGCCAAATCAATGACCTTCAGAATCAGATTAGCTCCCTTGAAAACCAAAACAGCGAATTGATAAAACAATTTGGAGACCTCACAAAGCAGCTTGCACTTGAACGCCATCTAAATGTAGAGATTGTATCACTCTGGCACAGGGACTATTGGAGTGCCTTTGGAGGGTTGCTGGTTGAATATCCATTTAACGTTACTATTCGAAACAATGATGTCATGACAGTGAGTGGACTTAATTTAAACGTGAGAACATTTTCCGGTCTCAAAGATGAATCAATATATCCATCATCCATAGAGATTAACATGCTTCGTTCTGGTGAAGAACGGGTAATTCAAGGTGGCGTAGTGGTGTCTATAAACGCCCCAAGCAACTTAACTTACGTGGCCACCCTCAAAGCAGGTGAGGTTGTCTTAGACGAGTTCATGCTACCCTAAATTATAATTGTATTACCTCAAAGAAACGCAAACACTAAGCAGGATAAGCCTGTTCACTTTCCCTTTCTAAACAACTTTTCCAACAGCTAATAAGTCTTAAATCTGGATAGCGTTGCATAATCTAAACATGTGTAAGGGCTCCTGCCAATTTCAAATCAAAGGCTCAAAAGAATAACTGATAATCTGATAGTGATATGCATTGCTTTTACATTGATTCCTCTTCTCTTTTTTGCTCTGATGGATGAGCAGTATTGGAGTGTCCTTGACAGCGGTTTCGGACTGCAAAATTCTTGGCATTTATTTACCGTAGATTTACAAGTAACTCATAGCGACAAAATTTACACGTACACTTACCTAAATAATCCTTTTCTGCTATTCTTCGTAACCGTTATCGCGCTGAATGTTGTTTACTATTTAATAATTAAGAGTATGAAACAAGAAACAGTAAAAACTAACTAGTCCTATTCGCTTTACCTTTCTGTACTAATCCAAAAGCATAGGTAAGCAAACAGGCTAGTCAGCTTCAACACTGCTCTGATTTTTTCTCGTGATATTTGCTTCGCTTCACAAAATTTGAAATGCCTAACGGTTAATATCTGTCCACGAAAAAGGAATTGTAATCGAGGCTGCTCCTTCAGCGTTGACGCCACAAGGCATAATGAAATAGTGCGTTCCAGAAACCCCATCTGAACCCTCCCAAACGACATTTACGTAGTAAAACTGTTTGTCGGGCAGGAATATTATGTAATGCCCTGACTGGACCGAGGCAGTGAACGCCTGAACGCGTGCACCCGTAGAGGAAAGTTGGTCGAAAGTTATCTGGGTTGGAATAATCCCGATGCCCCCGTCTACAGTGCCCGAAACCTTGACTACAGAGTTCAGAACAATAACGGACATGGTGTAAGAAGAATTATGAGTTTTTCCGTTGTCGGCAACGGCTGTAACCGTTATAGGGTAAGATTTTGCTGGCGTCGAATCGGAGACATGGATTGTTAGAGTGCTGTTGATGACGCTGTCTTCTGTAGGGGAGCCTTCCAATGTGCTGAAGCTGTAGCTTGCGCCTTCTGGGATTCCGCTCGCGGTTAGCGTTACATTTTCAGGGGTTCCTTGGACATAGGTAAGGGTGACGTTTGTTTGTACGGTGTTTCCCTGAAGGACGCTGCCGTTTATGGAAGAAAACTCCAACTGGTAATCAAAGGGAACCGATGCTGACGGCGCTGGCTCTTGCGCTGGTGCGCTTTCCAAGTGCAGTAAATAAAATCCTGTAACCAAAGCCACTATCAGTATCGCCGCCACCGTAGCGATTGCGGTTCTTCTGTTTAGCCGGAGACCCTTGGAAACTCTTGTTTGCTGTATGTGCAAGCCCCTCTAGAAATATGATGCAATGATTGGATTTAGTTCTATTCATGGAACGTTTTGTTCCATAAGAGGAACGGTCATATGTTTATCTAAGGGAAGGGTCATATGAGCGAGAGCGATTTCAGGAACATGACTGTTGACTCTTTAAATAAGGGGGGCTATAGACAAAATCGCAAGCCAGTTCTGATGATGCCGTAATAAAGAAGGGTGCTTTATAGGATAGAAGAAAGGGGAATCAGTAGTAGTAGACCGCTGTGACTGTCGCGTTAATGACATCCGTTAAATCGTTGTTGCCGACCCCGATTGATACTTCTCCCGGCAGCACGGGCAAAACTGTAGACCCACTTGTTCCCAACGTCACGTTGTAGTCAAAATACTGATCTTCCAGACCAAGCAACGGGTATATTATCCTCACGTATGTCGTGCTGGAATTCGATTCCGCTTGAACCCCAACGTACCCAGCGTAACCCAAGTTATTACTCCAGATTGGGGTGAACCCACCTGCGGTTTGATTTACCTGAAAGTTTTGCACCAAATAGCCGCTTTTGCCCAAGCTAATAATTGCCTGGTCGTCCTGTATCTGCTGCACATACTCAGCAATTAAAGCTTGTACCTCGCTGGCATTGTAGCTTTGATCGAGGCTGCTTTTTAGAGATGCTACCTGCGTAGCCAAAGACGAAACCTGAGTGGTCAAAGAGGACACCTGCGTATTCAAAGAGGCAATTGTGGCGTCCTGATCAGATACCTGTGATTGTAAATCAGCCACCATCGGCGCATACAGCACCAAAGCGATGACCAGTCCTGCTGCGAGTGCGATGCAGACAACGCCTAAACCGATTGCTACTGTTCTACTGACAACTTTTTTACTGCTTGTTTCCTGAGCCATTTTATGTTTCACCGATTCATCTGACGAGGTTTTTTGTATAAAAGTATTTGCCAAACTTGTTCCAAAATCTACAAAATCACCCATGCATCAGGAAATTCCCGGCGGCGACGGAAAGTGTAGTTTAGATTCAGCTTTCGAATTCATAATCAATATTAGAATACTAAAGCAAGCCCTAAATGGGTTTTAAATTGACCGAAACCGTTTGCGAACAAGAAATAGTAATAACCGCCTCACAGGAAGCGCAGTCTCCGTTCGCGGAGAAAATCGCCCCCCGACAAACAATCGTCTACGAAACCCTCGTGGACCCCGCAGTGATAAAGATAACGGCGGAAAACCTCAAAGACCAAGCCTTCTCCAAGTACGGCATCATGCGAACCAAACCCGAAGAAGTGGCAGTTGCCTCAATCGACAAGTACTACGAACCCATCATCAAAATCACCGGAAAATACATCATCGACTACTACAGAAAACGCGTCTGGAACCTAAAAGTCTCCGACGACGCCACGGAAGTCATCCTCGGCATCGAAAAATTCAAGCCGAAAAAAGCCGCGGACTGGGCTGGACAAAACTGCATGACCATCGAGCTGAAAGGCGAAGAAAGAGTCCAGAAAGAAACAAGCATCTCACTCGCGCTTGACCGCGACGGCAGAGACATCTCCCTCAAAAACTTCCCAGCCGCACCCTCAGAGAAAAACCCTGAAAAAATTCTCGCTAAAACAGGCACCCCCGAAGTTCCAGCCGAAACCGACCTCAGCATCATCCGCACCAGAATCTTCAAGCGCCCAAGCGACATGAGTTGGATTGAAAACGAACTCTTCGAAGTCACCGAGCGCCTCGTCATTTACGTGCCACGGTTCAAGGTGACGCTGAAACACGCCAAAACAGGCAAAGAAAAAACCTTGGTCTTCAACGCCGTCACAGGCACACAACTCCACAGCCAACCATAAACGCCGCCCACGATAGCCCAACCTTTTTTCAAATCTGCCCAAGCACCTCTCAATCTTCCCTTCTCATCCTCTCACGGTAAGACACGCTAATCACCAACCTGCCTATTTGGAGCCGAGAGGTGTGCGCAATTCGTTTTTGTGCTATTTTGGCTGTTTACCTGTTTTCACCGAAAAACGATTGTTTACAGAGAAAAGGCAAAAAACCTCGAAAAAACAGAATAATGCACACCCCTCGGATCCAAATAGGTTCGTTCTGCTTATCTGCGCGGGGGAGCGAAAACCCTCACTTATTTAAAACGTGATTTAGCAGAGTCCGCCTTTCCTGAAATAGTAGTTGTCTTCCTTTTTGGAGCCGAAGCTTCTAACTCCTTCCTGCTTCAACTGTTTCCTGAGTTTGGTTGCGTATTCTTTAGTCAGTTCGCCCCGCTTCTCCATAAAAGCTATAATCGCTTCCGCCTCTGTTTCTGTGTCGCATCGCCGGATGAAGTCGATGACTGTGGGCTCGTAATGTTGGAATTTTTCCGACGTTGCATTCTCAGCAGTGTCAGAATCGGTGCGCACCGAGTTTATCGGGACTTTGCCTTCTTCGCCGTTCATTTCGTCTGACAGGTTGGGAAACATTTTCTTGAAAGACTTCTTGTCGAACTCCACATCATCACATGCCTGTTGATAGAAGTACTTGAATTAACCCTTAAAATGCCTTTTTCTCCAGATAGCCGCTTTTTCTCTTGAAACATGCTGAATCGGCTGACCCTAGCATGGAATGAACTTCTGCGTTGGATTCTCCTTAAGCAGCTTCTCAAGCTCAGCCACGCTGAGACCCGTAAGTTCATCCCCAAAAACCTCGCATTTCCGCTTTCGGTTAGCCTCATCTGCGCTACGGACGACGACTTCAATCTTCTGCCCATCAGGCGCTAAAGCATATATGTGGAATGACGCTTCTGGTTTGCCGCTTTTAGTCACGGTAACCCATTCAGCGCTGGAAACGGCTATGTTGGTCTTCTTGAGCAAGATGACGACTTCTTCAGGCGCGTCATGGTACACGGATATGTCGATGTCGCTTCCTCGGCGGATTGTTCCACGCCAAACGCTGCCAATCAAGACAGGGTGATACGCCTTGAGATGCTTCATGATTTTCAGGGCTTCTTCACGCATGTTTATTAGCCTTTCTTGCCTGGCTGAACCCTCATTTTCCTCGGCGACCTTGTCAAGCTCCAACGCTACTTCAAGGTTTGTGGGAAGAACACGAACACGCAAAGCTTCAGCAGCCCTCAACTTAGCTTGCCTGCACTCTCTTTCCCCCCCAAAATACAGGAGAACAGCAGCTTCCCTCGCAACCCGGCACCTCAAAACCGAAGCGCCTCTCCGTTTAGAAGCATCCATGTAGTTCTCGCCCGCCAACGTTGCCGCCTCACAAACACGATTAGAAAACTTGGAGATTAAGATTGCTACTTAGACTTTTTTGTTTCTGCTCATCACAAGCCAATGTTTCTCCTAGGATTTATTTGCGTGGGTTGGTGGAGAAGAATGGTTGGAAAATGTCTCAGGACTGGAAACTGTACAATACTATGAATCCCATTTTTGAAGACCCTGCGTTGCCAGCTGAGGAGATTGCTGAGATGCGCAAAATCTTCTATAATAAATTTTACTCGCCCAGATACATCATGCGGCAAGTGTTGAAGGCTACTTTAAAGGTAACCTCTACAGCAAAATAATGGCGCGAACAGCAGCGAACTGTGTGCTTTGGCGGATAAAAGCCCGAATGTAAACTATTGCTGACTTTTAAGAAATTAAAAAGGGGAAAGATGGAGTTTTCCATCCTTTTTTTATGGTCGTTTCCTGAGCATCATAACAGCTACTAACGCTATGACGACGACTATTGCGATTAAGATAGCGACTGACATTGGCAGGAAGTACTGCTCAGCCATTGTTGGCGGCGCTGTTGGCTGCGGTGTCGGTGTCGCCGGCGCATCTACCATGTTGAAGGCTGTCTCAGCGCTTGATGGCCAGTAACCCTTAGTGCCGTCGAAGTACGCGTAGACCTGGAAGTCGCCTGAAATGTTCGGCGCCCAAGACATGCTGAATTGGCCTTTGATGTCGGTCGTTGCAGTGCCGAGGTCTTGCCAGTTGCCGTTAGAGTCCAAGACAAGCAGGTGCACGTTAACGCCTGTGAAGTTAGCTGGCTGCGGCTGATGCTCGTAGACGTAAGCCATCAAGTCTGTCATGCTGCTGTCAGCGCAAACCGGAACACCCGAGGGGAAGCGCCCCTGAATCTCTGTGGTCTGCAAGCCTACTGAGACGTCGTTGACTGAGCCCTCAATGACTACGTTGCCGCCTAAAGTCGCACTCTTAGGTCCAACAGTGACTGTGGTTTGGCTTGGGCCTCTGCCGAGAGTGTAGATTTCCTGAACATAGCTGTTGAAGAGGTTGGTGTAGCCGTCTGCTATAGCAAAGCTGCCAGCGCCGAACTCGCCTGTGGCTGCCTGAAGCACGTAAATTTCGGTTCCGTCAGTTGCGTTGATTGCTCGCGTTGTTGCGCCCTTGTAGATTGGTGTTTCGAAAGTGTGCTCTGTGG
>Ga0210077_1000192_pt1 | contig 26921 bp, 33 predicted proteins | sample RushMan_CattailN_5_FD_185556 | JGI IMG/M metagenome (GOLD analysis project Ga0210077, IMG submission 185556) | Wetland microbial communities from San Francisco Bay, California, USA, that impact long-term carbon sequestration -... | ecosystem: Environmental > Aquatic > Marine > Wetlands ... | reverse complement strand
AAGCCATCAACCGCCGATGAGGTGTAAGTCCCACTGCCGGTTATAGGCGTGCTGTAATCAACCTCTAAATGGCGATATATAGCCTGCTTGTCGGTCGGAACAACGATTCCGGCGTCATCCACCTTGACCTTGCCTAGTTCCCGTTCCTCGCGGTCTGTAATGTCTAAATCACTGATTGTAATAGATGTATTGGTCAAGTCTAAAGTCATGCCGCTTATGTCTACCGGCAATCTTCCGCTACTCGCTGCAGCGCCATCAATCGTAACCGGCAACGTTGAAACCACATTTCCGCTTGTGTCAACCAGCGCCATATAATGCCCGACTTTATCCCCTATATCATAGCCAAGCGTTGCTATACCATCTGATGTGGTATTTGACGAGTTTGTTAAAGTTGCCATAATTTGCCTCCTTAAAATTAAGTATAAAAAAACCGCTGCTTGAGCGGTTAAAAATTATTTAATGTTAAAATTAATTATTGCTTTAATAAATATTGGTACTCACCGGGAACAAAGGCTTTTTCAATAGTGACTTGTTTTTCTTCGCCAGATTTTTTAATGATAATTAAATCAATTTTGGTTCCTTCCGGAACATCGAAAAGCAAATCAAATTCTTTAAAATTCATTTTTTTTACTGGCTCTCCATTAACCTCTTTTACTAAATCACCGACTTCAATTCCTGCTTTTTCAACGCTACTGTTTTTCCATACTCTCAAAACTTCATAGCATTTTTTTACTTTTTTATTTGAAAAGCTTAAGCCAAACATAATCGAACCATAAAACTTTTCTTTAATATAATTAAGATATGGCACGATGTCATCCGGCTTAAATGAAGTCGATTTTTCAAAAGCACTATTGGGGTTTGATACTATCTTGCTTTCTCCAGTAATTGTTACAGTCTGTTCTATTTGGATAAAGTTTAAAAATATCCTAATTTCAGGAACTACATTAAAACGTGTTCCAAAGAAAATTTGATGAGTAGGATTTTTAGAATCAGCTTTAAATATTATTTGATAATCATTTACGGACATAATATTAAAACCAGCTTCAAGCATGGCCTTTGTTGAAACATCCATTACTGTCTTTTTGTCAATTCCTTTAATTTCAATTGACGCAGCACAAACTTCAAATGAAATCCCACAAATTAATGTAATTACCAAAGCTCCTATTAAAATTATCCTTCTCATTCCATTCGCCTCATCCCACTATTCTCCATGTTTCGGGTAAATCCTTTTAAGATGTGGTATAATATTCCTTAATAATCCTCAAAATCATATTACTAATTGACCGATCTTCTTTTCTCGCGTCATCCTCAATTTTTTTCATAATGTCTTTCGGCAAAGTGACAAGGATTCTTGTATTGCTTTCAGATACAGCCAAGATAATCACCTCAAAATTATTATATCATTTTTATGTTAATGGTGATATAATCAATTCAAAAGTGTATCACTACGGAAGAAAGTGTTTCGCGTGAAACAAATATTTATAATTTTGATATTGTTGTTTTGCTTATCAACTCCTTGTCTGGCCGAATGGGATAAATCAGATACAACATTATTAGTTATGCGCTTGATTGACTGGGGGCAAACCAGAGATATCGCAACAAGAAAATGGGAACCGCCATATGTTTCCGATTACGATGGTTCGGAATATGTTTACCATGAAACGAACCATTTTTTGGGAAAGCACCCATCAATCAAAGAAGCAAATACTTATTTCGCGTCCGCTATTGTTATAGATTTTATTATTAGCCATTTAAAAACCAAAAATAATGTTTTAAATAAATTCAAAGAATATTATCAGCAATATATGATTTGTAATACTTTTAAATGTATAACAGGAAATTATAATTGGGGAATTAGAATAAAGTTTTAAAGATTGTCTTCCCATCCAGTGCAATAAATAGCACCACCAGCCGCGGAACTAACCCAATAAAGTAATCGGCTATCACCATATGTTTCCAAACCAAACGATGTTTTGATTATAGCGGCATGTGAACTATTTAAATATAGTGGAGGGATATTTCCGGTTGCGCTTGCTATCCCCGCATAATAGTTGTTTGGTGCCACAATAACATTGCTTAAAGCCCCACCTTCATAATTGTTATATGTGACAGTGTTGGCTTCTCTGGCGGTTGATGGAATAAAATTATTTAAATTTGCTGTCACCCAAACTGGAGTTGTTGATGAATAAGTTCCTGCGGCTCCGCTGGCGATTACATACATCCCAGAATCAAATAAATAATTTACCTTTCCACCAAATTGATCCATATGTCGAAGCTGATTAGCGCTACTAGTGGTTCTTGCCCATCCCACTCTGGCAAAATAAGTATATCCGCTTGGCAAAACCGGGCTAGATGCATTTAAAGAAATTATTGCTGCGGTGGTTTCGGTTGTTTTATTATAAATTACCCAAATGGAATACCAGGTATTAGCAGCCATGCTACCGGAATCCAAACCGTCAGCCCCAACTGCCGTTATATCAACTATAACATTTATCGATTTAACCACTACCGTTAAGTAGCTTGCATTGAATAGCGATATGTAATCAGCAATAATTCTTACATATAAACCATTTGGTACTTGCACAGCAAGGTTATTGAATACCTTTATTGGCATATATACATTCGTTGCCGTTGTTGCTGTTGCTGCATTGGTCAATATATCCCCCGTTGTTAAATCCATAAAACTAATCCATGCAGTATTAGCCAAATTCCGAATCTTTAAAATGTTGTTAGTAGTATCTGCCCATTTCATCAATGCCCAAGTGGTTCCGGGTTCAGAAGCGCCGGAAAAATCGCAAGACAGGGAATCAAGGGCATTATTAAGGGCAGTCCTCACGGCTGCCCCGGTTCCATTTGCTACAACTATTGAATTTTGACTCATGTTTCCTCCTAATATCCTATCGCTGTCCACGATATGTATTTTGAAATTGCCGTTCCGCTATTGTTCAAGGATACAGTAAATCCGGTTTTTGTTGGCGTTGTTACTTCGGAATCATCCCCGGAACTTGCGTTTAAAATTGTAACGCTAATCCCCGGTGCTTCATGAAATGTGCGGTTGAAAGCGATTGACAAACCGTCAATTGGAATCAAGACATTTGTCCCTTTATCAACTGCGTCAGGAACATCTATGGTAAATGTAAACGCCGAAACTCTGACTATTTCCCCAGTTGATGCTATGGATAACCTAAAGTCAAATTCTAACCCAACATAGGCTTGACCATTTATAAGTGTCTGCCAATCTCCAAAAGTTCCTGCCGTTGCTGCAAGTCTAACCTGCGGCGTGACTGTTTCACCTGTCGAAGTCAAAGTGTAATAAATTGGGCAAGATGAGGTCTTTTCAAGCGTTATAACGTGGTCGGCAGGTACTTGATAGGCTCCGCTTGTGGCAACGCCTCCATAGGTATCTAAATCGGCTATTGCGTCAAAGTCTGGGATATCGTCAAACATTCCTAACGCCGTTAACCACAATTCACCGTTAAGGTTTTGGGTATTGGTATGTGTCCCGTTCCAACCCGTCACCGCTTCATCCCAAACCGCTAAAACGTTCCGAATTGCCGATGTTCCTTCAATGGCAATACTGATAGGAGTTTCTGAGTAAAGTGCCCGATAATAAGCCGCTACCCAATAGGTTCCATCACCCGAAACGACATATTTGTTATCGGAAGTCCGGCCCAAGACGGTAGCATCTGTCCAGCCCAATCCTCTACGAAGTTCGTAGAGGATTGACCGGGAATCATCCAACAAATTCCACGACAGATATAAAACGCCATCATCAAGATAATCTGTTAATGTAGTGATGTCTCCCGGTGCAGTCTCTCCGGTGAGGGTATAGGTTACAGACGTGCTTGCATATGCATTTCCGAAATAATCAAGCGCGGTTATTTTTACCGTATAATCTCCCGTTGCCGCCACTTTGTAGGAATAGGCATTAACCGACATATCAACTTTAGCAACCTGCGTTCCGTTGATAAAAATCAATGCGCCATAATAAATCTTTCGCGACGGTAACCATCCGATATCGAGATATAAATCCCCACCTTGATCGGTATGCTCTGAAACTGTTGCCGTCACCGTCCCTGTATCTGCTCCGCTCTCAACCGTTGGAACTGTGGTATCATCTTCATAAACTTCTGCAATGTATTCCAGCCCCGAAAGAGTAGCGGTTACATCATCGTGTCGTTCAATCCTTGTCAATCGGAATAGCTTGCAATCTGCCCCGTCAGTCCCGAAGCTATAAAGATTGTACTGTTCCGGTTTGGTAAATTCCCACCGTGCTTCCGTAATATCTGACGGTACGTTATCACAAACTACAGTTGTTTTTGTGCCGTCGTAAGTTGACGCCGAAACGGTCACTTGATAAATGTCACCATAACCGGCGTAAAGGATCAAGTCGGTTTTACCAACCGGAATGCTCACGGTCAAGTCGCCCAAAACCGTAAAAGTAGTTGGATTCACATAGGTTGCCGTTGCCCGATCATTGGTAAACGCTTCGGTAAAATAGATTCTTGTCCCGGTTATTGGGCCGTTTTCGGCTCCCAAGGTATATCCACCTCGCCCGAATATAGCACAGCTTATAGTTTGGCTGACGGTTTTGGTAATAATCGTGTCATCGGAAAGTGTAATCTTGACGATATAGGTCACTAGCGGAGTCCGTTCAACTCCATTAATCACTTCGCCAAATGCGTCGATGGTCTTTTCGACTTCGATCCAATTGTCACCAACGTCAACTATTCGGCCACCCACGCCCCATTTTGGAGTTGACACTGCCACGACGTCACCCAACCGGCAGCTGATAGAATCAACGTCACATTGCCATTTTGCGGAACGATAAAGGTATATGTTTAGCCGTAATTGATATTGGGCGTGTCGCCAAGCCACACCAAAACTGCTGCAAGCCTGTAAAAATATCGAAGTTGGGTTGACCGTTTCCGCTTCATTGTAATCATCGCCATATGCTGGAAAATAGAAACGTTTATAATCCCGATCGGCGTAAAGAAAAGATACCTCTAAAGCGTTTGCCCGCTCACTCTGCCCGACAAATTCACCTTGAAATGATTCTGAAATAATGTTAGAGTAATTGAACTTTTGAACAACATCCCCCGGCTGATTAATCATTACCCCGATCTTTGTTCCAAACTGGCAAACCTTCCCCCGCCCAATAGTCTCCAATGGGCTTAAGGCATCCCAAAGTTTTTGAGTGTCATTGACAAAATAAGCGCAGGTGATCTCATATTCATCGCAAAAATCAGCCCAGCTTTTAAAATCAGCGTAAAGAAATTTATTGGCCGCTATTCGCTTAATCACATATTCATAAGCCTCAGTATTAATATTATAAAATTTGTAACACCCGTGAAGGATATCATACGCCGCCCAAGCCGGGTTATTGGCTGGTTTTTGGACATATGAACCATCTCCCCAAGGATCGACCTCACTTGTAGGAACCCAAACATAAACATAGCTTCTGGTTTGATTCCAAGTTACATTAATAGTCCCTGACAATTGATCGGTAGCTAAGGCTTGAAGGGCAAGCAATACTTTGTTTGGCCTTGTAAAATCATCATAGGTAATTCCGGCAATTGAAAGCCAGTAAATAGTATTGCAATAACCACTAGACGTCCCACTTTTATAAATACATCTCGCCCTAATGTCATATTGCCCTTCGGTTACATTATCCATCCGTTTAACGACATAGACCGGATCTGTTGTTTCTTTGGTTATCTTGTAATAATCTTCATATCTCCGTAAAGATGTTATATCGCTCGGAACTGAAACAGGCACAACAATGATTGTATACGATGATATTATGCTTCCGGTGTCGTCAGTACTTTCATAATAATTGCTTGAGCTAACGGTGGTTATGACATTTCCCGATGCGGCAATCATAGTAACGTCCGCTCCGGCAGGATATATTTCTGAGTAATCGCCACTTATATTAATTTTATAAGTGTCTTGCCGTGTAACTGCATCCGTTCTTAATGCGTTCCCCCAGCCGATCCAATCGCTAGAAGCCACAAGTTTATATTGCAACTGGATAGTCACAGAAGTATCTTCTCGGTTACCGTTTTTTTTGGTATGGTATAGTCCGGATGGAAAACTAAAAACCGCTTCTAACCCCTGACCCGTTCCGTTTAACGTATCGGTTTTCCAAACTGAATCATAATCCAGAATATATGACAAGCTCTTAGTATCATATGAGTCGTCAAAATTAGGGATCTTAGTCTGATTATTCAGCCCTGCCCGTTTGTAAACCGTCACGTCATCATAATTAGCTATATCGTTGTCGTTAATTTTAATGTTTGATATCCCGGTACAATTAGCATCCTCGCCATCTCCGGTATAATCACATGGCCCCTCCCCGCCGCATAAAAGAATATTTAAATATTGATTGCTCCCGTCGTAAGTCACATATTCGCTAATTATCTGGGCTTGACCGTTGGCACCGACTTTAATTGTGCCATAGGTCATTTGGATTGCTCCACCCTCGCGGTCATTGGCATCAACATTGCCCCACTCATATGAGGTATCTGAATCATCGTCATTAGAACCAAACCATAAATTTATAAGATAACCGCCAACCGCCGTAACGGCTAAAGCCGCCGCCCAAGAAGCTGCACCCCATACACCCACCGCACTCGCATAATATGCCCCGACCCCCTGCGTAGCTATCGCCAATGCCAAAGTCGCTATTACCTGCCCCGCGTTTTTGCCAGAATCACCGCCGCCCCTTATGACCGCCCGGATCGCCAAAGTTTGGCCGTCCGCTGGAATAATTGACTTCGATTCCTCAAACGGAATGATCCTGTCGTCAAGGATTATGTCATATTTGCAATCTGGGATATAAGGTTTAATCAAATCAAATATAGGTTTATCCGGTGTAATATCTTTGATTTCTCTCGAACTATTATCAAATGGATTCTTGTTTATTACTAATTTCATTTTGCCACCTCGGTATGTAGAATCCCTGCACCGCACGCTGCCAATATGAGCTGTCTAACCGTTCTTTTACTACTCCGGTCTTCTCTCGCGCGTGAATAAACCAACATCCACCCAAATAAACTCCAATATGGTTTGAGTAAACCGGCTCATTAAATTTAAAAACCACCAAAGCAGGAACTGGTGGTTTCGAAACTTTTTGATATTTTGTTATCGTTTCGGTCTTAATCATTGAACTAATTTCGTTTGAATTATGACAGGGAATTTGATAATCAGGCAATTCTTGTCCGGTCATTCGCTGCCAAACCTCCATTGCCAAATGCCAACAATCATATCCCGGCCCCGTCCCGCCATCAACAAACGGTGCACCGATTAAATCATCAATCGCTGACATAGAAAGCGCCTCCAACAGTAGGTTCGCCGCCGTAACGAATATTATTACCTAATGCTCGGCATCGTGTCAGGCTTCGGTTACATTCGGTTTCCGTTCCGCTATAACCGCATTCAACGCTCTTGAACTGATAATCACAAAAATCTCGCTTATAAGTCCGTATCGGAATCCTAAATGAGGTGATATAATCGGCAGATAGCTTTAATTCAATCCAAGAATCATCATAACTGATTGATGCTATTTTCATCATTTCTTCAAACACCGCCGCTTCTTCCAAATGTTTCGAGCTAACTACGCTAATGGTAATGGTTGAGTTGATCGCTCCATCCGTTTTCTCAATATAGTTCATGATGATCCCGGTCAAATTGGAGACTTTTAATGTGATATCATTAATCTCACCTTTTGAATCTTCGAGCGTAATGACCTCCATCGAAAAAGGAAATGCATAATATAGATTTCCACCAAAAGTTATATCTTCGTTGTTGTTGCAAACCTTGACATAATAGGTATCGTTAATATTGATATTAAGTAAAACAATCCACGCTCCACCGGAGTATAAACGGTTTTTTTCAAGCTTTTGTAATGTCGTTAATTCGTTTGGCATTAGACTTGCACCACCTTAAAACTAATACTCCACCAATGTGGCTGAGTGAACGACGGTTCCCCCAATTCAGTCATCCGTACCGTAAAAATGGTATTATAATATTTGGAATTTGGATCTTCATTTGTCCAATTAAATGCAAGCGCAGTCCCATAAATTGTCTCTCGATAAAAGTCAATAATTTTTTCAAGATCGGAATATGATAATGCAGTATAAGTTACGGAAAAAGTAAGACGCGATCTTGTGAACCGTGCCCTGCTTACTGCATATCCGTCTGACATATCAGTTGCTAAACCGGCATCTTCTGGAATAGGAATTATTGAGGCCGGTTTTTTTGATAGAGTTGGAAAATTTGGATTAGCCATTTAATCACCTCACGCTTTGCCTAATGCCTTAAAGAAGTCTCTACTTCCTCCGGTGTTCTTCGTAACCGCTTCCATCACTAGGGTAATTGCTTGATTACCCATTGAATCGGTTTTCTTTGATGTAACTTTGGCGGTTGTTTGAACACCGGAATTATTGATAAGACTTACCGATACATCCCCGCTGCCCGAGCTGCCAGCGCCTTGATTCATGGCGGCTAATTGGGAATTAGTAATAATAGATCCCGAAGATGAAGGGACGAATAATTCGGGGCCAGCCTCACCAACAATGTAGGGGTTATCCGAATAAACAGAACCACCGGAAGCACGCGCACCAGTACGAGAAACCCATTCATTACCGCCAGACGAACTTGTCAGACTACTAATCCAATTGGTCAATTGACTTGAAGCTAAATTAGCCATCATTTTAGCAATTGACTGAGTAATCGAATTTACAAAGCTTTCGAAAGCGCTTTCTAAATCGTCAAGGTTACCGCTCCAAATATCAAAAAAGCTTGTCTCAAAAAGTGAAGACATACCGTTTGCAATCGTGGAAGCAATGCCTTGTATCCCGTCGCCCCATGTTGAAAAGCTTTTTTTAGCTTCAGCAAGACCGGCATTCCAACGAGTTGAAAAATCATCACTGCTCGCTAAATTTTCAGAGGCAATATTTATATAGGCATTTGAAGTTGCTTCATATTCGGGGGTGCCTTCCTGATTATTTTCTTGCATTACCGCCAATTTATTTTTAAGTCGTTCTTCAATCTGCTTTTTTTGTTCACGAGTTAAACCTTTATCAAGCTGCATTTGCTCATTAATCGCTTCAGTGGCCTTGCCAACTTCGGTCTTAAACCCGTCATTAATAATTTGTGTATGTTCGGCATTATGAACTTTATCAAGGCTTATTTTTGCTGCGTCATATTCTGCTTGCGAAATGGCTTTCGAATCAAGCGCGGATTGATATTCGTCAAGCTGCTTTTTATACTCTTTGTTGCTTTCCGCTTCTTGCTTTTTCCATTCTGGTTGCCCAATCAATGAAGCTGCTTGCGTTGTTTCATCCATTAATTCAAGGATTTCTTTGCGCTGTTCAATCTGCTTTTCAAGTTGCTCTTTGGCCTTTTTCTCGTTTTCCTGTCGTTCTTCTTCAAGCTTTTTGGCCGTTTCAATATCGCCGGTGATGGTTTTGTAGTCGGTAATCCAGCCCTTTAAAGCTTTGTTGCTCGGATCAATAGCCGAAAGTTCCTGAATTTTGGAAAGCAACAAGTCTGCCTTAGCTGCCGGTTCATCGAACAAGGAAGTCATTGCCGATTCTTTGTTTTTAATTTCGGTTAAAGCTTCACCGTATTCCTTGATGATATCAGCGGGAGTCCTTGGTTTTTCGGTTTTAACAACTGGAACTGTAACGTTAGAAATTTCTGGTATTACAATTTCCGGGGCTACAACCTTTGGCGTTTTGGTTGAATTGATTTTTTCTTGCTGCCGCTTAATTTGTTTCGTTTTATTTTCTGCTTCTTTTACGGCTGCTTCCAATTGTTTTTTTGTCACATCTTCATTTTGCGGATTGCTTAGTTTACCGCTACCAAGCAATTTGTTATGTTCTCTAAGCAATCTGTCGGTTTCTTTATCGCCGGTATTCGGCCCTTGAGAATATTTTGTCAATGCTTCCTTGCGTTTTTTTAATTCTTGATTCCAATATTTTTCTTCTTCTTGTAATTTAGCAATATCGGTCATTTTTGTAATATCGGCATTAGCCAAATTATGATATTTTTGCAGTGTCTGAAAACAACCTATAATTGCCATTAACCCGACGATAATTGCTCCGCCGACTAGAAAAGGCGCAAACGCCGCTGCCAAACTTACTGTTGCCGTTGTTGCCGTCGCTTCACCAGTTGCCATGGTTATAAAAGCAGTTCCCAGTGATTGCACCGCCTTAACGATTCCGGAAGTTGTTATAATGCGGAAAAGTCCAACCAGTCCGGCTCCGGTCTTGTATAAGACTCCTAAGGTCTGAATCAACGGGCCAACAGCTATAGTAATAGCAATTAAATAACCAGCTAATATTTGGGTTTCCGGGCTTAATTTATTAAACCACGCCGCAACATTTGATACCATTTGAATTAATGGCTGAAACGCTGTCATTAAAGACTGAAAAGCCGGAAGTAAAGCCGTCCCCAAATCAATGGCCATTTGTTGAATCCGGGATTGCAGGATTCTCATTTTATTTGCAGGACTGTCAAGCGTTCGCGCCATATCGCCCTGCGCTTTGCTAGTAGCTTCCATAATAGTTCCATATCGCGCCGCTACTTTTCCGGTTTCGCTTAATTGTTCGCCCTGCTTAATTAGTCCATTGTTTAAAGCCCAATTTTTAACGGTAGTTTCATTAACAATAATCCCCAACCGCTTTAATGGTTCGCTTTCCCCGCTGATCCCGGATTGTAATTTTTGAAATGCTTCTTCCGGTTTTAGATTGTAAAAACTTGCCATATCATAAGCCAATTGGGTCAATCCTTTGGACATATCAAAAGCGGCCTTTTCGGTCAACCCCATCGATGTCAACATGACGTTAAATGTACCGACATTTTGCCGGACTTCATAAGAATTTAAACCTAAATTTTTCCGTAAATCTTCTGACCATTTTCGCGCTGAATCGGCCATTTTACCCATCGACACGCTGAATAAATTCTCGGATTCCACCGCATCCATACCTAATTTAATTGCTGCGCCAGATATCAGTGCCAATGGCAAAGACAAACCAATAGTTAACCTTTGACCAATGTTGGCAAAGGTATCACCCATTTTTTTAAGTTTGTTTTCAGCCTCTTTTAAACCCGTATCAAACGATTTCGAGTTAACCCCTAGTTTGACCCACAGACTCCCAGCAGATCCTGATCCCGCCATATTAAATCACCCCTTCCGGGATTTCAATTCCTTTTTCTTGCGCCAATTCAAACAACTCTTCGTCTGTTTCTTCTTGCTTGATTTCTTCGTTGCTTATAAATTTATCAAGCGGGGGATAAGGGTATTTTTTGCTCGCACCTATCGCTTTTGCCGCCATCATCCCGATCAACCATGATTGCTGTTTGAGAAAATTGTTTTGATTTTCGAAAAATCCCTTTTTTTTCGCTTTGTATTCGCCGAATGTCAGACTGCCAAATTCATATGGCATAAGTCCTAAAGCTCCATACGCAAAAGGTTCTTCATCCTTGATCCAATCGCAAAAGCGGAGGTAAAGCTTTACACTTCCTCCGCTCCCACGTTTCCCAATTCTTCATCATCGGTTTTAATTTCGCCGAATATTTTGCTTAGATGCATGGCTTCTAAAATCGGTTCTTGAAACAAGGTTAAAGCTTCAACCAAACCGGTTTCGTTGTCAACAATATATTTTTGAATCCAATTCCCTATTTTATATGGGGTTAAAGATTGATCTTCGTGTTTCAATCCAGCCCATAGCAGTACCCTTGTGGCATCAAGCCCAAAACGTTCTGCGCCCATAGCTACCATAACGCTAAGTTTCATTTCCCGTTCAAAATCGCTCATAGCATTAATGTCAAATTTTAAATGACGTGGTTTTCCAAAATAATTAAAATCAACTGCATTTAACATAATTACCCCTCCTTAAAATAAAAAGGCGGCATTTACGCCGCCCTAAAATCAAATTGTCTCAATCTTAAAATTATCTAGATAATCATCGTTAGCGCCTATGCCAATACCGCATTTAGTACCAACTGTTAAGTCACTATCGGTTGTATCAATTTGTTTTGTACCGTTTACATAAACTTTTATTGCCGTTCCGTCGACAGTTATTGACAATATTTCATTGTCAACAAATGCCAGTGCAACAGTGTTTATGACGGTCTGTGTTCCGGCAACAAATTTGCCTAAAACCAAAGACGTCGGATATACGCCAACATAATATCTGTTGTTGACATCAACGAGCCTAAACATCAAGGCTGCCCCTTCTGTACCAACATCAACAATTTTTGCTGATAAGACACAATCGGTAATTTCAGACTCAATATAGCCGCGATAAATCCCAGTTGTGGCGCTTGCTTGGTTGCTTATAATCCGTGGGGTTCCCGAAAGTGTTACCCATGTTTCTCCGGTATCGGCGTTTCCTAAACTTGCTGCGTTATCCGCTCGGTCAAACGAGTCATAAGCGATCAGTATAGGTGTTTCGTTGCCGGTTCTGAAATAAACGCCTTGCGTCCCTTGAAAACTTAATTTGTCTTTGACTATTTCGCCAACCGCGCTGCTTACGTCGTCTCCAGACACCGTTGCATAACCTTCGAATCTGGTTTTGACCGTTCCGAAGTCAGCATATAAAACAACGATCATTTCCTCACCGATCCGCTGCGAAAAGTCCTCGCTATTGGCAAAAAATTTCTCCGCCGTGACTGAAAAATTTTTAGTACCCATAACAAACTCGTCCCATTCGCCGCTTTCATAGCAAGTTGCATCAATTGTCTTATTGTTGACCGTTAAAGACCAATTAAAAAAACCAGCTAATTGTTCAACCACAACATATTTACCAGATATGGTTACAATATCAGAAGCCAATAAAGCGCTATCAAATACAATCACGCCGCCTGGGTATTCCACCGAATATCCCGAAGTTACGGTTGCCCCGTTTTTCTTAACCGTAGGCGCTGTATTTTTATCCCAATAACGTTTATCTGAATCAATAATTGTGTATCGTGTATATGCTGCATTTGCCGTTGCTGCTTCGTCAGTAAATGCCACTGGAGTGGCGCTAGATTGAGTTAAAACGCGCCCCACTTTACCCGGTGTAGCCATTAGATCACCTCCTTGAATAAACCATTATTACGATGCGGTAAATGTAAGCGCGCCGGAACCTTTGAGCGAAGCTTTAAAGCTTACCTTGTCACCCACCGCTGAACTTACATCAAAAGATTCCGTGATTACACTACCGGAAAACTTAGGAACAGTTCCGGATGTTGGACGATATTCGAAAGCATAGGCGCTTTGCGAATCGTTAATGATATTGTTCATGATTGCTTGATGTTGAGCATTCGTAGCGATAAAGTTTGCGCTGAATGAGATACTAAACGATTTAGTGCCGTTAATATATTCTTCCCATTCGTCACTGTCAAAATTAGTGGTATCAATTGTTTTCCCACTAACCGACATACTAACATCCGTACCTTCGGCCACTTTCGTTAAACTGGAACCAATCCAAAGTGAACTTGTTTTACCTGCTGTTGCCATTTGTTATTCCCCCTTTTTAATATTGAAATTTAAAATCTTCGTCCCTGTAAAATTCTGTTATACCGTCTGCCCGTTCATATATTGCATCGTGGCGGCCATCTTGCAATATTGCTTGGACGGTTACTCCTCCGGTTCCACCCATTAAGCCAGAGTGGTCTTTAAGGGCTGTTCTAATCTGCCTCGAAACGTTAATCGAATCGAGTTTGGTTAATCCGGCGCTTGTAAATTGGAATGTATCCTCGGCAAAATCTGGGCTTTCTATAAAACATTCTTCGTCTTGACCATGAACCAAAAATATTGAAACATAAGGAAATGCGACATCTTCCGGGACTGCGCCATTAACAAAAATCCGGCTACTAACCAAATCAGTCAGGCCGGAATAGGATAATAAATATATAATTATCGCCGTTTCAATTTCCAAGGGCATCAACCCCCCTCGTTATCGCTGCCAAAAATTTTCTGCAATTCTTCTTTATAAATTTTGTTTACTTTACGTTTTGAAGACTTGACGGCGGGGCGAGCAAAAGGATAAGCCTTGACGCGGTTCCCCGACGCTTTGCTTTTTGAATGTTCTGTTTTTCCAATAACATCCCGTCCTTGACCTGGAAAAGCATGCCCATATTCGACAGCATTTGCAATAATGGCTTGTTCCTTAGTTGCACCTAATGTTCCAATATGTGCCACCGCAAACGTCTTTCCAACCCCGTCCATTTTAGCTTTCATACTATTTTCCAGTTCCCCGGTAATCCACTCGGGATAAGGGGAACCTTTACCGATGTTGTCTTGAATTTCTTCAAGAATGACTTGAGAACCGCGTTTTGCTGCTTCTTCGTTAGCCTTGCTTACTTTTTCGCCATATTTGTGAAGATCACGGAATACGTCTTCCATCCCTTCAATTTTTACCGAAGATTGCAATTACTCCACCTTCTTTACATGCAATTCAGTCCAAGACTTTTTGACGTCTTGAATTACCGCTGTTATTTGATAGGTTTCGTCGTCATAAATAATCCGCATTAATTCAGTAATATCATGATTAAAACGAATTTTGATAATTCCCGATAATTCAGCATCGAGCTTTTTAGCGCCCCAGAACTCGCGTCCTTGGTTGATTAGAACTTCAGCCCAAACCGTTGCGAAATCAGTCCATGCCTTGATTGGTTCGTTAAGAACGTTATAGGTTGTGGTATAATTTTGAATGGTGATTCTATCCCGCAAGATTCCTGCGTTCATAATGTGCTCACCCGATTCAGTCCCAATAAAATATTAACCGCTTTGGGTAAATCGATCCCTTCGCGGTTTTCATAATGGTACGAAATCCAAATTTTCATGGCTGTTTTTGTCATTTCAGGAACATTTCCGGCAGGATCTTCAGTTACTAACCCGACATCTTTAATCGGATACCCGCAAATAAATTCCACATATACACCGTTTACAGCCCTTAAATCCTCAGATGGCCATTGGTAATCTTCATTTAAAACAATTTTCCCAACATAATCAGTTGTATCAACAATATAATTCGATGAAGCGAAAGTAGTTTCTATGCCGCCGTCAGGATAATATTTAATGCTTGTAACGGACTGTAAACCGGCCTTTAACCGAATTGGTATGCAATCAATCGGAGGAAAATCATCAAGCCATAATTCCCATGTTTGGGTTATCAATGGCCGGTTTTGATAATCCTCGACATAATTTCGGGCGGCGACAATTAAAGAATTTAATACATCATCTTCAATCGTCCCGGTAATGCGTAAAAAATCTTTAACTTCGGTAAGCGTAACCGGTTCGACGGTTGGGGCTGTTTTTAGAACAAATTTTGGATTAAATTTTTTGTGCAACATTGCATCACATCCCGAATTATGTATTAGTTACCCAATGTGGGGCAGCCCCATCATGCTGTAATGTGCTTGCCGCGATAGGAGCGGCCAATCGTACAAGATTTTTTGAAGCGTCAAGGTAAAAAATATCGCCAGCCGCTGCGCCGCTGATTGCCCCAAAAGCCGCTAAGACTTGCGCGTCGGAAACACGGATTAACGTACTGCCTTCTTGCAGGTCAAACGTATTGTCCAAATTAGCTAACGCAGTTATATCGGCATACACAGTTGAACCTGATTTAGCATGTACCGTATTTCTAGCGGCTTTCATGTTCATAAGTTCGCTTATAGAGTCCGCTTCAAGATTTAAAACGTTGCTATCTACGGAACTGCATCCGGGGTCAAAGAGACTATCCGTAATGTTAATTGCCGGAATGCTGTAGTAGGCACCGCCTGTCAAAAATACGCCGCCCCTTATCCCGGTAACATTAATTGCGCCGCCCGTCCAAAGAGTGTTATGCCCATATACCTGAACATAGGAATCATTTTTTTCTGCATCGGTTCCGGTCGCTTCGATATTCCATGTGGCACCATTGGAGTGAACATCTTTGAGTTCGAGTAAAAAATGTCCTGCTCTTATTTGATTTATGACTGAACTTGATACAATGCTGATGTTACGCAGAGTAAGGTGTTGAGATGTTGAATCAATTGTGCCGCGATAACCCGCTCCCGTAACGTTACCATCACCTGCGATAGTTATAAAATCCTTTGTAAGTGTCAAATCACCTGTATAAGGCAATCCTAGCTTTACGCGGATTTCATATATGTTAGTTGCGCTGGTTCCAGTCGGTACCGCATCGTGGGCGGTCTGCACGCCTTTATATGGGAACGATTCAGTCCCGTCTGGGGTATAATCATCCATGCGCTGATTATTAACCCATATCGTATGAGTGGTTATTGCCAAAGGCGCTATTTTTGTTGCATATGGTTCAATTCTTGATTCAATCAATGCAATGTCTTTATATTTCATTACACTAGCCCCCAAGCAGAACCATCCCATAAATAAAAATCTTTAGTATCGGTTTCGTAAAAAGTAGAACCAACATTATGTTCTTCCAATGTTGGTTTTGTGTCGGTAGATTCGCCGACAAAATCTTTAACAAACGCCTCGTTGACCAAGAGAGCCATTTTCAATCCCTCTTTCCATTAAAATAAACGGGCGGAATAATCCGCCCTTATAACCATTCCATCGTAACCGTAATCGCCGCCCCAGCATAATTCGTGCCATCACCGGCTACAAACTTAGTACAAAGGGCATCACCGGCAACCAATGATTCAACGCCGGTAGCAACTGCCGCGCTGCTGACCGGAGTATTGGCAGTACTATTGAGAGTAAAAGCAGCCCCCAGCAAAACGTCACCGGCCCCCGGTGCTTCCCCGGTATTTAATTTTTCAATAGTCATGGTATCGGCTGCATCACAAACAGTAATATGCCGTTCATAAGCAGACACAATCTTACAAGCAGCAGGAGCAATAAAAAACGGCTGGCCCACCGTAGCCGCTGCAAAGTTGTAAAGGTTGACAGTAAATCGTTCGCCTTTGACGTACTGGCCGGTTCCTAGTTCGATATCTCCATCGGAATCAATTGTGAAAATTGCGGCCTTTGTGGCTTTATTAAAAAACTGTAAAGCACCGCTTACCCATTGACTTCCTACATTTGCAATACTCATTTTATTTCATCCTTTCCACTACTTTTAGTAGCACTCTTTCGAGCAGAAATTTTTTCAGCAATTCCGCGATCAATTAAATTTTGTCCGATCACATCGTCAATTAAAAGGGAGACGCCCATTTCAGCGCCTCCCCAGTTTTGCAAAAGTATAATATTCGTCATACAATTGCAGTATCAAAAACATCGTTGCCGTATCGCGGTTCGGTTAATATTGCCAAAATACCACCTAAAACCGGACTGGCAGCTACTTCAACCGCTTTCAAAATTACATATCCATATCCGGTTGAAGCTAAAGCTTGGTTATCAACCTCGATTTTATACATCTTGTTTGAACCCGCGGCAGTTGTAAATCCAGTGGTTTCGGCGGCAGCTGTCGCCCCAAAAGTATCGCCGGAAACACAAGCCTGATAATGAAATGGAACTGCAGTGGTATGAGTTCTCGAAATATCATCGCTTGCTAAAATAGTAATGGTTGACGTTCCGGTTGTACCAACTCCCGTTTGAATTATGAACGAAACATGATGGAAAGCCTCCATGTTAATGGGAGTGGTATATTTTGTTCCGGCAAAAGCGTCTGCCACCGGAACTAATGCATTAACTACGTGGTAATTCATTGTTTTTACCTCCAAATTTTAATTTATTAGGCGGATATACCGCCGCCCACGGTTTATTTAATTTAGGCTCGTTCGGCTAGGGTTACGAAACTAGATAGAGTATCGGAACCTTTGAAGGGAGTTAATGCAGTATTTCGTACCGGTTGACCATCAATCCGCAAAATAAACCGGAAAGCTTGTTCGGCATATAGGAAGCGAACATGAATAGAAACTGCGCTTTCCATATTGCCTTTGTCGGCCAACAAATATTCTTGGAAGTCTCCAAGGGTGATATCGCCCACGTCGCCCGGCGCCGATGCTTGCTCAATCATGTTGATTGGCAGGCCCAAAAGAGTGTTATAAGGGCGACCGGCCGCGCCGTTAGCAGGCAAAAATACCGGAACGCCAGCAGTGCCAACCGGAATAGACATAAACGCCAGTTGCGGAATCAATTGGCGGTTAATATACCATTCTGGGTTTCGACCATTACAACGGGCATACATTTTTACAACATTTTCATAAACCACAGTATCCGCAGGTTGGCTGGTTTCTTTTGCAACAGTTACAAGCGATCCGGAATTTAAAATGCCTAAAGGTTGACCAGAACCATTGCCCCGGATAATCGCATCATCGAGTTTAAACCCGAATTCAGAAGCAAAAGCCCTCTGAATTACTCCTTGCAACGCGCTTGCATCTTGCAAAAGCTCATCGGTAGCATAACAAAGACCGGTCAGTTTCTTTAGTTTTAACTCGATTTTGCGAAACTTCGGTTTGCTGCCTTGCAGGGCATCGGCCTCATCTTCCCAGTACGCTTGTACACCGCCATAACGTGAACCATTAGCCCGACTTGATTCGTCAACACCATTCATTGTTAAGGCATTGGAAACGGCAGAAACAGGAATCCGTTGGCATCGGTTCGGTAAAATGCCGGTTTCATAGGTATCTTCCATCAGTTGGCTTACAAAATCGGTTTGGACAAGGAATCCGCCTTCGGCATCGACGGCTTCATTGGCCCCAGAAGCAGAATTCTTAATCAAACGCTGATAATCAGCATTACCGGGAGTTACGGAAGCGCTGCGAACAGACATTAAAAAATCACCAAAACCTTTAAAGTCTTTGGTGATTCCGTTCGGAGCAATTTGAGCATTTGGCCGCCAACCCTTATTTTCCGGTTGTTTAGTTTTCTCGTTCAGTTTCTGAACTTTTTCCTCGGTATCAATCTGATTCTCAATACCTTCCCACTCGTTTACCAAGGTTTTTAGCTGCTCATTTTCTTCGGCAGTTCTATTTTCCTTGGTCTGCAGATCGTTTACTTTGGTCTGCAACTCATTTGCTTTTGCATACAACGCTTCTAATTTCATTTAACATTCCTCCTAAGATTTAATTGATCGATTTTTTCGGATAATTGGGTATCAAAAAACCCGCTTTCATCGGCGGGTTTCTCTTCGGTGGTTAATTTGTTTTTGAGTTCTACTGCTTTTTCAAGATCCAAAATTAGATTATCAATTTTGGTTTTTGCTTCATCAAGTGATTTAAAATCAATATTTAATGTCACTGTTTTTAAATCTTTATTTTCGGCTTCGTCCTCTTCCCATGGCGGCGTTTTATCAAAAGCTTTATAGTGTGCTCCCAGATGAGCTTGGACTTTTGAAATATCTTCGTTTGGAATGCTGCTCTGGCTTAACCTTGCTGCCGCGTTTGCTACACCACGCCAAACGATTTCACCGCTTGTATTATGATGTGGTAGTTTTAGATCGCCATATGTTGCGGGGGGCATTTCTGCGGCCCAAGCAAAATGACCGGCGATGTTGGTTTTTTCAGAATCGGTCAAATTTTCCCAAGATTTATCCGTAAAATCCGAAAGTGTTGGAGCGACCCATTCCTCTTCTTCAGGTGCCTTTTTCTTGGAAACATCGTTTGGTGCTACACCATTTATAATTTTGGTAATCTTATTGATGGGGAAATTCTTAAATTTGGAAATATCAAATTTTTCCCCATTAACATTAAAAATTTTCCCGTTAATTGATGCAGCAATTTCTTTGGATTCATCAATATGATCGATAAATCCAAAATCAAAAGCATCTTGCGCCGTCATCCATGTTTCGGCGTCCATTAACTCGATGATGTCTTTTTCTTCGAGTCCAGAACCATCTTTATAGACCGCAACAATAGAATCCCTAATCTTATCAAGAGTTTCGGCCATTTGTCGCATATCAGAAGCATAACCACAAGCAAGCGACCATGGATTGTGTATCATGAGCATTGCATTCTTAGGTACGTTTAAGGTATTGCCTGCCACCCTACCAATCATTGCAATTACCGAAGCTGCCGAAGCTGCCAGACCATCGATATATACATTCACGGCGCATTTTTTACGCTTGAGAATCGAATAGATAGTCTGCCCGGCAAACACATCGCCGCCCGGACTATTGATATAGACGTTCAATTCCGAAATATCGCCCAAAGCATCCATATCTTTTTTAAATTGCTTAGGTGTTACCTCGTCGCCCCACCAAGAAGAGTCTGCAATTTCGCCGTAAATATCAAGTTCACCGATCTTTGGATCTTCTTTAGCGTTTTTAAAACTCCAAAACTTTTTACTCATTTCTTACTTCCTCCGTTCGTTGTATTCGTCCTCGGTTGCTGCTTCATAGCGGTTTCAAGGCTGATCATGTTACCATTGACCAAATAAGCATCGCCGCCCTCTTGTTCAATCGGGTTCTCATCGTCAAGACCTTTCCATTCATTGGCCGATAAAGCGCCATTCTGACGTTTCTTTTGCAGATATTCACCCCGGCTTGCAGCATCACCGCGCAACAAGGCATCAACGTTGACCTTGACATAATAACCGGCTGCTCGTTCGGCTCTTGTTAATAATCGCCAGTTGGCCATCCTTTCAAACCGGGTTATCATCGGTAATAAGGAATAGGTTACAAACTCAATTCCTTGGTGTTCAATGTTATTGTTCGTGGATTCTTTTAGGTTCGCAACCATATGGGGTGGAACACGGAAAAGACCATCGATGTCCTCTTTACTAAGGTTCATTACCTCAATAAATTGGGCATCAACAAAAGACATCGGGATTCTGTTATACTTGGCACCTTCTTCTATCACAATAGGCCGCCAAGCATTCTCTAATCCACCTCCGGCCTCCATAAAACCCTGCACTAGATTTTTTTTTGCTTCAGGCGTTAGCGCGTTGGGGTATTCGATTACTCCACCCGCATTCATTCCGTTACCGAAAAACCGGTTTGTAAACTCCTGCATTGCAAGCCCTTGCGCCACTGCCTCACGTGCCATTCCAATAGTCGAAATACCCGTCAGACCATCAAACGACATCCCACGAATATGAAACACTTTTTCGGGCGGTAATCGCTCGGTTTGACCCCGATCTCGATATTCATAAAAAAGATCCTGAGTTTCAGGATCACGTTTAACCTGCATTTGATATGCAGGAACCGGGTAAAGTTCGGTTACGTTTTTATTGCGGCTTGCATTGCGTGTGATAATTGAATAATCATTACCCCATAAAGAAAAATAGATTTCCATTCTTTCATAATAAGTTTGGGAATCCATTTCATTGTTTGGAGCAACATTTAAAATATCTTGCAACGGATGGTCATATGCCGGATCTCTGCCTCGACCATCGGGGCGCTTTTTGTAAATCCCTACCGGTAAGCATCCCCGCGTTTCCGCCCGGACTTTGACACATTTGTGGACTTCGATTAAGTTCATCGCAGACTGTTCAGATACCGGAACCCCAGCAGTAGTCGGGCGGCCCCAACTATATTCCATTAAATGGTCAAGCTCACGGATCGATAAGTTTTTTATAGCTTGTCGCGTAATAAAGCCCATTCAATCACCCCTTTCTAGGGAACAGAAACCACATCCCCATTAATCCACCAATAATACAAGCAATTCGCCAATCATATGCGCCTATACCAACACAGAAACAACAAAAAAAGCCGATTAATCCGACTTCTTGCTTGAATTCATCGGTAAAATGCGGCCTTTTTAGGTTTAATTTAGGTAATTTGAACATAAAAAACCTCCTACAATCTGAATGACGTTCTTTCCTCATAAATAGACCTCTTAGCCGGTTCGTTGACCATAGCGCGGTTATGGGCATTGATTAACGCCGCTACCGGGTCGATTTTTTCTGCCGTTTTGTCTTTGTCCAACATAATCGATTCGTTCGGGCTTTTCCGAATAATTGCGTTTGACATGGCCCAATTTAAAACGGGGTTATTGTCATGTATTACTTTACCGCTGTAAACCTTTGCCCTCAAATCCTTGGTAGGTTCGCTTAAGTCACGGTATCCTTGATATATTTCAATTGGCACCGAAAAACCAGATTCTTGAAGTTCATGAGATAACCATGTTGCCATAGCCTTATCAAAACAAAACTCGTTCTTGGGCCATTCGTATTTTTCAAATATATCAAGAATGTATTTTAACACAAAATGATAATCGACCTCCGCCCCATCGGTAACGGTCAACCATCCGTTTTCTCGCCACAAATTGAACGGTATCTTGTTTTCTTTCATGCGTTTTTTGTAGGTTTCTTCCGGCATAAACGAATGAGATAAAATTGCATATCTTTCTTCACCTAAAGGAATATCAAAACCAACACTTGTTAAGTCGAGTGTGGCCGAAAGGTCAATCCCAGGAAAACATTTCATTCCATGAACGTCTGGAAAGGGATTGTTGTTTGTGGCACCACAAGCTTTCCATTTTTCCATGTTCATGTAACCAGCAGTCCGCTCATTAATCCATATGTTAAATGTCTTTGTCTTAACATCCCGCATTTTCTCGGGTTTATCTAGTGCTTCGGACAAATCAATTAAAATTGATTCCTTCCCGGTTTCGGTATCACCGATGATCGGATTTGATTTTATTCGTATCTCGTCACTATCAATAGGATCGACAAGAGCGCCATCTTCATCTAAATCAGCCTCACAGATAGCGACAAAATATCTATCATTTTCAACGTCAATATTGGGATTAAGAATTTTAGAAACATATTCATATTCAACTGCATAACATGGATGACTTAGGTCAAATCCGGCAGTTGTGATAATTGATAAGAGCGGTTGTTTTCTAGTTTTCATACCTGAAGTGCCAATATCATAATATTCTGTTGTTTCATGCAAATGGTATTCCACTTTGTTATCTCAAGGGCTTTTTATCCCTTGATTCTTATGATTTTTCATAAGTTCGGCGTACATTTTCAACCAATAAAAAGACAACCTTTTTTTGGTTGTCGGGCACTCTTGGAGATGTTATTGCTTCCATATCGCTCAATCTCTACGCTCTACGGTGGCGGTGGTCAACCGCTTACCTCGGTATTAACATGATTCACTAAAAATTCCGGAGCATATTTTTTAAGATATTCGGTTACTGTTGTTCGATGAATATTTAAGGTTTCGGCAATATTTACATTTGGCATTCCTAACTTTTTAAGAGATAATATTTTTTCTTTTAATATTGTTTTTTCGTTATTGTATTCTTTAGAAATTATTCTGACATATGTTGATTTTCCAATATTATATTTATTTACTATCTCTTTGCAACGTAATCCTTTTTTATAATCTTCAAGGATAGATTTTTTTGTCAATGCCCAGTTACTATTTTTTGCATTTAATTCTTTGCCCAAAACCTTTTTTATAGTAGAAAATTCACAATTTGTTGTTTTCGCAATTTCATAAATCGGCAATCCTTTTGAAAACAATCTTCTGAATTCGTTATCTCGTTTTAATTTTAGCTCATCAGAAATCTTTATTAAATTGTCATTCAATTCCGGCAGTACCCATTCCCAATTTTTGCATTTCGCTATCTTGTTTATGGTAGATATTGTGACATCATATTCTTTGGCTAATTCAACTTGTCTTTCATCATTTAAAAGCCTTCGCTTGATTGCTTCAACATTTTTTAAGGTTAATTTATCGCTTGAAGCACGATTGTGTATTCTCATATAATTTATAAAATCTTGGGAATGTTTTCTTCCGAACATTGGGTTGCCGTTTCCGGTTATTGCTTTTCTTCGCTCTTCTGAAATTTTCTTATTTTCATTTCCTCCTGATTCCATATTAAAACCATTGCTTCTATTCATCGAATCATAATAATTAATCCAGTAACGTTCTCTATCATCTAAATTTTCTATTTCGCAAAACTCAATCGTTTCAAACTTTAAATCATTAATACCATACTTGTCATGATGTCTTTGCAATATTTCATTTGAGTGTTTTCCTTTTTTTAAAAGATATTTATGATTTAATATTCTCCGATTTAAATCAACGCTCTGACCTATATATATCTTGTTTTGCGAAACGCTCCTTATGCAATAAATGCCGCTTTTCATGTTATAATCACCTCATATATATTATAACATATTGCGTCTATTATTGCAAGTTGTGGATTTTAGCCTTCACCGATTTTGCCCGATTTTCATTAATGTATTACTACACTAAGCGACAAATACCTTATCGAGGCACATAAACTGCGGACATGTACCGTCCCCGGTTTTTTTATCATCTTTAGATAACCGCATAAAAAAAGACCCGCTCTTTTTGTGACGGATCACAACTTGCATTAAGTCCTGTTCAAACTTGCACGTAAAACTATCTCTTAAATATTCGGAATTATTATAAAGCCATTTAGCTTCACCCCAAACATGCCTTGTGTCGGCTTTCTTCGTTGCTGCTACGTAAGCTTCTGCCATTTGTTCACCGAAAGCAGATATTTCATACAATGATTGTATCGCCTTATCCTGGCTTTTGGCATTTTTCCGTGCTAGCTGCTCATATGATCGCCGGAACCGTCTTAAATAAGTATCCCTATGAACCCATCCGTAAATGTTACCATATACAAATTTTTCATAAATAACAGGCACTTTCGGTTGACCGGCCAGCTCCCCTTTGCTATGCTTAAATAATCCCATCCAACCCAAATATCTATCTGCCGGATAATAGTCCTCTATTTCTCCGCCATCAAGATTCATAAACATTTGGGGATTAAAAACATACGGGAAATCATCGGAACCAATTCTTTTAATGTCATTGAGAAACCTCTGACAAGCCCAAATATATTTTTGACAGGCTATGATCTTTTTGTCTTCAACATCATGGCAATAGTCCGTTAACTCTTCGAGAATTAAATCTTTTCGTTTTTTCATACATTATCGTAACTTCCCTCCATTATACATTTCCAAATCCACGCTGCTGCAAAGGTGTTTTTTTAGGCTTTTCTTGCTTTTGTGGAATGCCTTTTACTTTTGCGAGTGGATTCAAAAATGAACGATCCTCCATTTTTATTAGAAGTTCCATCTTTTTATTAATAGCGGTTTCAAGTTGTAATTCATAATCGTGTTTAAAAAGCTCATCTATTGCATCCCGAAAATCTTCCGGTAAAACATCTTTATATTCTTCCCAATTGGAATACATTGAGTTTAACTTATTTCTGCGTTCTACCAAGCCCAAATATTCACTGTATGTAAGGCAATACCGGGCAAGGAACCCAGAATCGGTAGAACTTACAAAGTCAACATCTTTATAAATTTCAAGGATTTCATTCCATTTTTTGAAAGCGTTTAGGTCGTTCCTGATATAATCAGGCGCGACTAAATTTTTATCGCCAATCTTAACTTCAGATTTCTCGCGTTCTGCAATTTGCTTTTTAGTCAAATGTGTCTTTTTCTCTTGCTTTAATAATGTTATCGGTTTCCTTGGTTTACCTGCTGGCATGATATCACCACTCTCTGATCTAGGGTATCGACTATTTTGAGATCTGCTATATCATCAACGATAAAAATATCATTTTCAAATCCATTTCTTGTAAGTGTTCTGCTAATTCCTCTCTTCAAATTAATTCTTGAAGCAAGACTAATCTGGCAACCTAATTTAACAACCAAAATATCATTCGGTTTTAAATTAAGAGCTTGGATTTTATCTATAATTTCGTTTTCTGTTGGTTTTCGCTCCATCTTGCTTAATTGTTCGGTAAGCGTCGCGACTTGCAATTCCAAGCCTTTAACATCTTCGTATTTGACCCATAATCCGCCATCCCTCATATGGGCTACTATGTTATAATAATTGCCATCCCTTGGTTCGAAATCAAATCTATCCATCATTGCCACTCTCCTTAACTTCTACCGGCATCCAAAATATATGATCTTTCTCATCGGTTTGCCGATATATCAATCCTCTCGTTTCGAGCTCTTCACAATATTTTTGCTGTATGGTTCCCGGATATGTGTGGATACCAATGCCTATAAGCCGATATTTACCTTCTCCTTTAATGAACCGCATTATTTCACGTAAATCTGCCTCTTGAACAAATTCCGGCAATGATATTGCATACTTGCTTAAACTTTTCATAATGTCCGCTCTCCTTTCTGGCTCTCCTATTTTATAGCCTTGCCAGCGGCGAAGGATTACCGCTTTAGGATAATCCCATGGCAAGGCTAAAATTAAATTACTTTTGCTTTTTCGTTTTGTTGTTTTATAAAATTTTTAAAATTACCATGAAGCAAGGAAACATCTTTGTATTTGTTGACCTGGTTTAAAAATTCATTTATAACCCATTTTGGAAGTATCGGAAGCAATTCCTTTTGAAACCTGATAAACATATCAATAGAAAGCCGCTGCCCGTTCGCCATAAAATAGGCAGGATTAATAAAATATCGCGTTTCATCTTTTGAGTCTTCGCGACACATAATTCCAAGCCCAATCATTTTTGAAACGAATCCTTGAGAACGTCTTTTCTTTAATCCAACCAGATCACCGATTTCCTCGGCTGTATAAGGAATGATTTTGCCCTTGCCGCGATATCCAAGCATATTGTTTTTAGCTATCATCATCTTCGCTAATCGCGTCATTTTGCCAATATCGCTATCAGTCATAGCTTCGGGAAATTGGACTTCGGCAAATATCCGCGCTCCTAATTTGTGAGACGGTATTCTATAACCGTCTTCATTCATGGAATCGGTAAATGCCTCCCTTTTAATATTAATTACCTCGCCAGTTTTTTCACTAAATGAAGTTGTCTGCTTTATCATTTCAATACCTCTTTTGACCTAAATATTTGATGCAATTTTATTGCGCTAAACGCTTGTTTTTGACACCAAAAATAACACCCTAAAAATATATTTAGCAGGTGTTATAATAAACTGATTAAGAATGTTCACTCAATGCCGTCTAAAACAAAGCCCCAAAACCCCGAATTTAATTTAAGGAAAAATGAAACGGACAATTTAAGGATATTTTTATGCACGGTGG
>Ga0210077_1000191_pt1 | contig 26927 bp, 31 predicted proteins | sample RushMan_CattailN_5_FD_185556 | JGI IMG/M metagenome (GOLD analysis project Ga0210077, IMG submission 185556) | Wetland microbial communities from San Francisco Bay, California, USA, that impact long-term carbon sequestration -... | ecosystem: Environmental > Aquatic > Marine > Wetlands ... | reverse complement strand
TTTTTTGGCAAATGTCTTAACCCCTTTTAATTGAAACAGTCGAATGCGCTCACCCGGGTAAATCCAGTGCGGATTGGAGATCTGACGATTCTCGCTCCATAATTCAGGCCATAACCATGGATTGTCGGAAAATCGGGAGGAGAGATCCCAGAGGGTATCTCCTTTATGAACGGTATAATAAAAACCGGCTTCGTGCTCCACAGTTTCCGTGGTTTCCTGCCCGAAAAGATTAATCGGAAAAATGATCATTGCAGCAAGGATGCACAAAGCCGTCATTACCTGGGATTTTCTCTTGCAAACCATCAGCCACTCCATATTTTGAATATTATTGTTAATTAAACATAATTATTATAACCTGAAAGCGGTAATGTTGTCAAGTTTTTCGATCTATCTCAACATTAAGACTCTCAGCAAAAAACCCTCATGCCGATAAAGCATGAGGGTTTTTGAAAAATCATGGGTCATAGGGGATTGGGTTACATCATTCCGCCCATTCCGCCCATTCCGCCGCCCATTCCGCCACCCATTCCTGGAGCGCCTCCGGGCATTGCGTCGGATTTTTCTTCAGGTTTTTCCGCGACCATTGCTTGCGTGGTCAGCATCAATGAGGCTACGCTTGCCGCATTTTGCAGCGCGAAACGAACGACTTTGGTGGGATCGATGACCCCTGCTTCCATAAGATCTTCATATTTATTGGTGTCGGCATTAAAACCATAGGCACCTTCATGATGTTTAACTTTATCGATAACGACGGATCCTTCAAAGCCGGCGTTGTTTGCAATTTGCCGTAAAGGCTCTTCCATCGCACGTTTTACAACCTGTACTCCCAGTTTCTGCTCGGCCTTGATTTTAATTTTATCCAGTGCATCGATGCAGCGAACCAGTGCCACACCGCCTCCGGGTACGATACCTTCTTCAACAGCCGCCCGGGTAGCGTTCAATGCATCTTCAACACGAGCCTTTTTCTCCTTCATTTCCGTCTCGGTGGCAGCGCCCACGTTAATGACCGCCACACCGCCGATGAGTTTGGCCAACCGCTCCTGGAGTTTTTCGCGATCGTAATCCGATGTGGTTTCATCAATTTGAGCGCGAATCTGCTTGACTCGGCCTTCCAGTGCGGAACGGGATCCACCGCCATCGACAATCGTGGTATTGTCTTTGTCGATATTGATGCGTTTTGCTTTACCCAGATCTGCAATGGTCAGGTTCTCCAGCTTGATGCCGAGATCTTCCGATACCACCTGGCCGCCGGTAAGGATGGCGATATCTTCGAGCATGGCTTTCCGCCTGTCTCCAAAACCAGGCGCCTTGGCGGCTGCGACCTGAAGAGTCCCTCTCAGTTTGTTTACAACCAGTGTGGCAAGAGCCTCGCCTTCAACGTCCTCGGCAATAATCATCAGGGGTTTTCCCATCTTTGCGATTTGCTCGAGAATGGGAAGCAGATCTTTCATGTTGCTGATTTTCTTTTCATGAATAAGGATATAGGGATCTTCCAAAGAGGCAACCATTTTATCCGGATCCGTCACAAAATATGGGGACAGGTAGCCGCGATCGAATTGCATGCCTTCCACAACCTCAAGAGAAGTCTCCATCGCTTTGGCTTCTTCAACGGTAATGACACCTTCTTTGCCCACTTTGTTCATGGCTTCGGCGATAATGTTGCCTATGGTTTCATCGTTATTAGCGGAAATGGTTCCAACCTGGGCAATTTCACGCTGATCTTTTGTTGGTTTGCTGATTTTTTGCAGTTCCTTAACCACAACCTCAACGGCCTTGTCGATGCCTCGCTTGATAGCCATGGGATTGTTGCCTGCTGCAACAAGTTTCTGCCCCTCTTCGTAAATTGCTCGCGCGAGAACTGTCGCCGTGGTTGTGCCGTCACCCGCCATATCACTGGTCTTGCTGGCAACTTCTTTTACCATTTGAGCGCCCATATTTTCAAACTTGTCTTCAAGTTCGATTTCCTTGGCGACGGTTACACCGTCTTTTGTGATCGTCGGCGATCCCCAGGATTTTTCAATAACTACGTTTCTGCCTTTAGGGCCGAGTGTGACGACCACCGAATTCGCAAGCGCTTTAACCCCATTAAGCATGGCCTCTCGGGCTTTCATATCGTATTTTATTTCTTTAGCCATCTTGGTCTATCCTCCATTTTCCGTTTTGTTTATTCGATTACGCAAAGGACGTCGTCTTCACGCATGATGAGATATTCTTCACCTTCAATTTTTACCTCTTGACCACCATATTTACCGAACAGGATACGATCCCCTTTCTTCACCTCAAGGGGAATCCTTTTGCCGTCATCACCGACCTTTCCTGTACCGACGGAAACCACTTTTCCCTCCGCCGGTTTTTCTTTGGCCGTGTCCGGGATAATGATTCCTCCCTTGGTTTTGGTCTCTTCCTCCACTCGTTTCACCAAAATTCGATCATTTAACGGTCTGAGTTTCATTTTTCACATTCTCCTTTTTTAATTTTTGCAAATTATTCAAAATATAATCCTCAACACGCTGGCACACCAAGAATTATATTTTAAGGTTTAATCGGAAGGTTTATTTGACTTTTTGGGTTTTTTGACTGAATTATCTGAGCTTTGGCTTTCCGTTTGTTTTTCTTTAGGTGAAGACGTCGCCTGACTCCCTGATTTACCTGCATAATCTGTTATGTACCAACCGCTCCCCTTGAGGTGAAAGCTACTGTGGGAAATAAGTTTTTGAAGTTTTCCAGAGCAATGCTTGCATCTGGTCAACGGCTTATCAGAAAATTTCTGAAGCGCTTCATCGATTCTGCCGCATTTTGAACATTCATATTCATATATGGGCATCTTTAAAAACCTCCTGTCGGAATAACATACTACCGGAACGGAAAGAATATATGCATTATTCGCCCGATCCGTAAAATCTCACCTAATATAGGCAATGATTCTTCATTGTCAAGGCAAAACCGGCATTTTTTTTAATTAAAATCTTCTCAAATCATCAATGGGTTTGCACCATTTTTCATAGAATTTCAAAACAGACTCCATACCGAAGACATTAACCGATTTGAGTATGGCATGAGTAGTGGTATGGACATGCGTCTCTTCCGCCATTATTTCTTCATGAGACGCCTCAAAATTACGAAGAAACTTACTGAATCTTAAAATATGAATAAGTTCGTGAGCAACGATATAGAGGGCAAATGGAAAAAGCATAATATGCGGTGAATTGTTTATGACAGCGAGTATGGTATGATCTTGAAGACATATTTTATAAAAATCATAGGTCGATGAACCCAGGGATGAATTTTTCGGCCGTCCTTTATAACGGATCACTTGCGCAAAGGGACCGTGAATAATTTCTTCCGGGGAAAGATCAGCCAGCGTCTTGATGTCATAAGCGCATGCCGCAGCCCATTGGCTGGCTGTCATTTTATAATAGTTGCTGACAAGTTCCTCGGCCATTGCAACGCAATTATTGATGATGTCGATTTGCTCCGTATTGAATTTTTCAAGGCTTTCCATAAGGTGTGTTTTTCATCAAAATAAATGTGGACATCGTGTTATTTATCGTGTATTTATTAAAATTCTACTCTAACGAAAATAATGACTGGAGGTGATCAGTTGGGCAGTGTCGTCAAAAAACGAAGGAAAAAAATGAGAAAACATAAACATAAAAAGCTGTTGGCCCGTACACGCCATCAAAGAAGAAAAGGCAGATAAATTTTACCTGCAGACTATGGTTATGCAAAAGCACCGTTTAATGACTTCGGATTTTTCGGTGCTTTTTTCTTTTTATGCTAGTGTTTGCCCGAATACCCTTTTAAATATTTAAAGAATTCCGAATCTGTTGAAAGCAAGAGATAAGAGTCTTTGCCAAGGCCTTTTTCATAGGTCTCCAAGCTCTTTACAAATGAATAGAATTCAGGATCCTTATCGTATGCCCGGGCATAAATCAAGGTCGCCTTTGCATCGGCCTTCCCTTTGGTCTCTTGGGCTGTTTTGTAAGCCTCCGAGGTGATCCTCTTTAGGTCCTTATCCTGGTCCCCTTCGATCTTCTTTGCCTCCCCTTTGCCTTCAGATCGAAACTTTTCCGCTATTTGATTTCGCTCGGATATCATCCTGTCATACACGGATTGGCGCACGCTTTCCACGTAGTTCAGGCGTTTTATTTTTATGTCCACCAGTTTTATGCCGAACTCTGCAACCTTTGGTTGGGCCTGCTCGAGCATGGCCATGGTGATCTTATTCCTGCCCGTGGTAACGGTGCCGAGAGATCCTCCGATTCGCTGTTGGCCCACCATGACGCTCAAACTGCTCAGACTCCGGTTGCTCGTCCTCACTGTTTCGATGAGGGAATAGGAGGTGATAAGATTTCTGACAGCGGCGTCCAGAATATCATCAAGCCGTGCCTGTGCACCAATGACATTGTTCACGGTCTGGAAAAATCTGAGGGGATCAACAATTTTCCAGAGCGCAAATGTGTCTACCCCTATATATGTCTTGTCAAGAGTCGGAATCTGACCGGGTTCACCATCCCAGTTGAGGAGATTCTTGGGAAAATAGGTTGCATGTTGGATGATGGGAATCTTGATATAGAGTCCCGGTTCTGTTATGGGCTGGCCGACCGCCTTCCCGAACTGCGTGATAACAACCTGTTCGGTCTCATCAACCGTGTATATCGATGAAAAGCTGGCGATGAAGGCAATGACTATAAAAATCCACAATAATTTGAGTTTCATTTTTTCTCACCTTCAAGTTGCCCCAGGTTGAGCAAGGGAAGGATATTTTTCTGGTTTTCATCCATAATATATTTCTTTCCCAGTTTCGGCAGAATCTGCTGCATGGCGTCCAGGTAGAGGCGACGCCTGGTCACATCCTTGGCATTCTTGTATGCGTTATAAAGATCAGAAAATCTCGCGGCATCGCCCTCGGCTCTGTTGAGCACCGAAATGGCATAACCCTCAGCCATCTTGATGGTTTTTGCGGCATTTCCTTTCGCCTCCGGGATCACCTTGTTATATGCCTTCTTCGCCTGGTAGATCATCTGCTCCTTTTCCTGGATGGCCTGGTTCACTTCATTGAAGGAAGGCTGGACCGCTTCAGGGACGTTGGTTTTCTTCATTTCGATTGTGACCACCTTGACCCCGAGTTTGACCTTGTCCAGCTCCTTTTGAAGGCCGAGCTCTGCGGCAATGGCGATCTCTTCTCTCTTGCTGATGACTTCATTAATGCTTCTGTCACCAATAACAAGCCGCATGGTGGCCTCCGCCAGGTCTCTCAAGGTGACCTTTGTGTCTTGGACCTTGAACAGGTAGTCATAAGGATTATTTATTCGGTATTGGACCACCCATGGAACAACAGCGACGTTCAGATCCCCCGTAAGCATCAACGATTCATTGAGATAAGCGGATCCGGATGCGTAGCGGGTTCGAATCCCTGGTTCCAGGGTCCTGAAGCCGAATTCGTCTTTAAAGATATGCCTCACGGGAACCTTTGTGACCTTCTCGATCCCGCTGGGGAGCTTAAAATTAAGACCCGGTTGAGTGATGCGTACAAATTTCCCGAACCGCTGAACAACGCCGACCTCGTCCACTCCGACGGTATAGAACATGGACGAACCTAAAAATATCAGAAATATCAGAATGAAAAGTAAAATTAAAAGAGGACCGCCGGGGAGTTTGAACTTTTTAATTTTATCGACCAGTTCATCCATTTTGGGAGGCGCCATTCCGCCCCCTTTTCCATCCTGCTGCTTTTTAAGTTTTTCCCAATCCCAGTTCATAAAATTCTATCCCGTACATAAATTGATTTTAAGGTGCTCAAATGCGTCTAACGTTAAGTTACTCATCCTTTTAAGTCAAGTAAAAAGCAATATTTATATATGAATTGGGAATTTGACTGCGCAACAATCTTGCCCATATAAAAGTTTCTTGTGATACAACCCCAATTGGTGCTTGACAATACATTGGATCACTTTATATTTCCATAGCTATGGGAAAAAAGAAACAAAACAACGATGTCGCGCATATCGGAGATATCATCGCCGGTGTTTTGAAAACCTGTCGCAGCGATGGCGACGGAGAGCTGTCGCAGGTTTGGAATCTATGGGACGATGCAGTGGGAGAGACCATTGCAAAAAATGCTAGGCCCGAGGCTTTCAAAGGGAGACTGCTGCTGGTTCGTGTAAACAGTTCCCCATGGATGCACCATCTGCAATTTTTAAGAAAGGATATCATCAGGAAAGTCAACACGGCATTGGGAAAAGATCTGGTACAAGATATAAAATTCAAAATCGGTCCAATAAAAAGATGAAGTCCCTGACAACAGATACTTTCTTTAACGGTTGCATACAGGTTAAGCAAAATCGGTCCGGCTATCGTTTCTCTATCGATGCCGTTTTGTTGGCATGGCATTCAGACCCGGGCCCGGACGACATCATTCTCGATCTGGGAACCGGTTGTGGCATTATTCCAATGATACTGGCATATCGGTATCCCGGAATCAGGGTTTACGGCATCGAAATACAATCGGATCTTGCGAAAATTGCGAGACTCAATATCGAGGAAAACAACATGGGGGATCGTATTTTTATCCAATGCATGGATATGAAAACGCTCAGCCATGATGTGACTTCAGGTGCCGTCGACATGGTCGTCTGCAACCCGCCTTTCAGGAAGGCACGATCCGGAAGGTTAAATCCGGATCAAGAGCGTGCCATAGCACGGCATGAACTTAAAACGACGCTCCATGATGTGATCAAAACCGCCCATAGCATGTTGCGGACATCCGGGCGATTGGTTATTGTCTACCCTGCCGAGCGCATTACGGATATTCTTTCTCAAATGCGGGATTCCGGAATTGAGCCGAAGTGGATTCGCATGATTCATTCAGGAAAAAACACCAACGCAAAGCTGATGTTAATAGAGGGGAAAAAAGGTGCGCGTCCGGCCCTAAAAATCGGACCGCCGTTGATCATTTATCGGGAAAACGGCATATATTCCGATGAAGTGGAAAAAATGTTTAACCCTTAACCTTATCTAAAGCGATCCGTTTCCAACAGGCTGTTTAACACCTGGCCGGTAATAACCTTTGGGAAAAAATAGGTTGCCTTGCGAGGCATGATCAGGCCGGCTTCGGCAATGTCGCGCACCTGCTGAATTTTTGTCGGGTTAAGTATAAAAGCAATATCGTGTCTGCCGGCAACCACGGCATTTACCGCCTCTTTTTCGATGCTTGAATAGGCAATCAATCGTTCATTATCAAGTCTGGCTTGATCAAAACCCAATATTTCCATGAAAATAAGCCGGGTCAGTATCGTAACATCTATATTTATAAGCGCCTCCGGAAATTCATAACCAAACATATTTTCCATAGCACCGGGTTTGAGAATCAACAGATTAAGTTCCTGGCGATCTTTCATGCAAACGCCAATGCAGTGTTTTGAAGCATTTGATTTAAGAAGGGACATAAATTGCGCCAAACCTTCCTTATGCCGATTATTATTGTAAGAAAGCGTTATGATGTCGAAATATTCTCCTGCTTTGCGTATAAAGGATTCTCTCGTTTCGGCGGGGACTTCGTTCAACAGTCGATGCGCGGGAAGGATCACCAGTCCGGGGTCTTCCATGCTGGAGAGGTACATCATGACATAATTCGCCGGATGATTACCGTTTAAGCAGGGCATCCTGGATGACAACCAAGCCCTATAGTTCAGCGCTGTTTCATAACGATGATGGCCATCGGCAATAAAGATTTTTTTATCCTTCAGGCCTTCGGAAACCAACCGGTGAACCGCGGGATCGGTAATGCGCCATAGTTTGTGATTTTGTTCGTTTTGATCGGTAAAAACAATGTCCGCTGCCTTATCATGAACCGCATACTTTAGTGTATCGAAAATCTCGTTTTTTTCATCGGAAAACAGAGAAAATATCGGGCTGAAATTGGCATGGCAAGTTTTCATCAGCTCAAGCCGTTCCGATTTTACCTTTGAATACGTTTTTTCATGCGGTACAATGATCCCTTTTTCAAACGGTTCGAGGCCGATCAGGGCAATCAGACCGTAACGCATCACCCGATTGCCGTCAAAAAGAAATTCAACGGTTGTAAAATAGATTGCCGGTTCTTTGTCAAACGCCAGGAATCCATCGGACAGCCACTGGTTCAGGCATTGTGACGCCCTGGTGTAGCGATTGTTTTCAGGAGTATCGCTTTCACTCGTTGCACCCAGGGTCAGCCGGATAATGTTCTGGGGATGACGTTGATGAAATGCCGACTGCTCCTGTTCAGAAATAACATCAAAAGGAGGCGCTACAACATCCGCCAAGTCGCGTATTTTTAGGGTATTGTATAGAATTCCCTTGAAGGGGATGACATCGGCCATGTTTAACGATTCCTTTCCAATTAATAATTTTTAAACATTTTGATAAAGGGGCTTTGATACTATATACAAGGATGTTATTCAAGTAATAAAATAAGATTATTGACATGCGGAATTAAAAAAGTATACTGCATTCGTTTATCTGTTAAAATATTAAGGTTAAGGTGCCGGAGAGGTGGCCGAGCGGCTTAAGGCCCCGCTCTCGAAAAGCGGTATCCTGTCAAAAACGGGATCGTGGGTTCGAATCCCACCCTCTCCGCCAAAGAGCAGACTTAAAATTAGAATTTCATTCCCATTTTTTTCGGAGAGATGTCCGAGCTGGCCGAAGGAGCACGACTGGAAATCGTGTGTGCTGTCAAAAGCGGCACCGAGGGTTCGAATCCCTCTCTCTCCGCCATATTAAATTCAGTAGGAAAAGTGTTCTATGTCCTATCTCGTTCTTGCGCGAAAATACCGCCCCCAAACGTTTGGAGAGGTCGTAAAGCAGGAGCATATCACCCGCACGTTAAGCCATGCGATTACATCCGGCCGAGTTGCCCACGCCATCCTCTTCTCAGGCCCCAGGGGCACTGGAAAGACCACCGTTGCGAGAATATTGGCCAAGTCCATGAATTGCAAGACGGGTCCTACACCGGTTCCGTGTAATGACTGCCGATCCTGCAGAGAAATCACATCAGGCAATGGTGCCGATGTGTTTGAAATTGACGGTGCTTCAAACAACAGTGTCGATCAAATCCGGGATCTTCGTGAAAATGTCAAATACATGCCGGCCCACAGCCCATATAAAATCTATATCATTGACGAAGTTCACATGCTGAGTATTGCGGCCTTTAACGCACTTTTAAAGACACTGGAGGAACCCCCGGCTCATGTGCTGTTTATTTTCGCCACCACGGAACCGCGAAAAATTCCAATAACAATTCTTTCAAGATGCCAGCGACATGATTTCAGACGTATCGATGTTGAATCGATTTCCGAACATATGAAAAACATCTGCGTTAAAGAAGGCATTGATATCGATGTTGATAGTTTATCTTTAATCGCGCGGGCGGCAAACGGAAGTATGAGAGACGGCCTGAGCCTATTGGATCAGGTCATGTCCTGTTCAAAAGGCGCCATTGAGCATGACCAGGTTTTAGATATACTGGGCATCGTCGATCGAAACATTATTTTCAAGATCTCAAACGCTGTCCTTAAGGGGCATATCATGGAAATCCTGGATATACTGGACCAGGTATACGGCACAGGCCATGATATGAAAAAGCTATATGCCGATTTAATTGAACATTTCAGGAATCTTTTTATCGTAAAGATGGGAGAAAAAGGACGGAAATTGTTAGATCTCCCTTCACATGAAATTGACTGGATGCTCGACCAGACAAAAAACGTCCCTGCTACATTTCTCAATCAGATTTTTGACCTGCTCTTCAAAGAAGAACCTGCCATCGAACACGCCTCCCAGTCTCGGTTTGCCATTGAGATGGTTTTTATCAGGATATTTCAAATAAAACCTACCCTGCCCATCGATGTTCTCATCGAAAAACTCGATGTCCTCAAGAAAGACTTGGATGGATCACAGATTAATGCAACGGGAGCTGACAGCAGTCCGTTGTGCCATGATAATCAACACGACGCCCTGACACCATCCGGCCCGCCCGAAAAAACAGGGGAAACCATGGAAACTTTTACTTCCGATCCCGGTCCTTTCGCGGATCAGGATGACACACCGGAGGGAAGGTGGGAAAAACTGCTATCCATATTTCTAGAAGAATATCCGTCTCTTGCAACTAACCTGAAAAATTCCAAAATAAAGGAACTGTCCGGCAACCGTCTTGAAATTGAAGTAAATGGAAACGATTTTAACCTCAAGATGGTCAGGAAAGAGAAAAACATCGGTATTATTAAAAAAGTGTGCAGCGACTTTTTCGGAAGAAAAATGGACGTCATTATGCAAACACAAAAAATCCCGGATACTCAACATCAAAGAAAGCATGACCGGACAGCCCGTTTGAGACAGGAGGCTCTATCCCACCCGCTGGTTACTGAGGCACTGGAGATTTTCAACGGCAATGTCGTTGATGTTAAGATTTTATAGGAGGTATGTCAATGAAAGGCTTGGGAAAAATGATGAAGCAAGCCCAGCAGCTTCAAGCTAAGATGTTAAAATTGCAAGAAGAACTTGCCGAAAAAACGGTCGAAACGAGCGCCGGCGGCGGAATGGTGAGGGTTGTCGCCAACGGCAGACAACAATTGGTATCCATTCAAATAGAAAAAGAAGTCGTGGATCCGGATGATGTGGAAATGCTCCAGGACCTGATATTGGCTGCCGCAAATGATGCGTTAACCAAAGCGCAGGAAATGGCCACGGAAGAAATGAACAAACTTACCGGAGGGTTGAATTTACCGGGGATGATGTAATTTTTATCACTATGACTCATTATCCACCATCTGTTTTGAAATTGATCAAGCACCTTGCCAGACTGCCGGGCGTTGGAGAAAAGACCGCGGAGCGGCTTGCCATGCACATACTCCGCGCACCGCACAAAGAGGCGGAACAGCTTTCCCGAAGCATTATCGAAATCAAGGAGAAGGTGAGACATTGTTCCTTGTGTTTTTCTTTAAGCGACACGGATATCTGTCAGATCTGCAGCGATCCGGCAAGGACATCGTCAATGCTGTGCGTGGTCGAGCAGCCGGCCGATATGGTGGCCATTGAAAAATCAGAATCATTTAAAGGGCTGTATCACATCCTGGGCGGCGCGCTTTCTCCAATGGACGGTATCGGTCCCGATAACATCAGAATCAAAGAACTTTTCTCAAGGATCGCCCAGGGAAAAATCGAAGAAGTGATTCTTGCCACAAGCACAACGGTCGAAGGTGAAACCACTGCCGATTACATTGCGAAACGTTTGGGAAACCCGTCGGTCCGAATAACACGAATTGCTTCAGGAGTTCCTATCGGTGGTGACCTGAAGTATGTCGACCAGGTAACTTTGAGGAAATCAATGGAGAGCCGGCATGCGATTAAATGATGTGAAACCGGATGATATCTTTAAATGCCGGCAATGCGGTGACTGCTGCAAAGGGTACGGTGGGACGTTTATTTCCGAAAGGGAAATCGAAAAGATAGCCGCTTACATTCATACGGATCCCAATGAGTTTGTCGACAGCTATTGTCAGATTTCAGGTGGGAAGACGATTCTTGCGCAGGCCGAGAATATGTACTGTATATTCTGGGACGGCCTGTGTACCATTCATCCCGTTAAACCTCGCATGTGCAAAACATGGCCTTTTATAGAAAGCGTGCTTTTCGACTTTATTAACTGGCACATCATGGCTTCTCTATGTCCGGGTATTCGAACGGATCTGCCCGACGGAATCATCAAAGAATATGTGGCCCAAAAAGTCTTAAAAAGGTTATGACGACCTCCATTTTTCACTGTGAGAAAGTTGGTAGATATCGTTTTCTTCGTTGTCCGATATAATCTTTCGAAGAATATTCATCTTCTCAAGATCTTTTAAGCCTTCGAACAACGACGCTTCCTCACCGTTCCACATGCTGGAAAGATTTTTCGTAGAGATTGTCTTGTCGTTATCCCGGAGGTTGCAACATATCAGATATACGGAAATCGTCTCAATCGAGAGGCCCAATGTGAAAATTTTCTGATTCATGGCCGGAGTCTGCTTTTGTGAATCCATATACGCCTCCATAAGATTGTTGATTGATGATTGTTGATTTGAAGACGACAACCAATTTGAGGAAACATCCTCGAACCCAGGACCAGATTTTCAATAAAAAAATAAATTGACGGAGTGAAACGACTTCCGCCAATCGACAATCAACAATCATCATTCATCAATATTGGTTATTGTCGGTTTGGTCCCGGCATGTCCGGCTTTCCGGGTGCTCTTCCGGACGATATAATTATAATCGCATATCATGAAAAATCAATACGAAGGATCATATGATAGGAATATTTGACTCGGGAATCGGCGGGCTTACGGTTGTTAAGTCTGTTATGGAAAGGAATCCCGGCTACGACATAATTTATTTTGGTGATACGGCCCGCACGCCGTATGGGACCAAGAGTGCTGATACCGTTATTAAGTATTCTGTCGAAAACATCGACTTTCTCTTACAACACGGCGCAAAAATTGTGGTAATGGCCTGCAATACCGCATCAAGTGTCGCAGCTCATCGTGTAACGGAAACCTTCGATGTGCCGATATTCGAAGTGGTCACCCCGGCAACGGAGCAAGCAGTGAACCGTTCCGGAAAATTCGTGGTGGGTGTTATCGGGACGCGCGCAACTATAAATAGCGGCATGTACGAAAAAAAGATCAAAAAGATGAAACCGGATGCAAAGGTTTATTCCGTCGCCTGTCCGCTTCTGGTTCCTTTGGTGGAAGAAGGATGGGTGAACAAACCGGAAACGATGATGATCATCAAAAAATATTTGCTGCCTTTGAAAGTCAGACAGATCGATACGCTGATTCTTGGATGCACCCATTATCCGTTGCTAAAAGATAAGATCCAAAGAAAAATCGGAAAAAGGGTGACGATCATCGACTCATCGATCTCTGTTGCGGAAAAAGTAAAATCCTTTTTGGATGCACATCCTGAAATTGATCGTCGCCTTGGGAAAAATGGCGCATTCAGGCTTTTTGTATCGGATATCACTGAACAGTTTGAAAAAACCGCCAGAATCACGCTTAAACGAAAAGTTTTTCTTGAACACGTCAAACTTTGACCGCTCTCGAACTTCACCTTGCAAAAAATTTTCCCGGGCCGCACCGCTTTGTCAGCGTTGCTGGAAAGGGATTGCTTGTTTCTGAACCGATTTTACGGGTTTCGTTCCCTCTTTCCCGGTTTGGTAATAAAAAAAACTGCCAATAAGGATGACCAGCACCAATCCGGCAATAAATACGGAAATTACTTTGAGGGGATGTTGTTTCGGTTCGTGGAGCCTTTGAGCTTCCTCCTGGAATTTAATGCTGTCATTTTCAGAAGATTTTTCACCATCACCTTCTTTAATCGCTCTGATATTTTTGATGTATTCACGCAGCATCCCGATTTCATTTATGATGCGTGTCTTTTTCGTAAAACTCGAATTATCCTTGTGCGTTTCAAGTGCTTCAATCTTTGATTCGCCGTATGTTATCCCTCGTGTCAGCCGATCATTTTCATCCAGCTTCCCATCGGGCATGCCGATCATTTCGATAATCTGCTCTTTGGAATAACCCAGGAGCACAAAACGAAATATCAGTTTCAGGCGTTCTTGATCATACCTGCTGTAAACACGCCGCTTCAGTGGGATCGTCCTGGGAGCAATAAGTCCGTTCTCTTCACAAAAACGGATATGACTCTTTTTAACGTCCAGGGCTTTAGCCAGGTCGGAAATGCTAAAATAGCTGCCGGATTTATCCATTCTTATCCCACAATTTAATAATTCGAAAAATTTAATAAATTATAGAACAGATGGGCTTTTTTGTCAAAACTCAAGTTTTGCACTCTCAGTTTGGATTTTCGGCGCCTTACGATCCAGCACCAAAATCAAATTTAACCTTCCCGCAGGATGCGGATAAGAAAAGATTTCTTTTGGCCTATGCCATCGATGGAGTGCTATAACCTTTCCAGCAAATCACACAATAACCGGACCCCGAATCCTGTCCCGCCCACCCCGCAATACGCAGATTCCTTTTTGGCATATGCGGGCCCGGCAATATCAATATGCGCCCAGGAGGTATCTTTCACGAATTCCGATAAGAACAATGCAGCGGTAATGGCGCCGCCATAACGCGTGGCTGGGACATTGTTGAGATCCGCAAAATCACTTTTAATCAGATCTTTATAATCCTCCGGCAGCGGCAGGCGCCAGCATCTTTCATGAGTGTTTTGGCCGGACAGGATGATGTTTTCGGCCAAATCGTCGTCAAAAGAGAATACTCCTGCAATCTTTTCACCCAATGCCACCACGCAAGCCCCGGTCAGCGTCGCCAAATCAATCACGGTCTGCGGCCGGTATTTCTTTATGGCATATGACAAGGCATCGATGAGAATCAACCGCCCCTCGGCATCCGTATTTCCGATTTCAACGGTTTTACCGCCAAAACTTTGAATAATGTCTCCTGGCCGGGTCGCATTTCCTGACGGCATGTTTTCAACAATAGGAATGATTCCGACAATTTTATGTTTTAGGTGGAGTCTTGCCGCGGTGATCAGCGTTGCTGCTACAGCGGCTGCCCCGGCCATATCCATTTTCATCTCCGCAAGAGACGCGGTAGGTTTCAGGTTTAAGCCTCCTGAATCAAACGTTACACCTTTTCCCACAAAGGCAATCGTCTTTTTTGGTTTTGCCGGGCAATGCTCCAAAATCACCAGCCTGGGCTTGCTCAAACTGCCGGCTGCAACCGCTAGCATGGCCTCGAATTTCTTTTGTTTCAGCTCTTTTTCATTGAACACGGTGACTTTGAGATTCTCTTTTTTAGCGTGACTTTCAATAGATTTTGCAAAAAACTCCGGCCGCTTATCATTGGGCGGCATACTAACCCATTCTCTGGCAAGAATCGTTCCCCGGCAAACCGTTGAAATTCGTGACGGCAGTCTTCTATATATTTTAGCGTCATCAGAATTGACAAAAAAATCGATCCGGTGGAGCGATCGATGTTTTTTTTCTCTTTTGTATCTGTCATAAAGATGATTCCCGAGAAAGGCCCCTTCCATCATTGCTTCAAAGACGATCTGCGACTTAATGTTAACTTTGGCAGCTGAAGGCACCGCAATCAGAACAGCGGCATGTTGTCTTTTGATAACATTTTTTACGGCACTGCCGGCCATGGCGCGCAGCGATTCCGCATCGATTTTTTCGAACTTCCCGAGTCCTAAAAAAATGATACTTTCCGCTTCCACTTCGGAAAGACGGTATAGTACAACTTTATCTTCTTTTTCGCCTTTAAACGCCTTGACCTTTTTTGCGGTGTCGACAAGAGAACATATTGTTTTATCGTCGTGAATGTTCCGGTCTTCACAAACAGGAATAACCAGTGATTCGATTTTCTCTTTTCTTAGATCGACGGATGTCAAAGACAGCATTTGCAGCTTCTCCTTTCTGGCCGTAGCCCTTTCTTTTATATAAGACTCTATACCACCCTAATTGCGATAACGCTCCATTGAGTGCTGACTTGATGAAGGAACCCTTGAAACATTACGTTTTGATAATATATACAAAAATTTTGCTGTCAACGAGAATATCGGTTTGAGGGAGCCGCTTACATAGCCTTTCGATCACTTTAACGACGTCCATCGATTGACTTGACAATGTGAAGGGTTGTCTGTATTAAACATTCATATATATAATCTTACATGAAAATTGATGGTTAAAAAAGAATGGAGGCGGAACATGGCTGGTATAAACAAAGTTATTATCATCGGCAGATTGGGCAATAATCCTGAAGTCCGATATACGCCGGACGGTACGGCAGTGGCCAATTTCAACGTCGCCACGTCTGACGAATGGACGGATAAAGGTACCGGAGAACGAAAAGAGCGTACCGAATGGCATCGCATCGTCGCCTGGAGAAAGCTGGGTGAAATTTGCGGTGAATACCTCTCTAAAGGAAAGCAGGTTTACGTGGAAGGCAAGCTGCAAACCCGGTCATGGGAAAAAGACGGTGTTACCCGATACACCACGGAAGTAATCGCATCCGATGTCCAGTTTTTGGGAAGCCGAAATGCCGGCGAAACATATAAATCATCCGAGTCGACTCGGTCTCAAGGATATGAGGATCCCCCTCTCACAACCCGGCAGGATGATGACATTCCCTTTTAGATCTTTTGTTGCAATAATGACGCACTGTCGTATCATTTAAGCGATTTTAGATTACACAAATCGTGCGATCACCTTCGGACATCGCCCAATCTATTTATCAGGTGGAGCGGAATCCGAATTTGAAGACTCTTTTTTGTCTTCAAGTTTATCCGGCTCTTTTTTCTCCGGCTCTGCAGTAGCACCTTTAAAATTCCGTATGGCTTTTCCCATGCCGGCGCCGATATCCGGAAGTTTACCGGCACCAAAAATAATTAAAACAATCACCAGTATGATGATCAGTTCCGGCATTCCTATTCCAAACATATATTCCTCCTATTTGTCGGGTCTGGTATCTTTCAACTCCTCTAAAAGCTGTCTAAATTCTTTTGACTTCAAATACGTGTCGATGGCGCCCTGATAATCGATCCATTTTCTCCACATTTCAAGCCATATGTCATTGTGCCAGTAATATTCCGAGTCTCCCCTTCCTTTAAGTCGTTCGATGAAATCGATATATTCCTCGGCACAGCTCTCACAAAAACGATAGGGAACCCGCAAATCGCTGATCGATCTTTGTTGATGGTGTTCATCCGGTTGTATTTGGGTGCCGCACTTTTCACATTTAAAAGCGCAATGCATACATTGAAATATTTTCTGAACAGCCAGAATTTTTCGCTTTCGTATAATTTCAGCTTTTTTTTCTTTGGTGTGCTTGAGCTTTTTGTCAAGCTCGATGATATTCGCCACGCTTTAAAACTCCTTTTACATCCCATTTTTGATTTGAGGCCTATGCAAGACCTTGAACTTTTTGAAACGCTATCGGTAACGTCCACAGCATTTGCTGCAAATCCCTCATTGGTGATTTGAACCTATGGACAGGAGATGTAAATTTGAATTGATAATAACACCTGCACATGAGCGTGTCAATCCATTACAGAACGCCGTTATAGGTCCAACGCATTTAAAGCCCGATATGGAGAAAACGCTTCAGGGCAGCGGGTTTACTCTTTACAACCCGACGAGAATTCTGCATTAAAGCTTGACGTGACGCTTAAAGAAATTGGTTTCCCGACCTTGCAATGGGAAAAAAGGCGTGTTAGAAATAACCATTAACCGATAACGAATAACGCCGAATCGAGTTTTGACTCGATTCGAATAATAAACAAAGGAGTCAGATCCATGGCACCCACGTTTTCGGCCGACGGTCTTCCCCTTCTGATCGGGAGTCTTCCTTTACACAGCCATACCGAAGGCGTAGAATTGGTCTTTCGATACACGCCCGAAATTCCTTTATGGGTTCAGCTCCCCGCCTTCAAGGAAGAAGGAATGATTTCCCAATTTCAACCTGGATTTCCGGGTCTGACCGTTAAAGCAAAGAAGTCTTTCATCGACACATCCAATCCTTCTTTTGATAAAGAAATCCTGGCATTTTACGAAGATTTTATGGCTGTCAGTGAAAAAGAGGCGAATTTAATCGATTCGAGATTTGCCATGGATACAAATACCGCCGGAGGATTTTTTGCATTTACGAAACATCTCCGTTCTCTTTCCCGCTGTCCAGTGGCGGTTAAAGGACAAATCACCGGCCCCATAACCTTTGGTCTGGGATTATGCGACCAGAGCGGGAAAGCCGTATTTTATGACGATCAGTTAAGGGATGTTGCGATAAAACTGTTGGCTCAAAAAGCCCGATGGCAGGTCAAGATGCTGTCGGAGTTTGGATCTAAAATCATTATTTTTCTCGACGAACCGGCCCTTGCCGGCTTTGGTTCTTCAGCAATGATCAGTGTGTCTCGTGAGGAAGTGGCAGCCTGTTTTGACGATGTTATCGGGACGGCCCGTGACGCGGGTGGTCTTGTGGGGATCCATGTTTGCGCCAATGCCGACTGGTCCCTGATTTTAGAATCCCATGCGGATATCATCAGTTTTGATGCATATTCTTTTTTCGATAAGTTTATGCTCTATCCGGATCATGTAAGGCGATTTATAGAATCCGGAAAAATTCTGGCATGGGGAATTGTACCGACATTAAACAGCGATGATATCGAAAAAGAGACCGTTGAATCGCTGGTTGCCAGGTGGGAAGCACAATCCGCCCTCATAGAGGCCCTTGGCTTCGACAGATCTGAAATACTGGCTCAAACCTTCATCACCCCTGCCTGCGGGACCGGCTCTTTGACCATCGATCTTACAAATAAAGTGCTGGCTTTAACCAGACAAGTCTCGGACACGCTCAGAAAAAAATATGGGTGAAAGCCTTGAGATATTACATATTTGACTTGTAAAATTCTTCCGGTTCCGACATGGAATCCGGCCGTTTGGTATACTCAGTGGGAACCGTACCTTCCTTGAAGCACTCAAAAACCGTTTTTTTGGATTCTGGGATCGGTAATAATCCGGTTTCGGCATCGATTTTTGAAAAGACGACCCCTTCGGGCACCTGGAAAACCCTGACCGGCTTGTCTTGAAGCAGTTTCTGCATAAAACCCAGCCATATGGGGCTTGCCGCTCTGGAACCTGTCTCCCCTTTTCCAAGAGAACTTTCATCGTCAAAACCCACCCAGATACCCGTGACATAACGGGGTGTATATCCCATAAACCAGGCATCGTGCAGATTGTTTGTCGTGCCGGTCTTGCCTGCCACCGGACGATTCATCGCCGTTACCCTCCAGCCGGTGCCGCGTTTGACAACGCCTTCTAAGAGACTGGTCATCACATAGGCGGTGTTCTGTTCAATAACCTTTTGCCTTGTGGGATTCGCCTCTTCAATGACATTTCCGTCCCTGTCCAAAATTTTTGTAATAAAAACGGGTTCTACAAGGTAACCGAGGTTGTCAAAGACCGAATATGCCTTTACAAGCTCGAGCAACGATACGCCGGAGGATCCCAGCGCCAAGGAAAGATTTCTGTTCAGATTTGACGTTATTCCAAGTTTCCGAGCATAATCAATGGCATAATCAATACCGATATCTTGCAAAATTTTGATGGTCACGACATTGCGTGATTCGGCAAGCGCATCCCGAAAGAGCGTCGGGCCGTAAAATCTTTCTTTGTAGTTCTTGGGTTTCCATGTAAAATCATTCTCGGTATCCTCATAAACGATGGGCGAATCGATGATCATCGTTGCGGGCGTATATCCCTTGTCGAGTGCAGCCGCATAAATGATCGGCTTAAATGCAGAGCCCGGCTGTCTCCTTGACTGAACCGCCCTGTTAAACTGGCTCTCTCTGAAATCTCTGCCGCCCACCATGGCTTTGACGTCACCGGTTTCCGACTCAATGCACAGCAGGGCGGCCTGGGCCTTCGGATCCTGTTCCAGAGCCAGCCGCCATTGATCCGTGCCGGGAATTTTGCCTTTCACGCGAACCAGTATGACATCTCCAACCTTTAGAACATCTCCAACGCTGTTCACCTTTGCCGCATAGTAAGCAACCTCGGGATTCGGCTTTCTTGCCCATCGCATATCCTCGATTCCGATAACTCCCAGCATATTTCCCATCCGTACGGTGGCCGTGTTTTTCTTGTCATTCACTTCGATCACAACGCCTTTAACAATTTTGCCTTCTTCAAGGTGAACATCCTCCAATTCAAGCCGAATCTGCTGTGAGAACGATTCGATCTCTTCAGGCTGAAGATGTGTTAAGGGACCCCGATATCCCTGGCGTTTGTCCAATGCATATAATCCTTGGCTGATTTCTTCCCGCGCTATTTTCTGCATCTCTATATTGACCGACGTGTAGACACTGAGACCTTCATTATACAGTACATCGTCGCCGTATTTTGTTGAGATGTATCGTCTGATATATTCTGTATAAACGGGAACTTCATCAATATAAAGATTTTTTCTGGGCTTAATATCGAGCACTTTGTTGACGGCTTCCGTCGCTTGAATATTGGTGATAAAACCATCTTCAACCATTCGATTTAAAACATATATCTGGCGCTGCTTCGCTCTTTCCGGATACTTAAAGGGAGAGTATCGACTCGGGGCCTGGGGAAGACCTGCCAAGATCGCACATTCGGCCAGGTTCAAATCTTTGGCTGATTTGCCGAAATAATTCTCTGCAGCAGCCTCCACACCATATGCGCCGTGACCCAAATAAATCTGGTTCAAATACAAAAATAGAATTTCATCTTTGGAAAATTTCTTATCAATGCGATAGGCAAGGATCGCTTCTTTTATTTTGCGGACATAGCTCCTTTCAGGGGTTAAAAAAAATGATTTTGTCACCTGCTGGGTAATCGTGCTTCCGCCCTGAACAATGGTTCCGGCCTCGATATTCTTGTAAAATGCCCTGAAGATACTTAAAATATCTATCCCTTGATGCTTATAAAATCGGGAATCCTCAGCAGCGACAAAAGCTTTTTTCAGCATATCGGGCATTTGGGATAAAGGGATTACGATTCTTCCTTCCTTGAAAAACTCACCGATTTTTCGATTATCGTCCGAATATACCGTCGTGATAACCGGCGGCCGATAATCTTTCAGGGAGGCTATTTTAGGAAGATTTCGACTCAAATAAAAATAAACACCGGCGGCGCCCAGCGATCCGATGATGAGGATTAAAATGAATGCCATCAGCAACCATCTGAAAATCCTTGGCATAAACCCTCTTTGGCTTTTTCTGCCACGCTTTTTAAGTATCTGCGAAGCACTTTTATTTTTTGGCATACTTGAGAACTCTAAATGATAAAATATTTTTAAACTGGTTTTTAGAAGCTATCTCAAAATTAGGATTTTCGGTCGAGATCAAGACGAGGCCGAGGATCAACCCGCCCCGTCTGTTAACGGGATCTTCGTCACGCATACTCAAGTATGTCGAGTACTTGAGATGAGGGCTCAACGCTGATATCGGACGAAAAGACTTTTTTGAGATGGCTTCTATTTTTACGTTGCCGCTTATGATATCAAATATCAACCCCATAAGCAAGATGCACTGTTAATTCAAAAAAGAAATTGACAATATTATACAAAACAAATAGTTTTTTAGGTTTTAAGAAGTTCATTTAAATTTTGGGGTTCATCCAGTCGGATAATGGATTGGGGAGGAAGAGATAACGCTATGATCAAACTCAATTTCAACAAGATGGGGGGATTAATACCCGCCATCGTTCAGGATGATAAAACCGGCGATGTATTGATGCTGGCATTTATGAACAAAGAGGCCTGGGAAGCCACGTTGAAAACCGGCAAGGCAACGTATTACAGCAGGACCAGACAGACCCTCTGGATAAAGGGAAATACATCCGGCAATGTGCAAATCGTAAAAGAAATACGCATCGATTGCGACGATGATACAGTGCTGCTCAAAGTCGAACAGATCGGCGGTGCAGCGTGTCACACCGGACATAGAAGCTGCTTTTATAAAATGGTTGAAGGAGAATCCGTTCATATTACAGGAAAACCGGTATTTAACCCCGAGGAGGTATATCGCAAATGACGATGCCGTTGAAACTGGGGATTCCCAAGGGAAGCCTTCAAAATGCAACCATAGACCTGTTCAAGCGATCAGGATGGAAGATTAACGTCAATGGAAGAAGTTATTTCCCCGAAATCAACGACGACACTATCGAGTGTGCGCTGTGCAGGGCACAGGAAATGTCCCGACATGTTGAAAACGGCACGCTCGATGCGGGTCTGACGGGCAAAGACTGGATTGCCGAAAACCATTCCGATGTGCATGTCGTGACGGATCTGATTTATTCCAAGGTCAGCACAAGACCCGCACGATGGGTATTGGCAGTGAGCCACGACTCTCCAATCAAAACCATCGAAGATCTCGAGGGTAAAAAAATATCCACTGAACTGGTTCAATTTACGAAAAACTACTTTTCTCAACGAAACATCAACGTTGCTGTTGAGTTTTCGTGGGGCGCCACAGAAGCAAAAGTCGTTTCCGGTCTTGCCGACGCCATCGTGGAAGTTACGGAAACGGAGAGTACCATTAAAGCGCACGGCCTTAAGATTATCCACGAACTCATGCAGACATATACGCAGCTCATCGCCAATCGCAAAGCATGGGAGAACCCGCAAAAAAGAGAAAAACTCGAGCAGATTGCCCTGTTGCTCAAAGGTGCGCTTGTCGCGGAGAAACTGGTCGGCCTTAAAATGAATGTTCCGGAAAAATATCTCGAAAATATTGTCTCTCTTCTGCCGAGTCTCCATGCACCTACCGTTGCGCCGCTTTACAATTCAGACTGGTTTTCCGTGGAGACGGTGGTGAATACCAGTATCGTCAGAGACCTGATTCCGACCCTTTTGAAACACGGCGCGGAAGGTATTATTGAATATCCCTTGAATAAGGTCATCTAAGGCAAAGGCATGATCTCAAATCGAACCAAAGAAATGACGCCCTTTATCGTTATGGACGTTCTCGAGAGAGCCCACGAGATGGAGCGCCAGGGGATTCACGTCATCCATCTTGAAGTCGGAGAGCCTGATTTCGACACACCCAGGTGTATCAAGGAGGCCGCCTGCAAAGCCCTTGACAACGGACATACCCATTATACCCACAGCCTGGGTATGCTCGAATTGCGAGAAGCCATCAGCGAGCATTATTATGCGACCTACGGGACGACCGTCGACCCCGATCAAATCGTTGTCTCATCCGGCACCTCTCCAGCCATGTTCGTAATGTTTTCCGCGCTCCTTGAAAAAGGAGACCAGGTCATTGTTTCAGATCCCCACTATGCCTGCTACCCGAATTTTATCCGATTCGTCCAGGGTGAACCCGTATTTGTTCCTGTTTTCGAGGAAGACGGGTTCCAGTACAGACCGGAGGCCATCGAAAAAAAGATCACTCGAAAAACAAAGGGAATATTTATCAACTCACCGTCCAATCCCACCGGCAACCTGTTGTCCAAAGAACGCATGACAGCCATTGCCGACCTGGCGGCATCGGCTTCGCCGTATATTATTTCAGATGAAATCTATCACGGCCTGGTGTATGAAGGAAAGGAACATTCGATACTGGAATTCACCCGAAAGGCGTTCGTTTTCAACGGCTTTTCGAAACTTTATGCCATGACGGGCCTGAGGCTCGGGTACATGATTGCGCCGAAAGATTTTATCCGTCCCATTCAGAAGATTCAGCAAAACTTCTTTATCTCTGCAAACGCCATGGTTCAAGTGGCCGGGATTACGGCGCTTAAGAAAGCCGGAAAAGATATTTTGGAAATGAAGCAAATTTACAACCAACGCCGGCAATACATGATCCAAAGGCTGAAAGGCATGGGATTCGGAATAACCGTGGAACCGACAGGCGCATTCTATGTATTTGCCAATGCAAAACACCTCTCCGGCGATTCATACAAACTCGCATTCGACATACTTGAAAAGGCCCATGTGGGGGTAGCGCCCGGCATCGATTTCGGCCAAAACGGAGAAGGCTACCTTCGATTTTCCTATGCCGCTTCCATGGAAAATATTGCCGAAGGCATGGATAGGCTGGAAAATTATCTTAAGATGAACCAGGATTCATGATCATTTCATCGGCTCAATTCGTTAAAAGCGCCGTTACACCTTCCCAATACCCGCCTGCGGATTTGCCGGAAATCGCTTTCACCGGCCGTTCCAATGTGGGCAAATCTTCTTTGATCAACACCCTGGTCAACCGGAAACATCTGGTTAAAACCAGCGCCACGCCCGGCCGCACGCGGCTCATTAATTTTTTTGTCCTAAACACGGCATTTTCTTTTGTGGATCTGCCGGGGTTCGGCTACGCCAAGGTCCCGGCGGCTGTCAGAAAATCATGGGGTCCGATGATTGAAACCTATCTTTCAACACGGAAAACCCTCAAAGGCGTAGTCCTCATCATGGATATCCGCCGCATCCCGGGAATGCAGGAACTCAATTTTATCCAATGGCTCCGCTATTACACTATTCCCGCAATTCTGGTTTTGACAAAAAGCGACAAACTTTCTAAAAATAAACAAATCACCCAAAGAAAAGCCGTCGCCGATGCTCTCGGTGTCCCTAAAGAGGAACCGATTCTGTTTTCCGCAAAATCACGCATGGGAAAAGATGATTTATGGGATGCCTTAGAACGATTGATCGATTTTCAAGGTGAAACGTGACAAACATACCAGACAAATTCAAGGATTTCAGATCCGGGTTCGTCGCCATTATCGGTGCGCCGAATGTTGGAAAATCAACCCTTTTGAACCAGATAATCGGCGAAAAAATCTCAATTACCTCCAAAAAGCCGCAAACCACGCGGAACCGGATATTGGGTGTTGCTCATCGCCCCGGATCTCAGCTTATTTTCATCGATACACCAGGGATACACAAAGCAAATTGCCCGCTGAACATCCGGATCGTGGATGCCGCTTTTTCAGCACTCCAAGATGTCGATGTCATTCTCATTATGGTGGACGTGGTCAAACCGGATCTCGAATCCGAATCATTGATCGTAAAGAGACTTGAAAAAACAAAACAATCGGTGATTCTCGTCCTCAACAAAATCGATCTTGTTAAAAAACCCGAACTGCTGTCTATCATCGATAAATGGTCAAAAGCGTATCCCTTTGAAGCCATCATTCCGATCTCCGCCATACTGGGGGATCAAATCGATGAACTCATTTCCGTCATGGAACCCTTGTTGCCCAAAGGACCTCCCTATTATCCTGAAAACACCTTCACCGATATGCCGGAGCGTTTTATCGCCGCTGAAATGATCCGGGAAAAGGTGTTTCGCCTTGCGGGCCAGGAAATACCGTATTCTACGGCGGTTACCGTAACATCATTCTCCGAAGAAAAAAAAGGCGCGCTGATAAAAATCGATGCCACCATTCATGTCGAGCGTGTTTCACAGAAGGGAATGATCATCGGAAAAAATGGAAAAATGCTGAAACTCATCGGAATGGAATCCCGAAAAGAGATTGAACGAATGGTGGGCGCCAAGGTCTATCTGAAACTGTTTGTGCGGGTACAAAAGAACTGGAGCAAAGACACAAAAGCCCTAAGAAAGTTTGGTTACTGATGATTCTGTCCTATCATCCGTGCTTTGAAGCCGATAAGAATCTACTTTGCGCAGGCCGGGACCCCGGCGTGGACGATCTTGCAGCGATACGGGCTGCCGATGCAGTCATTTTACCCCAGGGATGCGGCCAATCCCTTTACAAAATGGCGCGCAGCAACTGTAAGCATGTTTTCCCCAATTTCGATGCCAAGTTTAATCACATGGGCAAAATCGGTCAGATTCAGCTCTTTCAAAAACATCATGTGCTTCACCCGAAAACCGAACTGTATCGAAATACCCGGGCGTTTTCCGAACGTTGCCGGGATTTCCCGGGAAAACCGGTTTTCGATTTTCCGTTTGTATTCAAATTCGACTGGGGGGGAGACGGGGATCTTGTTTATTTGATACAATCGGTCGAGCACTTTACGAATGTTCTGAAAGCCGCCGGAGAATTTGAAAACAGCGGCCAAAAAGGATTTATCATCCAGGAATATATTCCGGCGGATAACCGTTCGCTCAGGGTCGTTGTTGTCGGAGAAATCTTTTATTCTTACTGGCGGATTCAGCGCCGGGCAAATTATTTTTTGTCGAATGTCGCCAAAGATGCAGCGATCGATTGTGATATGCATCCGGCGCTGCAGAAAACAGCCATGGAATCCGTAAAAGATTTTTGCAGCCTGACAAAGATCAATCTTGCAGGCTTTGATATTCTCTTTTCATCCGAAACGAGAGTTAATACACCGCTCTTTCTTGAAATAAATTATTATTTCGGCCGGCGGGGTCTCGGCGGATCAAAAACATTTTATGACCTGTTAACCCAAGAAATCATGAAATGGATCGGAAGTCTGGGCTTAGTTCTTGAAAATTGAAAAATGGAACCATTTGCCTATAATCTGACAGAAGAAGACATGAACAAAGAGCGCCGCAAGGCCAGAGAACTCCGCAATTCCCAGTGGTGGAAGCGGCGCTGTGCCAAAGGAATCTGCCATTACTGCGGGCGCTCCACTCCGCCTAAAGAACTGACTATGGACCATATCGTCCCCATATCCCGGGGCGGCCGAAGCACCAAAGGCAATGTCGTTGCAGCCTGCAAGGAATGCAACAATGCCAAAAAACATCTTCTCCCGATGGAATGGGAGCAGTATTTAGAAGACATAAGGAAAAGTACTGATCAATGAACTTGTCTATAGACCATTTGGGCAGCTTTAAAAATACGAATGAAGGAGTTCGAAATGCGTATTGTCACCAGACCGGACTTTGACGGCGTTGTATGCGCAGTACTGCTTTATGAAGCGGAAGAGATCACAGAACCGGTGAAATGGGTCGAGCCCAATGACATGCAAAGGGGCATGGTGGATGTCCGCGCCGGGGATATCATCGCAAACCTGCCGTATGACAATCGCTGCACTTTATGGTTCGACCATCATAATACCAACAAAATCGACAAACCATTTGGAGGTGCGTTCAAAATAGCCCCTTCGGCCGCCCGCGTTATTTTTGAGTTTTATAATGGCAGGTTTAACCGCGATTACAGTGAATTGATCCAACAAACGGACAAAATCGATGCGGCGGATTTATCCCTGGATGAAGTCCTTTATCCCGAAAGATACGGCCTTGTATTGCTCTCTATGACGGTTTTGGGACGGGATGCTTATAACGAAGGATATTGGAACCGGCTGGTTCACCTGCTCAGAAAGTCGGACATCGATGAAGTTCTCAAGGACCCTGAAGTCAAAGCACATTGTGATGCCGTGAAAGAAAAGAACAAGCTTTATAAAGACCTATTAAGACAGAATACCCGC
>Ga0210077_1000188_pt1 | contig 27210 bp, 30 predicted proteins | sample RushMan_CattailN_5_FD_185556 | JGI IMG/M metagenome (GOLD analysis project Ga0210077, IMG submission 185556) | Wetland microbial communities from San Francisco Bay, California, USA, that impact long-term carbon sequestration -... | ecosystem: Environmental > Aquatic > Marine > Wetlands ... | reverse complement strand
CCCGCCGTAGCCGATCGCGAGATCGCGCACCAGCAGTTGAGAGATCTCGATCGGCTTGTCGCCGATCGCGGCGCAGAAAGCGTGAATATTGTCGCGGCAGTCGAAGTTCAGATAGATGCTGCGACAGAGCTCGGCGTAATTCTGTGCTTCGGGCTCGAAGGCGTACACTTTCGCGCCGCTGACCGCGGCCGCGTAAATGCTGTACATGCCGACGTTGGCGCCCACGTCGACCAGAACGCTTCCGGCTTCGAAGGAATGCAGCCAGTCTATCGTTCCCGGCTCCTTGGTGAAGAGCGTGCGCACGCGCCACTCGGTCGACGGGGCGGACACGCAGTAGCGGACCGGCGTGCCGTCGAGGTCCAGCTCCGCGAAGCGGAACGGGCGATCCCTGTCCTTGATCTTGTTGTAGACCGCCACCTGAGCGACGTCATACCGCGGCTTGATGCGCCACGTGTCTTCGCCCAGGGCCATTGAGATGGGGACTCTATCCGAGAACCGAGTCATCGGACTCGGAAGACTGCGCCTGCTCGGCGACGCGGTAATTCTCGGCCGCCCAGCTGCCGAGATCGATCAGCTTGCAGCGTTCGCTGCAAAACGGGCGCCACCTGTTCTGCGGGCTGAACGCGGTCTGCTTGCCGCAGGTAGGACAGGGGACGAAGTGCATGCTAGCCGCTAGAGGTTGCAGAAAGTCAGCTCGAAGGCGACGTCCCAGTCCGCGGTCTTGGGCCGGGCTTCCTCGCGATCCTGCGCGAGGAAGCGGATATTGAGCACGTACTTGTTGGCGCTCATCTCCGGCACGCAAGGGATCTCCGGATCCAGGCGCACCCGCAGCATCTGGGCTGTCTTGCCGCCCAGCGTCTGCTGGAACATGCCGCCCTGCGCAACGAGGCTTTGGGCCTTCCCCGACTCGCGCAGTATTCGCAGGATGATCGCGGTGCCGTCGCGCAGCGAATAGAGCGGGCTCGTCCACGCGGCGAGCTGGCCGATGCGCTCCTCGGCCGGACGGTGCAGCCAGTAGTGATAGGAGGGCAGGTCGAACTCGCAGGTGCCCCCCGGGATTCCGGTTCGCTGCTTGATCGACATCAGCCATTCGTTTTCGCGCAGATACTGGCCGATCCTGCCGGTCATCGACAGCAGTGACGCCGACACCTGCTCGATGTCCCGCAGCACGCCGCTCAGCGCATCCTCGGATATGTCCGGGTTGTTGCGGAACGAGAGCAGCACCTGCTTCTGGCGCTCGAGTTCCTGCAGCAGATCGGACTTCAGGTCTGCGCGGCTTGCGACCTCGAGAATCTCGAACAGCGTAAGCAGCGCCATGTGATGGTCGTGCGGCTCGGTGCGCGCGACAAAATGGCGTGAGCGCTCGAACAGATCCTCGAGGCGCAAGAGTGTGCGGATGCGCTCGTTGAGCGGATACTCGTACGTGATCACGGTTGCGCCGGGATCGCCTCGTTGTCGGGAAAATTCCTAAGATTCTGAAGGATTTGCACGTCGATGACAACCTAACGCGCGGCCTGCGCGAGGCGCAGGTAGCCCTCGTGCAGGGAGCGGACCTGCGCGCAAAGCGCTTCCAGCGTGCTCCCGTTGTCGATCAAGTCGTCGGCCGCGGCGCGCCGTGCCTCGCGGCTTGCCTGGGCCGAGACGATGCGGCGTATTTCCTGCTCCGACAGACCGCTCCGCGCTCGCACGCGCGCGAGCTGGACGTCCTCGGGGCAGTCCACCACCAGCACGCGATCGACGCGCTGCCGATAGTCGGGGGACTCGACAAGCAGAGGCACGACGTGCACCACGTAGGGTCCCTTGGCGGCCGCGATGCGACGGCGGGATTCTTCCCGGATCAGAGGGTGCAAAAGCGTCTCCAGGCGCTGCCTCGCGCCCGGGTCGGCGAAGACATGCTCTCGCATCCTGCGGCGATCCATTGCGCCTTTTGCGTCGATGAAGGCGTCGCCGAAGACCTCGCGCACGGCTGCAATCGCCGCGCCGCCGGGCGAAGTGAGCTCGTGCGCAATTCGATCGGTGTCGACGATGTCCGCTCCAAGCCGCGCGAATTCATCCGCCGCGGCACTCTTGCCGCTTCCGATTCCGCCGGTGAGGCCGATGACCAGGGGCATCAGCCCAATATCGGCAGCCAGCGTTGCGTGATCTGCGGCCCCCAGAACAGGGCGATCAGTCCGGCCGCAGCAAGGTAGGGGCCGAAGGGAATGGGGTTGTCGCGCCCTCGCTTGGTGAGCAGGATGAGCGAGATCCCCGCCACCGCGCCCACGATCGACGAGAGCAGAACGACGAGCGGCAAGGCCTGCCAGCCCAGCCACGCCCCGATGGCGGCCAGAAGCTTGAAGTCGCCGTAGCCCATTCCTTCCTTTCCGGTCGCGAACTTGAAGGCCCAGTACACGGCCCACAGCGACAGATATCCGGCGATCGCTCCTATCACTGCCGAGGAGAGCGGCGCGAAGTTCGCGTCGAGATTGAGCGCGAGGCCGCCCCACAGCAGCGGCATCGTAAGGTCATCGGGAAGGAGCTGGGTGTCGAGGTCGATGAACGTCAGCGCGATCATCACCCAGCAGAAGGCCATCGCCCCGAGCCCCGCGAGGGAGAAGCCGTAGCGCCAGGCCGCGTAGCCGGCGGCCAGGGCGGCCGCGATTTCCACCGCCGGATAGCGGGGGCTGATCGTCGCGGAACAGGCCGAGCATTTCCCGCGCAATACGAGCCAGCTCAGTACCGGAATGTTCTCGAGCGCCGTGATGCCGTGCCCGCAGCTCGGGCAGCGCGAGCGGGGCACGACCAGGTTGTAAGCTGCCGATTCGGCGCCGGCATCGACCCTGCCCGGCGGCGCGCCGAGCTCGGCGCACTGCGCGCGCCACTCCCGCTCCATCATCTTCGGCAGTCGATGGATGACGACGTTCAGAAACGAGCCGATGCACAGTCCCAGGACCGCCGCCACCCAGGGAAAGACTTGCGGCTGGGCGAGCCCGCTGATTGCGGCCATCAAGCGCGCGGGCTCCTTGCGGTCAGACCGCTTGACCGAGCTTGAAGATCGGCAGGTACATCGAGATCACCATGCCGCCGATCAGGGTGCCGAGAACGACCATGATCATCGGCTCCATGAGCGAGGACAGCGCCTCCACCGCGTCGTCGACCTCGCCCTCGTAGAAGTCGGCGACCTTGCTCAGCATCGAATCGAGCGCGCCGGTCTCCTCGCCGATCATAACCATCTGGATCACCATGGTCGGGAATACCCCGGAGTTCTGCATGGCCACGGTGAGCGAGGTGCCGGTGGACACCTCGGCCTGAATTTGCTTGGTGGCGATCAGGTAAACGTGGTTGCCCGACGCCCCGCCGACCGATTCCAGCGCCTCGACCAGCGGCACGCCTGCGGCGAACATCGTCGCCAGCGTGCGCGTCCAGCGTGCGATGACCGACTTTCTGATCAGTTCGCCGAAGACGGGCACGCGCAGGAACAGGCGGTCCATGAATATCTGCATCGGCACGGAACGCTTCCACGCGGCAAAGAAAGAGTAGAGGCCCCCGCCGATGATGCCGAAGATATAGGGCCAGTAGGCCACGAATGCGTCGGAGATCGACATCACGAACAGCGTCGGCGCGGGAAGGTCCGCGCCGAAACTGGTGAACACCTGCTTGAAGGCCGGAATGACGAAGATCATGATGATCGACATGATGATGAACGCGACCACGATGATGGAGATCGGGTAGAAGAGCGCCGACTTGATCTTCGACTTGATTGCGAGAATCTTCTCCTTGTAGGTGGCGAGGCGATCCAGCAGGCTCTCCAAGATACCGGCCTGCTCGCCTGCCTGCACCAGGTTGCAGAACAGTGCGTCGAAGTACAGCGGATACTTCCGGAACGCCGAGGCGAGCGACGATCCGGTCTCGACTTCTGTCTTCACCGACTGCAACAACTTGCCCACCGCGGGGTTGCCCGCGCCCTTGCCGACGATATCGAATGCCTGCAGCAGGGGAACGCCGGCCTTCATCATGGTCGCCAGCTGGCGGGTAAACAGCGTGATGTCCTTTTCCGTGACCCTGCCGCCGCCACGGACGGTCTGCTTCTTGACTTTCTGCACCAGGACGCCCTGGCGGCGCAGAGTCGCGTTCACCACCGTCGCGCCGGTGGCGCGCATCTCGCCCCGGACCAGTTTGCCGGCCCTGTCCTTGCCTTCCCAGTTGAAGACGAATTCCTTGGGACCTTTCGCCGCCGCTGCCGTCGCCATAGCCAACTCCCTTAATATCCCCGCCGCGGGCTGCGCGACGTCAATCGTTCGTGCACGCCATGACCTCCTGCAAGGAGGTCAACCCGCGCCGCACCTTCCTCAATCCCGACTGTCGCAGGTCCAGCACGCCTTCGGCCCGCGACCGTTCCGCGATGTCGATTGCGTCGCCGCCTTTCATTATGACGCGGCGCATTTCCTCCGAAATCGGCATCACCTGGTAAATCCCGATACGGCCCTTGTAGCCCTGACCGCCGCAAAGCTCGCATCCCGTCGGCGCGTACGGCTGCCAGCTGCCGTCGAGGTCCTCTTGCGTGAATCCGGCGTCGAGCAGTGCCTCCGGCGGGATATCGGCAGGCCGCTTGCAGGAGCATAGCCTGCGGGCGAGCCTTTGCGCCGTGATCAGGTTCACGCTGGAGGCGATGTTGAAGGGGGCAATACCCATATTCATCAACCGCGTAAGCGTGGCCGGCGCATCGTTCGTATGCAAGCTTGCAAGCACCAAATGTCCCGTCTGGGCCGCCTTGATGGCGATTTCCGCGGTCTCGAGGTCGCGAATCTCGCCGACCATGATGACGTCCGGGTCCTGGCGCAGGAAGGATCTCAATGCCGAGGCGAAGCTCAGCCCGGCCTTATCGTTCACGTTCACCTGGTTGATCCCGGCCACGTTGATCTCGACCGGGTCCTCGACGGTCGAGATGTTGGTCTCCGGCTTGTTGAGCAGGTTCAGGCAGGTGTACAGGGAGACGGTCTTGCCGCTCCCCGTCGGACCGGTCACCAGCACCATCCCGTAGGGCCGGCCGACCGCCTCCAGCAGCGCCTTTTTCTGCTCTTCCTCATAGCCCAGCGCATCGATGCCGATCATCGCCGCGGACGGGTCGAGAATCCGCATGCAGATCTTCTCGCCGTACAGGGTAGGCAGCGTGGAGACCCGGAAGTCAATCGAGTGCGACTTTCCCAGCGCGAGTTTCAAGCGCCCGTCCTGCGGCGTGCGCTTTTCCGAGATGTCGAGCCTCGAGAGCACCTTGATCCGCGCGGCGACCTTGTCCCGGATCGCCAGCGGCGGAGTCGCAATCTCGCGCAGCTCGCCGTCGACGCGGAAGCGCACCCGGTAGGTTTTTTCGTAGGGTTCGAAATGGATGTCCGAGGCACCCTGGGCGATTGCGTCCACCATCATCTTCTGGATGAACTTCACCACAGGCGCGTCGTCGATCTCGGCGGAGCCGGCAGCCACTTCGCGCACCGGCTCCTCTTCCGCGAATTCGAAATCGAAGTTCTCGTCTATGTAGGCGTCGAGTGCCTGCTCCGAGGTCCGGACCGCCGCTTCGATGAGCGCCGTAAGCTTGTCGTCCTCGACCACGATCGGATCGATCGCAAGGCCGGAGTGGAACTTGACGTCGTGAATGACGTCGGTGCGGGTGGGATCCGAAATCGCCAGCGCCAGGTGCTTGCCCCGCACGTAAAGGGGAACGACCCGGGCGGACTGAATCAACCTCGAGTCGATCGCGCCGCGAGGCAGATAGTTGCGGTCGTAGCTCGACAGATCGAGCAGGGGATAGCCGAAAGTCGACGACGCGAACTGCGCCACTTCCGCCGAGCGGATGCGTCCGCTCGCGACCAGCCGCTCGACGAAGGTGACGCCCGCGCGATGCGCCTCTCGCGCCAGCGCTACGGCCTCGGATTCCTCGAGTTGGCCGTATTGCACCATCGCGCGGGCGAGCCCGGCCAGCCCGCTATCGGGCGGGATCAACGGCGTTGCGGCCTGCGCTCGGGCCATGTCGTCGGACTCCGCAATGTGCGATCGATAATGCCTCGGGACGACTTGTTTGTAAAGGCTCAGGTTTCCGCTATAACACTTTGACATTTCATCGTTTTCCGGGTCGGAATTATGCCCTGTTCCGACCCCTGGGCGACCGGCTCAACCGTCCTCCTCGGCGCTCTCCGTCGCGGCCGGACGGAAGATGCGCACCGCTTTCACCGCGCGCCCCTGGGAGTGCACGATTTCCATCGGAACCCCCGCAACCTTGATCGACACGTCGGCTTCGGGGATGTCCTGCAGATGCTCCAGGATCAGGCCGTTGAGTGTTTTCGGCCCGTCCGTGGGCAGGCTCAGGCCGAGCGCGCGATTGACCTCGCGCACCGGCATCGCGCCGTCGGCGGCGGCGCTGCCGTCGGCGTCCCAGTGCAGCGCCGGCGCGGCGGATGGCACGGTGGTCGTGAACTTGCCGATGATCTCCTCGATGATGTCGCCGAGCGTGACGAGGCCCATCAGCTCGCCGTACTCGTCGACGACCAGGGCGAAGTTCTCCCGGTTCTCCTGGAAGTACTGCATCTGGGTGAACAACGGCGTCGCCGCCGGGACGAAGTAGGGTTCGGCGACGAGCTCCTCGAGCACCGTCTTGTCCAGCGCGCCCGCGTCGAGCGGGCCGAGCACCTTGCGGACGTGAAGCACGCCGGCCACCTCGCCCTGGCTGGAGCGAAATACCGGCAGCCGGCGATGGTAGGCGGTCGCCATCTGCCGCTTGATCGCCTCCATGTCGTCATCGAGCTTCAGCGACTCGATCCGCGCGCGCGGCACCATGATGTCCTGCACCGTGATATTGCCGAGATCGAACAGGTTCAACAGGATGCTGACGTGCTTCTTCGGCATGAAGCTGGAGGACTCGAGCACCAGCGTGCGGATCTCCTCCGGCGAGAGCTTCTGCACGTCCGGGTTCTCCTCCGGACGCACGCCCAGCATAAGCAGCAGGGGCCGCACGAACAGATTGACGAACCACACCAGCGGATCCAGCAGCCGCTGCACCGGTCCGATGACGTAGGCGAGCGGCAGCCCGATGCGCTCGGGGTAGGTCGCGCCGACGACTTTGGGGGTGATCTCGGAAAACACGATGATCAGAAACGAGATGGCGAACGTGCTCACGGCGTAGGAAAGCTTGTCCTCGCCCAGCAGGCGCACCGCGACGACGCTCGCGACCGTGGTGGCGCCGGTGATCGCCAGCGTGTTCCCGATCAGAATTCCGCCCAGCAGGCGGTCGGTCCGCTTGAGCAGCGCGGCGGCGCGCCGCGCGCCGCCGTGGCCTTGCGCGACGAGGTGCTTCAGCCGGTAGCGGTTCAACGCCATCATCGTCGTTTCGGCGATCGAAAAGAACGCCGACAGCACGAGCAGGACGACCAGAACCCCCAGCTCCGCCGATAAGGGAATGTCTCCCATTCCGCGGCTAGGTCGCGCCGCGGCCCAGCACGACCTCGAGCACGAAGCGGCTGCCGATGTAGGCGAGCAGGAGCAGGACGAAGCCGACCAGCGTCCAGCGCAGCGCCGTGCGGCCGCGCCAGCCGTAGAAGTAGCGCCCGACGAGCAGCGCGGCAAAGGTAAACCACGAAATCACCGCGAACACCGACTTATGGTCGAACCGCAGCGGCTTGCCGAACAGCGAATCGGAAAAGATGATTCCGGTCACGAGCGTCAGGGTGAGCAGGACGAATCCCGCGCCGATGAGCCGGAACAGCAGGCGCTCGAGCGTCAGCAGCGGCGGCAGCGAGGCGAAGCCGCGCAGGGGGCCCAGCGGCTCGCCGGGCGCCATCGCGCCCTTGCGCGCGCCGTGCAGGCGGCGCTCGACCACCGCCATCAGCAGCGCGTGCAGGATGGCGATCGTGAACAGGCTGTAGGCCAGCATGGCCAGCACGATGTGCAGCTTGAACTCGAGCGAGGCGGCGTGCATCGTGTCGTAGCCGGGAAAGAAAGCGGGCAGGGGAGCGGTGACCGCGGCGAGCCCCAGCACCGGACCCTGCAGCCCCTCCAGGTTGTAGAAGAAGCTCTCGAGCCAGTAGAAAAAGACCGCCAGCCAGAGCATCGCGGACAGCGCGTGCGCGAAGCCGAAATGAGGATGGACCGGCGCCACCAGGTCCGTGTAGAGCAGCCAGCCGTGCATCGCGAGCGGCAGCAGGATGACCGCCCGCTCCCATCCCTTCAGCCCCCCTTTCGGCGCTTCCCTGCCCGGCGGCGGGGCGGCCGGCCTGACCAGCCAGCGCGTACTCCAGAAGTGCAGCGCGAGCCCCGCGTACACCGCGCAGGTCAGCGCGTGCAGTAGAATGTACGGCGACATCATTTCAGTTTATCACTGCGCACCGCCTCGCCGCGGGCGCGATCCCGCCCGGCGCGGCCACCCCATGCTAGACAACCTGACAGCCCGCCTCGGGCGCATCGTCAAGACCCTCCGCGGCGAGGCCCGCCTCACCGAATCCAACATCCAGGACGCCCTGCGCGAGGTGCGCGTCGCGCTGCTGGAGGCGGACTGCGCGATTCCGGTGGTGAAGGACTTCGTCGCCTCCGTGCGCGAGAAGGCGCTCGGCGAAGACGTGGCCGGCAGCCTGACCCCGGGCCAGGCGCTGGTGGGCGTCGTCCATCGCGAGCTGACCCACCTGATGGGCGACGCCAACGTCGGGCTCGACCTCGCCGCGCAGCCGCCGGCGGTCATCCTGATGGCCGGCTTGCAGGGATCGGGCAAGACCACGACCACGGGCAAGCTCGCGCGCCTGCTCAAGCAGGACAGGAAGAAGGTGCTGGTCGTGTCCTGCGACGTCTACCGCCCGGCCGCCATCGACCAGCTGCGCACCGTGGCGCAGCAGGCCGAAGTCGATTTTCTGCCGAGCTCGCCCGAAGACAAACCCGAGGACATCGCGCGGCGGGCGCTGGAGCACGCGAAAACGCACTACCACGACGTGCTGATCGTCGATACGGCCGGACGCCTCGCGATCGACGAGGCGATGATGAAGGAGATCGTGGCCCTGCACGCGCTGCTGCGCCCGGTCGAGACGCTGTTCGTCGTCGACGCGATGCAGGGCCAGGACGCGGTCAACGTCGCCAAGGCCTTCAGCGACGCGCTGCCGCTGACGGGCGTGATCCTGACCAAGCTCGACGGCGACGCGCGCGGCGGCGCGGCGCTGTCGGTGCGCCACGTCACCGGCAAGCCGGTCAAGTTCGTCGGCGTGGGTGAGAAGCTCTCCGGGCTCGAACCGTTCTACCCCGAGCGCATGGCATCGCGAATCCTGGGGATGGGGGACATCGTTTCCCTGGTCGAGGAAGCGCGCAAGAGCGTCGATCTCGACGAGGCCAAGCGCGTCGCGGACAAGCTCAAGAAAGGCAAGGGCTTCGATCTGGAGGATTTCAAGGCGCAGATCCAGCAGATGAACAAGATGGGCGGCCTTTCCGCCCTGATGGACAAGCTGCCCGCCCAGCTCGCCGGCCAGGTCAATCCCGCGCAGCTCCAGGACGAGCGCCAGATGCGGCGCATCGAGGGCATCATCAACTCGATGACGCCCCAGGAGCGCGCCAGGCCAGAGCTGCTCAAGGCCTCGCGCAAGCGGCGCATCGCGGCGGGCGCCGGCGTGTCGGTGCAGGAGGTCAACCGCCTTCTCAAGCAGTTCGAGCAGATGCAGAAGATGACGAAAATGATGAAGGGCGGCAACCTGGCGCGCATGATGCGCGGCATGAAAGGCGCCTTTCCCGGGCTGCGCTGAGGAGCCCTCCCGGGGCTTCACAAAACCCTGATTTTTACCGTATAATCCGCGCCTTTTCGCAGTTCGACGGGGAGACCCAATGGTGGTGATTCGACTGGCGCGCGGTGGCGCCAACAAGCGGCCCTTCTACCACATGGTGGTGGCCGATTCGCGCCGTTCGCGCGACGGGCGCTTCATCGAGCGGGTCGGCTTCTACGATCCGAAGGCGCCCGAAGGCCGCGAGGCGCTGCGCGTGAACGTGGAGCGCGTGAAGCACTGGAAGGGCAAGGGCGCGCAGCTTTCGCCGACGGTCGTGCGGCTCGTCAAGCAGTTTGGCAAGAAAGCCGCCTGAGCAACTAATCGAAATGGGCCGCGTTGCCGGCAGCTACGGCATTCGCGGCTGGATCCGGGTGGTGCCGTACAGCGCGGATCCCGGCGCCCTCGAGGCGCACAGGGCATGGAGGATCGGGAACGAGATCTTCGGGGTCGAGGCGACCAAGGTGCATTCGGGCGACTTGCTGGCCAAGCTCGAAGGCGTCGACAGCCGGGAGCAGGCGCTGGCGTTGAAGGGCGGAAAAGTGGCGCTGCCGCGCTCGGCGCTGGCCGAGCCGGAGGCGGGACAGTATTACTGGGCCGATCTGGTGGGCCTGGAAGTCGTGAACGCGCAAGGGTCGGTGCTGGGAGTCGTGCAGGGGCTGTTCTCGAACGGCGCGCACGACGTGATGGAGCTGGCAGGGGACAAGAGCACGCGGCTCCTGCCTTTCGTGCCGGCGGTGGTGAGGAAGGTCGACCTCGAGGGCAGGCGCATCGAGGTTGAGTGGGGAGCGGAGTGGTGATCCGCTTCGACGTGGTGACGCTGTTTCCCGAGGCGCTGGCGGCGGTGACGCACTGGGGAATCACGCGGCGCGCGCTGGAAAGCGGGCTGTGGCGGCTCGAGACGTGGAACCCGCGCGAATTCACCGCGGACAATTACCGCACGGTCGACGACAGACCGTACGGCGGCGGGCCGGGGATGGTGATGCTGGCCGAGCCGCTGGACAAGGCGCTCGACGCGGTGGCCGCGTCGCAGGGCGAGGCGAAGGGCAGGGTCATTTACCTTTCGCCGCAGGGCAGGCGGCTCGACCACCGCAGGGTGATCGGGCTGTCGCGGGAGCGGGCGCTGACGCTGTTGTGCGGCCGCTATGAAGGCGTCGACGAGCGGCTGCTTGCGCGGCGCGTCGACGAAGAGCTGTCGCTCGGCGACTTCGTGCTCTCGGGCGGCGAGCTGGCGGCGATGGCGGTGATCGACGCGGTGGTAAGGCAGCTGCCGGGGGCGCTCGGCGACGACGATTCGGCGGTGGAGGAGTCCTTCGCGGATGGACTGCTCGACTGCCCGCAGTACACGCGGCCGGAGATGTACGCCGGCGAGCGCGTGCCGGAGGTGCTGCTGTCCGGGCACCACGAACAGATCCGGCGCTGGCGGTTGAAGCAGGCGCTGGGACGGACCTGGCTCAGGCGGCCGGATCTGCTCGCGGCGCGGGAATTGAACGAAGAGGAACGCAAGCTGCTGGACGAATTCCGGCGGGAGCAGTGAAACGGAGCATAACCATGAACCTTATTCAGCAAATCGAGCAGGAAGAGATCAAGCGCCTCGGCAGGAAGATTCCGGATTTCTCGCCGGGCGATACGGTAGTGGTCAACGTCAACGTCGTGGAAGGCGAGCGCAAGCGCGTGCAGGCGTTCGAGGGCGTGGTGATCGGCAAGCGCAATCGCGGCCTCAATTCCTCGTTCATCGTGCGCAAGATCTCGTCGGGCGAGGGCGTCGAGCGGACCTTCCAGAGCCATTCGCCGCTGATCGCCTCGATCGAGGTGAAGCGCAAGGGCGACGTGCGGCGCGCCAAGCTCTATTACCTGCGCAGCCGCTCGGGCAAGTCCGCGCGGATTCGCGAGAAGATCGGCGCCCGGGGCGCGGCGGCAGCGGCCGCGGCCGAGACCGAGGCCGCGCAAGAGTAACCGCGACGCTCGGTGCCGGACCGAACGGGGCGCAGTGGCGCCCCGTTTTGGTTTCGGGCCGGCACTATAATCCGCACATGCGCCGCGAGATCACCACCATCAGCCCCACCCCGGAGATCGTGGCCGAGCTGCGGGCCGGTCACATGGTCATCCTGGTCGACGAGGAGGACCGGGAGAACGAGGGAGACCTCGTCGTCGCGGCCGAGCACGTCACGCCCGAGGCGATCAACTTCATGGCCAAGCACGCGCGCGGCCTGGTGTGCCTGACGCTTACCGAAGAACGGCGCCGCCAGCTGAACCTGCCGCCGATGGTGCACAGCAACCGCTCGCCGATGGGCACCAACTTCACCGTATCGATCGAGGCCGCGGAAGGCGTCACGACCGGAATCTCGGCGCACGACCGGGCGCGCACGGTCCGGGCGGCGGTCGCGAAGGACGCGAAGCCGGCGGACATCGTGCAGCCGGGCCATGTCTTTCCCGTCGTCGCGCAGCCGGGCGGGGTGCTGGTCCGCGCGGGGCACACCGAGGCCGGATGCGACCTCGCGCAGCTCGCCGGCCTCACGCCGGCCGCGGTGATCTGCGAGGTGATGCACGAAGACGGCACCATGGCCCGCCTGCCGCAGCTGATCGAGTTCGCCGCCGCGCACAAGCTCAAGATCGGCACCATCGCGGACCTGATCGAGTACCGCGGCGCAAACGAGTCCCTGGTGAGGCGCTCCGTCGAGCGCGAGATCGACACCGCGTGCGGGCGCTTTCACCTGATCGCGTATCGCGATGTGCCGACCGGCGGCACTCACCTCGCGCTGCTGCGGGGCGAGATCCGCGCCGACGCCGAAACGCTGGTGCGCGTGCACGAGCCGCTGTCGATCGTCGACCTGCTCGACGCGGGCCCGGGCACGCATTCATGGAGCATTCCCGAGGCGCTGGCGGCGATCGCCGGCAACGGCGCCGGCGTCATGGTGCTGCTCAATTGCGCGCAGTCCGACGATGCCCTCGAGGAACGCCTGGGCGAGGCGCGACCCGAGGAGAAGGCGCCGCGCCGCGACGTGCGCAGCACCGATCTGCGCACCTACGGCATCGGGGCGCAGATCCTGCGCGATCTCGGCGTCGGCAAGATGCGCCTGATGGCCGCGCCGCGCAAGATGCCGAGCATGGCGGGCTTCGGGCTCGAGGTCACGGGCTACGCCGATCTGCCGCGGTCCAGGGGCTGAGCGATGGCCGAACCGCTCAGCGGCGCGGGGCTGCGCATCGGCATCGTCTCCAGCCGCTTCAACGAGGAAATCGTCGTCAGACTGATGGCGCGGGCGGACGACGAGCTCGCGCAGCTGGGCGTGCGGGCCGAGGACGTGACTCGCACGAGCGTCGCGGGGGCGCTCGAGATCCCGCTCGCGCTGCAATGGCTGGCGCAATCCGCCCGTTTCGACGCGCTGGTTGCGATCGGCGCGGTGATACGCGGGGAGACCTACCATTTCGAGGTCGTGTCCAACGAGTCCGCGCGCGGCGTGATGGATGTGGCGCTGGAGTTCGGCCTTCCGGTGGCGAACGGCATTCTCACCGCCGATGACGAGCAACAGGCGCTCGCGAGGGCCGACAAGGGCGCCGAGGCGGTGCGGGTCGCGGTCGAGATGGCGCGGCTGCGAGACGCGCTCAAGGAGCGCTGGCGATGAAGACCTACCGCCGCCGCGCGCGCGAGATCGCCCTGCAGGCGCTCTACACCTGGCAGCTTGCGGGGGGCGGCGCGCGCGAGATCCTCGAGCAGGCGAAGGCGCTGGACGGCTACGATCGCTGCGACCAGGCGCTCGCCGAGGCGCTGATCGGAGGCGTACTCAGCCGCGCGGCCGAGCTCGAGGCGCTGCTGCTGCCGTACATCACCGGCCGCTCGTTCGGGCAGCTCTCGCCGGTGGAGCGCGCGGTGCTCTACATCGGCGCGCTCGAGCTGACGGCGCATCCGGAGACGCCGTTCAAGGTCGTGGTGAACGAGGCGATCGAGCTCGGCAAGAGTTTCGGCGGCGCCGAGGGCCACCGCTTCGTCAATGGAGTGCTCGAGAAGCTCGCCGCCGCGCTGCGCCCGGCCGAGGTGGCGCGCGCGCGCCAGACCGCCTGAACGCGGGAGTGCGCGCGCTTGCGCGGAGCGGGGCGCGATACACTCGAACGACGATGCCCTCCGAGTTCGATCTGATCCGCCGCTTTTTCAGCCGCCCGGCGAGCAGCGCGCTGCTCGGCGTCGGCGACGACGCCGCGCTAATCCAGCCCGCCGCGGGGACGGTGCTCGCCGTCTCCACCGACATGCTCCTCGAGGGGCGCCACTTCCACGCCGGGGCCGAGCCGCGCTCGCTCGGCCACAAGGCGCTGGCGGTCAATCTGTCGGACATGGCGGCGATGGGCGCGCGGCCCCGCTGGGCGACGCTCGCGCTCGCGCTGCCGCAGGCCGACGAGACCTGGCTGGCGGCATTCAGCGAGGGGCTGTATGCGCTTGCGCAGCGTTTCGGTGTCGATCTCATCGGCGGTGACACCACGCGCGGCCCGCTCGCCATCGCGGTCACCGTGATCGGCGAGCTGCCCGCAGGGCGCGCGCTGCTGCGCTCCGGGGCGCGTCCCGAAGACGATATCTGGGTTTCGGGCGAGCTCGGGGGCGCGGCGCTCGCGCTCGCCCAGCTCGAGGGCCGCGTGGCGCTCGCGGCCGAGGACGCGGCGGACGCGGCAAAGCGCCTGCACGCGCCCGAGCCGCGCGTCGTCCTGGGCGAGCGGCTGCGCGAGCTCGCCAGCAGCGCGATCGACGTCTCGGACGGCTTCGCCGGGGACCTGCAGCACGTGCTGGAGCGCTCGGCGGTGGGCGCGCGGGTGCGCTACGCGAGCCTGCCGCGCGCCGCCGCTTTCGCCGCCCTCGCCGACGCCCGGCTCGAGGCGGAGTGCGTCCTTTCCGGCGGCGACGACTACGAGCTGCTGTTCACCGCCGCGCCCGCGCGGCGCACCGAGCTCGAGGCGCTCGCCGCAGAGCTCGGCGTGGGGCTCGCGCGCGTGGGCTCGATCCGGGCCGGTGCGCCGCTGCTCGAGCTGCTCGACGCCGCGGGCCGCGCCATGCCGCCCGCTCACGGTTTCGATCACTTCCGGACATGATGGTCTTTCGTCCCCGCCCGGGCTTCGTGTACGCGCATCCGGCGCACTTTCTGGCCTTCGGTTTCGGGGTCGGCCTGGCCCGCTTCGCGCCGGGAACCTTCGGCACCCTGCTCGCGTTCCCGCTCTGGTGGTGGGTCGGACGCGCCTATCCGCCGGCGGTGTTCTGGGGCCTGGTCGCGATCTTCTTCGCCGCCGGCGTGTGGGCCTGCGCGATCACCGGCAGGCATCTCGGCATCGCCGATCACGGCGGGATGGTGTGGGACGAGGTGGTGGCGATGCTCGCCGTGCTGGGGCTGATTCCGGCGCAGCCTGGCTGGCAGATTGCCGCGTTCTTCGTCTTTCGCGCCTTCGACGTCGTCAAGCCGCCGCCGATCCGCAGCTTCGAGAAGCGCTTCAAGGGTGGCTTCGGCGTCATGTTCGACGACATCCTGGCGGCGGGCTACACCTTGCTCGTGCTGGCGATCGCGCGCAGGCTGCTCTTCTGATGGCGTCCGACCCTCTTTACACGCTCGGAAATCTCGCCGGCAGCCGCCTCAGGGCGCACGGCGCGCGCCTGGTGAGCGCCGAATCCTGCACCGGCGGCTGGATCGCGCAGGTCGTGACGTCGGTCGCGGGCAGCTCGGAATGGTTCGAGCGCGGCTTCGTGACCTACTCCAACGAGGCCAAGCAGGAGCTGATCGGCGTGAGCGGCGAGACGCTCGCGCGCCACGGGGCGGTGAGCGAGGAAACCGCGCGCGAAATGGCGCTCGGCGCCCTCGTTGCGAGCCGCGGCACCATCGCGCTCGCGGTGACCGGCGTGGCCGGGCCGAGCGGCGGCACCCCGGCCAAGCCGGTCGGGATGGTGTGCTTTGCCTGGGCCGACCGCGGCGGGAAGGTGCGCAGCGAAACTCGCCGCTTCACCGGCGACCGCGAAAAGGTGCGCCGCCAGGCCGTGATGCGCGCCCTGCAGGGCGTCGTCGAATGGCTTGACGCGGGGGCTGGTCAGGTCTAGAAATTCGGTGATACGGCCCTCATTTAAGGCCTATGTCTACCGTCCGACCTGCCGCCGTCGCCGGCGCTTTCTACCCGGGTGATCCGCGGGCGCTCAGCGCCCAGCTGGGACAGTACCTGGAAGGAACTGCCGAACCGTCCGCGGCCGGGTACGGCCTTAAAGCGGTGATCGTCCCGCACGCCGGATACGTCTATTCCGGCGCGGTCGCGGCGCGCGCCTACGATGCGCTTTCCGCCGCGCGCGACAGGGTGAGGCGGGTCGTGCTGCTCGGCCCGGTGCATCGCGTCCCGGTGCGCGGCCTCGCGCTTCCCGGTGCCGACTGGTTCGAGACCCCGCTCGGGCGGGTTCCGGTGGACGCCGCCGCGGTGCGCGCGCTCGCCGGCCTGCCGCAGGTCGTCACCAGTTCCGCGGCGCACGCGCTCGAGCATTCGCTCGAGGTCCAGCTCCCTTTCCTGCAGAAGGTTCTGGCGGAATTTTCAATTGTCCCGTTCGCGGTGGGGGACGCCAGCGTCGCCGAGGTCGCCGAGGTGATCGAGCGGCTGTGGGGCGGCGAGGAAACCGTGTTCGTGCTGAGCACCGACTTGTCGCACTATCACAGCTACGAGGAGGCCAGGCGCATCGACGGCGCGACGCTCGCGCGCATCGCCTCGCTCGCGAGCGACCTGAACCACGAGCAGGCCTGCGGCGCGACGCCGCTGAACGGGCTGCTGAAGGTCGCGCGCGACAGGGGTCTTTCGATCAGCCGGCTTGCGGCGTGCAATTCCGGCGATACCGCGGGCGACCGCGGGCGCGTGGTCGGCTACTCGTCGTTCGCGCTCTACGAGCGCGCCGGGGCGGCTTCCCGGGACGAGCAGGGACGCACCCTGCTCGGCATCGCGCGCGGCGCGATCGGCAGCCAGCTGGGGCAGGCGGCGGCGCCGCGGCTGGACCATCCCGCCTGGCTGGCCCAGCCGGGGGCGAGCTTCGTCACGCTGACCCTCGATGGCGCGCTGCGCGGCTGCATCGGCAGCCTGCAGGCCCACCGTGCGCTCGGCGTCGACGTCGCGGCGAACGCGGAGAACGCGGCCTTTCGCGATCCGCGCTTCGCCCCGCTTACGCTGCAGGAATGGCCGCGCGTCGCGGCCGAGGTGTCGGTGCTCTCGGTTCCGGAGAAGGCGGAGTTCGGCGACGACATCGACCTGCTCGGACGCCTGCGCCCGGGCATCGACGGCGTCATCCTCGAGTACCAGGGGCGGCGCGGCACCTTCCTGCCCCAGGTGTGGGAGAGCCTGCCCGACCGGCGCCTGTTCATGCAGGAGCTCAGGCGCAAGGCGGGGCTTGCGGCGGACACGCCGCTCGTCGCGTGCAACGTCTGGCGCTACCAGGTGGCGAAATGGCGCGAAGCCGATTTCGCCGATTAGCGTGATCCCCGAATCCAGCCACCCGGGGCGCTGGTGGCACGCGCTCGACGACGGCCGCATCCAGTGCGACCTGTGCCCGCGCGACTGCAAGCTGCACGAGGGCCAGCGCGGCGCCTGCTTCGTGAGGAAGATGCAGGACGGCAAGATGGTGCTCACCACCTACGGCCGCTCCTCGGGCTTTTGCGTCGACCCGATCGAGAAGAAACCGCTCAACCAGTTCTACCCGGGCTCGAGCGTGCTGTCCTTCGGCACCGCGGGCTGCAACCTCGCGTGCAAGTTCTGCCAGAACTGGGACATCTCGAAGTCGCGCGAGATGGACACCCTGATGGACCAGGCCTCGCCGCAGATGATCGCGGATGCCGCGCTGCGCCTGGGCTGCAAAAGCGTCGCGTTCACCTATAACGATCCGGTGATCTTCGCCGAGTACGCGCTCGACGTGGCCGAGGCCTGCCGCGCGAAGGGCGTGAAGACCGTGGCGGTGACCGCGGGCTACATCCATCCCGAGCCGCGGCGGGAGTTCTACGCCGGGATGGACGCGGCGAACGTCGACCTGAAGGCTTTCACGGAAGACTTCTACTTCAAGCTCACGGGCGCGCACCTGCAGCCGGTGCTCGATACGCTCGTCTATCTCGCGAAGGAAACGGAGGTCTGGACCGAGATCACCACGCTGCTGATCCCGGGCAGGAACGACTCCGACGCGGAGATCGAGGCCGAGTGCAAGTGGATCGTGCAGAATCTCGGCCGCGACGTGCCGCTGCATTTCAGCGCCTTCCACCCGGACTGGAAGATGCGCGACGTGCCGGCGACGCCTGCCGCGACGCTCAGGCGCGCCCGTGAAACCGCGCTGCGCGCCGGATTGCGCTACGTGTACACTGGAAACGTCCACGACGAGGCAGGCGGCACCACCCACTGCCCGGCGTGCGGGGAAGCGGTGATCGTGCGCGACTGGTACGAGATCCGCGCCTACCACCTTACGGATGAAGGCGCATGCGCGTTTTGCGGCCACACGCTCGCCGGCCGGTACGGAAAGCCCGGCAAACCCTTCGGCGCAAGGCGCATTCCGGTGAGGCTCGCGCTGGGCGCCTGAGCAGGTGAGCTTCGCGCCGGGGCGCGGCGGCTGGCTCGCGCTGCTGTGCGCGAGCCGGATGCTCGCCGCGAGCTGGTTCGTCGCCTATTCCGCGGTCCTGCCGCTCACGCAGCAGGCCTGGGGCCTGTCGGGGCGCGAGGCGGGCCTGATCCAGTCGGCGTTCCACCTGGGCTACCTCGTGTCGCTGTTCGTGGTCGGCTTTCTCGCCGACCATTTCGGCGCCCGCCGCACCTACCTGGTGACGGGTGTCGCGGCATGGGTGGCGCCGGTCCTGTTCGTCGCCTTCGCGCACGGATTCTGGTCGGCCTACTGGCTGCACCTGCTCACGGGGTTGTGCCAGGGCGGAACCTACACGCCGGTGCTCGGCCTGGTGAACGAGCACGTCGAACAAGGCCGGCGCGGGCGCGCGATGGGATTCGTCATCGGGGCTTCGAGCGCGGGCTATGCGCTGTGTCTGGGGCTGGCGGGCCTGGTGCTCGGCTTTGCCGGCTGGCGCAGCGCGATCGGCGCGGTGGCGGTGCTGCCGCTGCTGGCCTGGATCATGGCGCTCGTCGCGATGCGAGGCACGCCGAATCTGATCCATCCGCGCCCGGCGGGCGAGGGCGCGCTCTCGGCGCTGCCGGCGGTGCTCGCCAACCGGCGCGGCATGCTGTCGATCCTGGGCTACACCTGCCACAACTGGGAGCTGCTCGGGCTGTGGGCCTGGCTGCCGGCCTTTCTCACCGCGGCGCTGACCGCCGGCGGCGACAGCGCCCACGCCGCCGCCACCGCGGCGCTCGCGCTGGCGGCGGTGTCCTACGTCGCCAACATCGGCGGCAGCATCCTCGGCGGCACCATGGCCGACCGCTGGGGCCGCACCGAGACGATTCTGCTCTGGTCATGCGTGAGCCTGGTGCTCTCGTTCACGATCGGCTGGCTGGTCGCCGCGCCCGCAGCCCTGCTGGTGCTGCTCGCCTGCGTCTACAACTTCTCCGCCATCGCCGATTCGTCCACCCACTCGACGCTGCTGGCCGAGAGCGTGCCGCCGCACCAGGTCGGCGTCGCGTTCTCGGTGCGCTCGGCGATCGGCTTCGGCGCCGGCGTCGTCAGCCCGGTGGTGTTCGGCTGGGCGCTCGACCTCTCCGGCGGCGCGGCCGGGGCCGCCGGCCCGCACGCCTGGGGCATCGCCTGGGCCACGCTCGGAATCGGCGCCGCGCTCGGGCCGCTGGCGACCTGGAAGCTGAAGCAGACCCGCTAGCCGGCGCGAAAGTCGAGCGAGCCGTCCGGCAACAGGCGGCCCAATTTCTCGCGCCCCTTCGCCGTCGGCGTCAGCGCGCGCGAGCCCGCCGTGCGCACGAGCCAACCGCTTGCGATGAAATAGTCGAGGAGCGCGACCGCAAGACCGCCGGCGAGATGATCGCGGCGCTCCGACCAGTCGAGGCAGGGGTAGGCGAGACGCCGGCCTCTGAGCGCAAGCGACGCATCGTCGATCCCGAGCTCCCGCAGCCACTGCGCTCCTGCGTCGGTAAGCGCGTACTCGCCGCCGCCCGTCGCAAGGAGCCCGCGTTCGATCAGTGCCTGGTGCAGCGCGACCCCCAGCCGTCCCGCGAGATGGCCGTAACAGCTGCGGGCCAGCCGCAGAGGCCGATACGCGCCGCGCGACCATTTGCCGGTCGTCTCGCTGCGCTCGGCGACGAAAGCCAGTGCCTCGAGCGCATGGGCGACGTCCGCATCCGCAAGGCGGAAATAGCGATGCCGCCCTTGAATCCGCACCGCGACAATCTCGCTGTCGACCAACTTCTTCAGATGCTCGCTCGCGGTCTGCGGCGTGACCCCGACCGCTCGCGCGACTTCGCCTTGCGTCATGTGCGGGCCGCCGAGTAGCGCCGCCAGCATGCGTGCGCGCGTGGGATCGCCGATCATTGCGGCGATTCGGGCAAACCTCGGCTCGGGCGAGGCGCTCACGGTCGGTCCTTGGGCGCCTGCTCGCGCCAGCGCCCGACGGCGTCTTCGTCGCGCCAGAAAGACAGTGACAGCTTTCCGGGCTGCGACAGGCTCTCGAAGCGCTCGATCGAAATGAAGCCCTCGATCTCCTCCAGCCTCGCCTTGAGCGACGCCGCAAGTCGCAGGTAGTCCTCGACGCGCTCCGTAGGTGGCACAACCTCGAAGATGACGGCCATCATGACGGTCTGCCTTGCAGAAAGGCGTTGACGGTGTCGTACAGCGCGGAGCGGCTCTCTTCCAGGTGCATCAGATGCGTCGCTTTCGGGATCTTGCGATCGTGCTTGCGGGTCGAACCGAGATTGGCCAGGAGGCGCGCGGCGTCGATATCCGTGCAAAGCGAATCCCATTCCCCGCGCACGATCAACGCCGGCGCGCGGACTCTGCCAGCATCGTACAACTCTTTGCCGGACCAGCTGGCGAGGATGTCGGCGATCGGACCGGATGGCGTCATGACGGCGGCAGGCGTGCGCGCGCCGCTTTGCGGATCGCTCGCCAAATAGGACCGGCTCCAGGCCTCGATATGGCGATCGTTGAGCACCGGCGGGTGGCCGCGCGGGACGTCCTCGATGAAACGGCGGTACTGCTCCCAAACGGTGAGCAGGCGGTACGGCGGCAGCTTGGGCGCGGGCGCCGATTGCGTGCTCGGGGCGGTCGGCGCCCGCGTGACGATCGGGCCGAAGAACGCGGCCCGGTCGACCTCGTCGGGGTGGTCGGCAGCGTAGCGACCCGCCGCGATCGTTCCCCACGAGTGCGCGATCAGCGACACCGGCCGGCGGCCGTTCTCCGCGCGAACCGCATCTACCACTGCGCCGATCTGGCGCGCGGCAATCTCGCTTCGACCGACCGGCCCGGCCGCGTCGGCAGTCCCATCGGCGTAGCGGCCGGACTTCCCGTAGCCCGCAAAGTCGAATCCCCACGCGTTGAAGCCGCCTTCGTTGAGCGCGTCCGCCCAGGACCGCCCGTCGAAACGGTAAAACACGGACAGATCCGAAGGGAACGTGGCGCCGTGCACGTAGAGTACGTCGGCTCGCGCGTGAGCCACGCGCTGTACGCGTACGTACAGTGCCGGGAATTCGGCCGATTTCGGCAGCGCAACCCTTTCACCCTCTGACATCAGCGACCCTCGTTATTCGGTCGCTGATGTTAGCCGGCGCGGCCTCCCGGACGTTTCGGTGCGGACCGAACCGTCCTGCAGCCCTCCGGCACGGATGACCCGAGCGGCAGGTTCAGTCCTTCGCCAGGAGATGCATCAGGGCGCAGGTGTCCCAGCGCTTGCCGCCGCGCGCCTGCACCTGGGCGTAGAACTGGTCGATGAGCGCGGTCGCCGGCAGGCGGGCGCCGTTCTTGCCTGCCTCCTGGAGGCAGATGCCCAGGTCCTTGCGCATCCAGTCCACCGCGAAGCCGAAGCCGTCGAACTTGACCTCGTTCATCGCTTTCCAGCGGTTCTCCATCTGCCAGGACTGGGCCGCGCCCTTGGAGATCACGCCGATCACCTTCTCGACGTCGAGCCCGGCACGCTTGGCGAAGTTGAGCCCTTCCGACAGGCCCTGCAGCAGTCCGGCGATGGCGATCTGGTTCACCATCTTGGTGAGCTGGCCGCTGCCGGCGGGCCCGATCAGGGCGCACATCTTGGCGTAGAGGTCGAGCACCGGCTTGGCCTTGGCGAAGGTCGCCTCGTCGCCGCCGCACATGATGCCGAGCTGTCCGTTCTGGGCGCCGGCCTGGCCGCCCGAGACCGGCGCGTCGACGAAGCCGATCCCCTTTTCCTTGCATCTGGCGTCAATCTCGCGCGCGATGATGGCCGACGCGGTGGTGTGATCGACCAGGATCGAGCCTTTCTTCATCCCTGCCAGCGCGCCGTCGTCGCCGTAGACCACCGAGCGGACATCGTCGTCGTTGCCGACGCACATCATGACCAGCTCGCAGTCCTTGACCGCCTCGCGCGGGGTCGGGGCGCTCTTGCCGCCGTATTCCTTGGCCCATTGCGCCGACTTGGCGGCGGTGCGGTTGTAGACCGTGACGTCGTGGCCGCCCTTCTTCAGCAGGTGGCCCGCCATCGGGTAACCCATCACGCCCAGACCGAGAAATGCGAGTTTTGCCATTGTCCGTCTCCCAACTGATTGTGCCGATTGAGGAATGGGCAATGTTACACCGCCGCCGTTGACACGCCGCCGTCAACCATTACAATGCATGGACGTTTATACAGTACTCGGTGCCGGCCCGGGAATCGCCCGCCGTAGATGCCGGCGCACACAAGAAGAGGTACACGATGGACGAGAACAAATCAAAGGCGCTGGCAGCCGCCCTGTCGCAGATCGACAAGCAGTTCGGCAAGGGCTCGGTGATGCGCATGGACTCCGAGGCGATCAAGGACGTGCAGGTCGTGTCCACCGGCTCGCTCGGGCTCGACCTCGCGCTCGGGGTCGGGGGTCTGCCGCGCGGCAGGGTGGTCGAGATCTACGGGCCGGAATCCTCGGGCAAGACGACCCTCACGCTGCAGGTGGTGGCCGAGGCGCAGAAGATGGGCGGCACCGCCGCCTTCATCGACGCCGAGAACGCGCTCGATCCGCAGTACGCGGCCAAGCTCGGGGTCAACATCAACGAGCTGCTGATCTCGCAGCCCGACACCGGCGAGCAGGCGCTCGAGATCGCGGACATGCTGGTGCGCTCGGGGGCGGTGGACGTGATCGTGATCGATTCGGTGGCCGCGCTTACCCCCAAGGCCGAGATCGAGGGCGAGATGGGCGAGCCGCAGATGGGCCTGCAGGCGCGCCTGATGAGCCAGGCGCTGAGAAAGCTCACCGCGAACATCAAGCGCACCAACACGCTGGTGATCTTCATCAACCAGATCCGGATGAAGATCGGCGTCATGTTCGGCAACCCCGAGACCACGACCGGCGGCAACGCGCTCAAGTTCTACGCTTCGGTGCGGATGGATATCCGCCGCATCGGCTCGATCAAGAAGGGCGACGAGGTGGCGGGATCGGAGACGCGCGTGAAGGTGGTGAAGAACAAGGTCGCGCCGCCGTTTCGCCAGGCGGAATTCGACATCATGTACGGCAGCGGCATCTCGCGCGAGGGCGAGATCCTCGAGCTCGGGGTGCATCACGACATCGTCGAGAAGACGGGCGCCTGGTACACCTACAAGGGCGACCGCCTCGGGCAGGGCCGCGACAATGCGCGCGAGTTCCTGAAGGAAAACGCGGAGCTCGCGCGCGAGATCGAAATGAAGGTGCGCGAGGCCGCGGGCGTGGCGCTGCCGCTGCCGGTGGTGGCGGCAGCGAACGAAGAGGTCGAAGAGGAGCCCGTTCCTGCGCCGGCGCGCAAGCGAGGCTGACGGGCCGGATACTCCCGCCGAGCTGAAGGCGCGGGCGCTGCGCCTGCTCGCCCGGCGCGAGCACTCGCGCGCGGAGCTCGCGCGCAAGCTTGCGCCGCGCGCCGAGTCGGCCGAGGCGCTCGGGCGGCTGCTCGACGAGCTGGAGCAAAAGAAGCAGCTCTCGAACGAGCGCTACGCCGAAGCGCGGGCGCGCCAGCTGGCGCGCAAGTACGGCGCGGCGCGGATCGTGCACGACCTGCGCGGCAAGGGCATCGCCGAGGCGGCCGCCGCGGGCGCCGCCACCGAGGCGGGCGGCGACGAAATCGCGCGCGCGCGAGAGATCCTGCGGCGCAAGTATCGCTCCCCCGCGGCAACGCGCGAAGAGCGCGCCCGGCGCGCGCGCTTTCTTCAGGGCCGCGGTTTTTCGCACGAGGTGATCCGCCGCGTCGTTATAATCGGCTGACACCGAGGGGAGGAGGCCCCCGCATGAAAGCGCCGCCGTTTGCCTACGCGCGCCCGGATTCGCTCGCCGAAGCGCTTGCGCTGCTCGCGAGCCACGGCGACGCCGCGCGCGTTCTCGCGGGGGGGCAGAGCCTGCTGCCTTCCCTCAACATGCGGCTGTCGTCGCCGCGGCTGCTGGTGGACATCACCGGGCTCACCGAGCTCGCGGGAATACGCAAGCAAGGCGGGGTCCTGCGCGTCGGCGCGCTGACGCGGCACTGCGAAATCGAGCGCTCGGAGGAAATCGCGCGGCACGTCCCGCTGCTTGCGCGGGCGGCGCCGCACGTGGCGCACGTCGCGATCCGCAACGCGGGGACCCTGGGCGGGTCGATCGCGCTCGCCGATCCCGCGGCGGAGTATCCGGCGTGCGTGCTGGCGCTCGAGGCGACGCTCGTCATTGCAGGCGCGCAGGGCGAGCGGCGCGTGGCGGCGCGGGATTTCTTCCGCGCCCTGTACACGACCGCGCTCGCGCCCGATGAGTTGCTCACGGCGGTCGAGTTTCCGCTCCCCGCCCCCGGCTACCGCTCGGCGTTCGTCGAGCTGGCGCGCCGGCACGGGGACTACGCGATCGTCGGGCTCGCGGCCCACGGGCGGGTCGAGAACGGAACGATCTCGGATTTGCGGCTCGCCTACCTGGGCGTCGGCGCCACGCCGGTGCGCGCGCTGCGCGCGGCGGCGGCGATGGAGGGCCGGCCCTGCGAGCCGCAGGCGGTGGCGGCGGCGCAGGCCGCGCTCGGCGAGGATCTCGATCCGTCGCCGGACCTGTATCACTCGGCGGCGGCCAAGCTGCACCTGGCGCGCGTGCTCACCGGCCGCGCCCTCGCCGCCCTCGTGCAATGACCCCGGAGGCGCAATGAGCCAGGCACCGGCGACCGAAATCGAAACCAGCTTCGTCCTCAACGGCACGCAGGTCACGCGGCGCATCCCGGCGCGCCAGCACCTGGTGGATTTTCTGCGCGAGGAGATGGGCCTCACCGGGTCCCACACCGCCTGCGAGCACGGGGTGTGCGGCGCGTGCACGCTGCGCGTCGACGGCGAGATCGTGCGCGGCTGCCTGATGCTCGCGGTGCAGGCGAGCGGCCGCAAAGTGGATACCATCGAAGGCCTGTCCGACTCGGGCGAGCTCGCCGCGCTGCAAAGCGCCTTCCACGAGCGCAACGCGCTGCAGTGCGGCTTCTGCACGCCGGGCATGCTGATGGCGGCGCTCGACCTGGTGAAGAAGCGGCCCGCGGCCACGCGCGAGGAGATCCGCGTGCATCTGTCGGGGAACTACTGCCGCTGCACCGGCTATCACGCGATCGTCGACGCGGTCGAGGCGGTGCTCGAAGCGCGACGCGAGGGGGCCGGGCGATGAACGCGCCCGAGAAGCTGCCGAAGGTCAGGACGGGCTACATCGGCGCGAGCGAGCCGCGCCCGAACGCCAGGCGCCTGCTGCAGGGACGCGGCGCCTACGTCGACGACCTGCGCCTCCCGCGCCTCGCGCACGCGGTGTTCTTCCGCAGCCCCTACGCTCACGCGAAGCTGAAGAAGCTCGATCTTTCGAAAGCGCGTGCACAGCCGGGCGTGATCGCGACCGTCGACGGGCGCGCGCTGGCCGATTACTGCACGCCCTGGGTCGGGGTGCTCGCGCACCTGAAGGGCATCAAGTCGCCGCCCCAGCACGCGATCGCGATCGAGCGCGCATGCTGGCAGGGCGAGGCGATGGCGGCGATCGTCGCCGAGACGCGCAGCCAGGCCGAGGACGCGCTGACGCATGTCGAGGCCGAGTGGGAAGAGCTGCCGGTGGTCACCGACATGGAGGCTGCGCTGCGCGGCGACACCGTGATCCATCCCGAGCTCGGGGACAACATCTGCTTCAGGCGGGAGCTGAGCGCGGGCGAGGTCGACGCGGCATTCGCCGGGGCCGACGTGGTGGTCGAGGAGACCTACGATTTCGGGCGCCACACCGGCGTGTGCCTGGAGATGCGCTCGATCCTGGCCGACTACAACGCGGCCGAGCATACGCTCACGGTCTACCAGGCGACCCAGGCGCCGCACATGATGCAGGACATCTTCTCGCGCCATCTCGACATTCCAGAAGCGAACGTGCGGGTGATCTGCAAGGACGTCGGCGGCTCCTACGGCATCAAGGTCCACGTCTATCCCGACGAGATGGCGACCGCGGCGCTGTCGGTCATGCTGCGCCGGCCGGTCAAGTTCGTCGCCGACCGGCTCGAATCCTTTCTTACCGACATCCACGCGCGCGAGCACCGTGCCAAGGTTCGCGTCGCCCTGAGCCGCGACGGAGAGATCCTCGCCTTCGAGGTCGACGACCTGACCGGCATCGGCCCCTACTCGGTCTACCCCCGCACGAGCGGGATCGAGGGCAACCAGGTCGTGAACCTCGTGGGCGGACCGTACAAGCACCGGCACTACCGGGCGCTGATGAACGCGGTGTTCACCAACAAGAACGTCACCTGCCAGTACCGCGCGGTGGGCCACCCGATCGCGGTGGCGCTGACCGAGGGCATCGTCGACCTGGCCGCGGCGAAGCTCGGCATGGACCCGGCGGAGCTGCGCCGGCGCAACCTGATCGCCGACGACGCCTATCCGTACAGCTCGCCGGCCGGGCTCAAGTTCGAGGGTCTGTCGCACCACAAGACCCTCGACCGGCTGCTCGAGCTGATGGACTACAAGGGCCTGCGCGCCGAGCAGCAGGCTTTGAGGAAGCAAGGTGTCTACCGGGGGATCGGCCTCGCCGCGATGATCGAGGTCACCAACCCCTCGCCGGCGTTCTACGGCGTCGGCGGCGCGCGCATCTCGGCGCAGGACGGCGCCACCCTGCGGCTCGAGCCGACCGGGATGTTGACCGTCATGGTGAGCGTCACCGAGCAGGGCCAGGGCACGGAGACGATCTTCGCCCAGATCGCGGCCAGCGCGGTCGGCGTCTCGCTCGACAAGGTGCGCGTCATCACGGGCGATACCGGAACCACGCCCTACGGGGGCGGCACCTGGGCCTCGCGCGGGGCGGGGATCGGCGGGGAAGCGGTGCTGCAGGCCGGCAAGGCGCTGCGCTCGAATATCCTAGATGTGGCCGCCGCGATCCTGAACGAGGACAAAGC
>Ga0210077_1000187_pt1 | contig 27219 bp, 26 predicted proteins | sample RushMan_CattailN_5_FD_185556 | JGI IMG/M metagenome (GOLD analysis project Ga0210077, IMG submission 185556) | Wetland microbial communities from San Francisco Bay, California, USA, that impact long-term carbon sequestration -... | ecosystem: Environmental > Aquatic > Marine > Wetlands ... | reverse complement strand
TCCGGATCGGGTAAGACGACCGTCGCCCAATACCTGCTCGAGACCTGCGGCGCGGTGCGGATCCGCTCGGACGTCGAGCGCAAGCGCATGCAGGGGCTCGACGCGCAGGCGCGCACGGGCTCGGCGCCCGGCGGCGGAATCTATACGGCCGATCTCACCGAGAGGACTTATGCGAGGTTGGCGGCGCTCTCCGGCGCGGTCCTCGACGCGGGCTACCCGGCGATCGTGGACGCGACGTTCCTGGCGCGGGCCCAGCGTGCGGCATTCGCCTCGCTGGCTCGCGAAGCGGGGGTGCCGTTCGCGCTTGCGGCCTGCGAAGCCCCCGAAGCCGTGCTGCGCGAGCGGGTCGCAACGAGGCAGCGGGGGGCGAAAGATGCCTCGGAAGCGGGGCTCAGCGTGCTCGCGCGCCAGCTCGAATCTCGAGAGCCGTTGAGTGAAGCAGAGTGGCGCGAGGCGGTGCGGTTCGACGCCGGCGGAGAGCCCGGCGCGCCCGCGGCGGCGCTCGCACGACGCCTCGGATTGCCGCTATCCTGACGGCGATGCGCTGCTTCGACGTTTTCAACGGCGACGCCGACGGCATCTGCGCCTTGCACCAGCTACGGCTCGCGGAGCCGGTGGAGGCCGAACTGGTGACCGGGATGAAGCGCGACATCGATCTGCTGCGGCGCGTCGAGGCCGGCGCCGGCGATCGCGTGACGGTACTCGACGTTTCGCTCGAGCGCAACCGCGCCGCGCTGCTCGCCCTGCTGGAGCGCGGCGCCAAAATCCGCTACTTCGACCACCATGCCGCCGGCGAGGTGCCGTCACATCCCGGGCTCGAGGCCCACATCGACGAGTCGGCCGGCGTCTGCACTAGCATTCTGGTCGATCGCCACCTGCAGGGTCGCTTCCGCCGCTGGGCCGTGGTCGCGGCCTTCGGCGACGGCATGCCCGAGGCCGCGGCGCGCCTGGCTGCGGGCCTCGGGCTCGAGGCGGCGCGGCTGGCGGCGCTGCGCGAGCTGGGCGAGAACCTGAACTACAACGCCTATGGAGAGAGTGAAGCGGATCTGCTGGTGCAGCCGGCGGACCTCTATCGCAGCGTGAGCCGCTTTGCGGATCCGTTCAGTCTGCTTGAACGGGAACCGCTGCTTGAGCGCTTGGGAGAGCAGAGGCGCGAGGATCTGAGTCGGGCGAGGGCGCTCGTGCCACATCGCGCTTCCGAGCGCGTGGACGCGTTCATCCTGCCTGACGCGCCGTGGGCGCGGCGCGCAAGCGGCGTCTTCGCCAACGAGCTGGCGGCTGCGAGCCCGGCGCGCGCGCACGCCGTACTGACGCCCAACTTTCGCGGTGGCTATACGGTGAGCGTCCGCGCGCCGCGGGGCGGCGCGTTTTCGGCGGCGGAGTTCTGCCGTAGTTTCGGTGGGGGCGGGCGTCGCGAGGCCGGTGGCATCGATCATCTCGAGCGCGCGCGTCTGGACGCGTTGCTGAAAATGCTGGAGGAGCAGGTGTAGCGATGTTTTACGCGGTATAGTCGTGGCTAGGAAGAAATGATGGATTTGCCAGGGACGAGGGGTGACCGAGAGTCCATTCGACCATAAGGCCGCATCGGCCTATCTCATCAGCGCGCTGACGCGCGACCGCTTTCTCTTGTACTGCCAGCCGATCGTGAAAGTGTCTGCGCCTCAGGCCGAGCAACGTTTCTTCGAAGTGCTGGTTCGATTTCGGGATGAGGAGGAGGGCATGCTTCCTCCCGGCTCGTTCATTCCGGTGCTGCAGGAAGCGGGACTGATGCCGCTGCTCGACAGATGGGTTTTGGCCATGGCGATCCGGAAGCTGCGCGGCATTTCGCGCGCGCTGGGGGACGACGCGGTGCCGCGCTACAGCATCAACCTGTCCGCCGAGGCGCTCATCGACGCGACGCTTCCGGCCTTCATTGCGGCCGAGCTCGGCGGGGCGTCGGACTTGGCGCGGTGCCTGATGCTGGAGATACCGCTGCGCGATACGCTGGAGCGCCCGGCCGAGTTCCAGGCAGCGGTATCCGCGCTGACCGCGCTAGGCTGCGGAATCGCCGTCTCGGGCGTATCGCACGGCGGGATGGAGATCGGCAAGCTCTACGAAATGGGTGTGCGCTTCGTAAAGGTCAACGGCGCGAGCGCGCTGCGCGAAGAGCCCAATCCAGACGCGCTGGATCGGATGCGCAACCTCGGGGAATCCTGCCGCGTGCTTGGAATGAAGCTTGTCGCCGAGTCCGTGGAGCGCATCGAAGCCCTTGGTTTACTTGACATGCTGAAGGTCGAGTTTGCCCAAGGGTTCGCGCTAGGCGAGCCAAGGCCTCTCTGAAAAAACAAGGCGTTGGGAGTCCAATGCCCGGCTTGTAAATAATAATGATTATCGTTTATACTCTCCACACCATGCGCCGAATCGTCTTTCTGATCCTGTTGCTGCCCTCCGTTTGTCTTGCAGCCGATGTCGAACTCCAGCTTTCCATTCGTAACCACCGGTTCGAGCCCGCGGAGCTTCACGTTCCGGCAGGTAAGCGGATCAAGTTGACGGTCATCAATCGCGATCCGGCCGCGGAGGAGTTCGAAAGCTACGAGCTGCATCGCGAAAAGCTCATTCCGGGCAACACCAGCGGAACCATCTACATCGGGCCGCTCGAGCCGGGACGGTATCCCTTCTTCGGCGACTTTCATCCGAAGACAACCACCGGCGTCATCATCGCCGAGTAGCACAGGTGACGGAGCATCGAATGAAGCGGGGGATCATCTTCGTCGTCGGAGCCGTTGCGCTGACGCTGTCCAGACTGTGCGCCGCCGGGCCGGCCGACTACGTCTACACCCCGGCTGTCGAATACGGTGAGCGCGAGATCGACTTCAAGGCCGGGCGCGCGAATACGCACGACGCCGACCAGAACAGCGCTGCGTCACTCGGCTTCGGTTACGGCGCGAAACCGCACTGGTTCACCGAGTTCTACGCCAAGTACGAGAGCCAGGGCGCAGGGGCGACGCACTTCGACGCCTGGGAATGGGAAAATAAGTTCCAGCTAACGGAGACTGGAGAATACCCAGTCGATGCCGGATTCGTCGTCGAGCTCGAGCGGCCGCAGGACCACAGTGAAGGATACGAAGTCAGATTCGGGCCGCTGTTTCAGACCGAGTTCGGCAAAGTCCAGCTCAACGGCAATCTACTCTTCGAGAGATACTATCGCGCGAGCACGACCGAACCGATGCAGTTCGGCTATCAGTGGCAAGCGAAGTACCGCTGGGCCGAGGCATTCGAGTTCGGCTTGCAGGGATTCGGCGACGTGGGTCCCTGGGACAGCTGGGACCCGGCGGATCAACAGTCGCATCGCTTTGGCCCCGCCGTGTTCGGCAAGCTGCCCGTTGGCGTGCACAAGGCGATCCGCTACAACGCCGCGCTGCTGCTCAAGGCGTCGTCCGGCGCGCCGAACAGCACCTTCAGGATGCAGATCGAGTACGAGTTCTAGCGTCGTGCGACGCTAGCTGCGGATGTGGTTATCAAACTGAAGCAGCGGCGCGGTCACCGCCGCGGGGGTGAGCACGTTGGAGCGTATCGAGGAGATCTGCAGCCCGACGTCCATGAAGTAGTAGAACAGGAACATCAGCGCGAGCACGCTCATCCCCGCCGTGAGACGCAGGCTGCGGTTGCCCAGGCTGGTGCTCGCCCCGTCGGTCGCGATCGCGTCGACGTATGCGTCGATCGCGCGACGTGACCTGAGGTTCCGCCCGGCTCGAAGTTCGAGATAGTTGAGCAACTGATCGCTCGCGTCGGTCTTGCTATCGATCGGATCCATCATCCTGCGCGTGGCCCCCCGAAAGCAAAACCTGCCACGTTCGGACAGGGGGCGCAATGACGAAGTTCCGCGCCGTTAATCCATCTTCGAATGGATTTATCTCTGTGTCCGCTTTCCGCGCCGAGGGTGGGTGCGCGAATCCGATTTACCACGCGTGAGAGCACGCGCGGCGCGCCGAGGTGGTGGAGGCGGCGGGAATCGAACCCGCGTCCGCAAGCCCTACACAGTCAGGACTACATGCTTAGCCTGGTCGTTTGGATCTCGCCTTGCGCCCGCCGACCGGCAGGCTGACACTCGGCCAGCCGCTTCGACGGATCCGCGTGGCCAAGCGGCCAGACCGCGCAGAGAGGCTGATGTAAATGACGCTGCACCCCTTTCGGGGCCTAGCCCATCAGCAAGCTAGTGCAGCGTCTAGCCGGTGTTAGGCGGCTAGAGCGAAACGCTCGTCGTTGGCGTTTGTGTGTTTCCAGACTGGATTTGCGAGGTGATCTGGTCCTCGGCATGCCCTGCGCTGCTTCGCGACCCACGTCGAGACCAAGTCGCCCCCGTGTTCGTTGCTGCGCGCTTTGTATTGTCTCATATCGGGGCGCAGCGCCGGTTTTCAAGGCTGGAGGTGCGCGAGCAGGTCGAGCGGGCCGGCGATGATCGCGTCGGCACCCCAGGAAGCGGGGCCATCGTCGTCGACGCCGTGATAACCCCATCCGACGGCGATTGCGCGCATACCGGCGGCATGCGCGGCCTGAACATCTCGCAGATCGTCGCCCACGTAGCAGCACAGCTCCGGTGCCAGCGCCAGATCTCCGGCGGCGTGCAGCAGCGGCGCGGGGTGTGGCTTGGAATGCGGCGTCGTGTCGCCGCACACCACGCAATCGGGTGCGATGCCGAGCGCAGATACCAGCGGCGCGGTAAAGCGGGTTGCCTTGTTGGTGACGATTCCCCAGGCGAGGCCGCGCGCGCCGAGCTCCGCCAGCAGCGCCGTGATGCCCGGAAACAGCCTTGTGTCGACGCACAGGTTCGCGCTGTAGCGCTGCAGAAAGGCGTCGCGCATGCTCTCGTAGTCCTCGTCGTCCGGCGTGAGGCCGAGGCCCACGCGGAGCAGGCCGCGGGCGCCGCTCGAGGCATGGGGACGCACCTCGCGGACCGACAGGGCGGGCAGGCCGCGCTCCGCGCGCAGGCGGTTCACCGCCGCGCCGAGATCCGGTGCCGTGTCGGCGAGCGTACCGTCGAAGTCGAACAATACGGCGCGCGTGCAGTGACGCGCCGCCGACTCAGGCATCCCGCACGCAGCGGACGAGATAGTTGACGCTGCAATCCTGGCCCAGACTGTAGCGGCGCGTGAGCGGGTTGTACGTCATGCCGATCACTTGCTCGGGCCGCAGCCCCGCGTCGCGGCACCACTGCGCCAGCTCGTGCGGTTTGATGAAGCGCGCGTAGTCGTGAGTGCCTTTCGGCAGCAGTTTGAGGATGTACTCGGCGCCGACGACCGCAAAGAGGTAGGACTTCGGGTTGCGGTTGATGGTGGAGAAGAACGCGTGACCGCCCGACGTGAGCATCTTCGCGCAGGCGGCGACGGTGCTCGCCGGATCCGGAACGTGCTCCAGCAATTCCATGCAGGTCACGGCGTCGAATGCACCGGCATGGGTTTCGGCGTACTCCTCCGCGGAAGCCGCCTCATAGTGCACCGGGAGCATGCTCTCGCGCAGGTGAAGCTGCGCGACCTTGAGCGCCTTCTCGGCAAGGTCGATCCCCGTCACCCGCGCGCCGCGGGCGGTCATCGCTTCGGCGAGGATCCCGCCGCCGCAACCGACGTCTAGCACGGCCTTGCCCGAGAGCCGCGCATGCCGGTCGATCCACTCCAGGCGCAGCGGGTTGATTTCGTGCAGCGGCCGGAACTCGCTTGCGGGATCCCACCAGCGATGCGCGAGCTCGCTGAATTTCTCGATTTCGGCCGGGTCGACGTTCGGGGTTGCGCTCATATCCGATCAGTTTCGCATTTCAGGCGGATCAGTCGGCATGTTACCCTCCGGCGCCAAAAAAAAGCCCTGCTCGAGCAGGGCTTTTCGCATCGCCGTGCGTTCAGTTGGACTGCGTGCCGACGACCTGGATCTCGACGCGGCGGTTCGGCGCGAGGCAGGCGATCCTCGCCGCCCTGCTCATGGACTTCGGGCAGGCCTTCACCTGCTGAGACTCGCCCTTGCCCTCGGCGTAGATACGGTCGGCTTCCACGCCCTTCGACATCAGGAAGGTCTTCACCGAGTCGGCGCGGCGCACCGACAACTTCTGGTTGTAGGCGGAGCTTCCGAGGGGATCCGTGTGCCCAGTCGCGATCACGACCTCGACATTCAGTGCCGACATCCTACTTGCCAGGTCGTCAAGCTTCGCCCTGTCCGCCGGCGTGAGCGACGCCTTGTCGAAATTGAACAGCACGTCCGACTTGAGCGTGACCTTTTGCGGGACCGGCGCCGGCGCGGGCATCGGTGCTGGAACGGGTTTCGGGGGCTCTGCCATCGGTGCCGGGGCGGGCTTCGGCATGGGTGCCGGCGCGGGAGCGGCCATGGGCTTCGGTTCGGGCTTCTTCACAAGTTCCGGATCGCACTCGGCCGTCGCCATCGCGGGCGTCCAGTAGCCCGATCGCCAGCACAAGCCGGCGCTGTTCTTCCAGACGATGCCGGCGGACGAGACCCAGTAGCCCTGCGTCGACTGGGCGGCTGCGTTGAACGATGTTGCCGACAGGGCCATGCCTGCGGCGACGAGAATGAGCGTCCATATCTTTTTGGTCATGTGACTATTTCTCCGATGTATGCGGGCCGCCCGAACGGTGGGAGCGGTGACCGCGTGTCAGAAATGTGCAGGGTTGGAAGCGAGCCTGCGTCTCTGGGGTGCCTGAGTGCCACGGGTGCCCGGACGTCTCAGAGGGGGAGAATTGAGACCGTTACGAGAGTGAATTTTGCCACATTTCGGAGCGACCGTCCAAGTCGGCGAATGCAGCGCCTTGAAGCACTTTGTCCTTCAAAATCAGACGCCCTGCCACCCAGACGTGGCTGACATTCTCTCGTCCGGCCGCGTAGACGAGGTGTGATACGACGTCGTACCACGGCCGCAGCTCCGGGCCGCTGAACCTCACGGCAGCCAGATCGGCTTGCTTGCTTTGCGCAATCGATCCGATGCGCGCCTCCAGGCCGAGCGCCGTCGCGCCGCCCAGCGTTGCGGCGCGCAGCGCGGCGTGCGCCGGCATCGCTTCGGCGTCTCCCGCCACGCATTTCGCAAGCAGTGCGGCGGTGCGCATTTCCTGGAACATGTCGAGCCTGTTATTGCTTGCCGCGCCGTCGGTCCCAAGCGCGACGTTCACGCCCGCTTTCAGCAGCGCCGCGGCCGGCGCAAATCCACTCGCGAGCTTGAGATTCGACGAAGGACAGTGGACCACCGAGCAGCCGTGGCGGGACAGGAGGTCGATTTCCGTATCGGACAGGTGCACCGCGTGCACGGCGATCAGTCCGGGGCCGAGCAGGCCCAGGCGGCGTAGCCGCTCCAGCGGCCGTGCGCCATGCTCGGCCTCGGAGCGCGCGACCTCGTCCGCCGTTTCGTGCATGTGCACGTGTACCGGCAGGTCGAGCTCCGCTGCCATTTTCGCGACCTTGGCGAAGCTTTCGTCGCAAACGGTGTACGGCGCATGCGGTGCCAGGCAGAACGACAGCAGCGGATGGTCCGCGTAGCGGTCGCGCAACGCTAGCCCCTTGCGCAGGTAGTCGTCCGGATCGGCCGCGTAGGGCGAGGGGAAATCGATTACGATCGCGCCGAGCGAGGCGCGCATGTTCGCTTCCAGCGCCGCCTCCACGGCCGCTTCCGGAAAGAAGTACATGTCGTTGAAGCAGGTCGTTCCACCCCGCAGCATCTCCGCGCAGGCGAGCAGGGTCCCGTCCTTCACGAAGTGTTGCGATACGTGCTTGGCCTCGGCCGGCCAGATGTGCTCCTGCAGCCAGCGCATCAACGGCATGTCGTCCGCAATACCCCGCATCAGCGACATCGCCGCATGCGTGTGGGCATTGACCAGGCCGGGAATCAGGGCATGCTCGGGAAGCTCGACCATCGGGAAGTCCGCAAACCGATCCCGTGCAGCCCCGGCGGGCAATATGGCCTCGATCCGTCCGTCGCGGACCGCTACGGCGTGCTGTTCCAGTACCGCGCCTTCCGGCTCGACGGGAACTACCCAGCGCGGAAGGATCAGGGTCGTCGTGGCGTCTGGCACGGGGTCTTATTCTTTTGGCGACCTGTCAGCCGCGGCGCGCAAATCGGGAAGGGGAATGTCGCGGCATTCTAGGCATAGGCCTGCCACGCAGACAAGGCCGCGACGAGCGCGGGGCGGGCAGGAACACCGCGCCGGAATCCGGCGATGAGCACCCTCCCGCGTGCTAAAATTTCATGTTTTTTAGCTGCCCTTGCCCGCCCTGCTTCGCAGGGCCGGACCGGGCGGTTGCCGAGACCCCGCAACACCCGAGCCGAGTATGGATCAATTCGCAAAAGAAACGCTCCCCATCAGCCTCGAAGAGGAGATGCGGCGGTCGTACCTCGACTACGCCATGAGCGTGATCGTCGGGCGCGCGCTGCCCGACGTGCGGGACGGTCTCAAGCCGGTGCATCGGCGTGTCCTGTACGCGATGCACGAGCTTTCGAACGACTGGAACCGGCCTTACAAGAAGTCGGCGCGCATCGTCGGCGACGTCATCGGTAAATTCCATCCTCACGGCGACTCCGCGGTGTACGACACCATCGTGCGCATGGCGCAGGACTTTTCCCTGCGCTATACGCTCGTCGACGGGCAGGGGAACTTCGGTTCGATCGACGGCGACAACGCCGCGGCCATGCGCTACACCGAGATCCGCATGGCGAAGATCGGCCACGAGCTGCTGGCCGATATCGACAAAGAAACGGTGGATTTCGGCCCCAATTACGATGGGTCCGAGGAAGAGCCGCTGATCCTTCCGTCGCGCATCCCGAACCTGTTGATCAACGGCTCTTCCGGCATTGCGGTCGGCATGGCGACCAACATTCCGCCGCACAATCTGACAGAGGTGGTCGAAGCCTGTCTTCACGTGCTGCACCATCCCGAGTGCGCGATCGAGGAGCTGATCAAGCTGATGCCAGCGCCCGACTTCCCGACCGCTGGCATCATCTACGGTGTTTCCGGCGTGCTGGAGGGCTATCGTACCGGTCGCGGCCGAGTCGTCATGCGCGCGCGCACGCATTTTGAGGATATCGGCAAGGGCGACCGCCAGGCGATCATCGTCGACGAGCTTCCCTACCAGGTGAACAAGAAGACGCTGCTGGAGAAGATCGCGGAATTGGTGACCGACAAGCGAATCGAGGGCATATCCGACATTCGGGACGAATCCGACAAGTCGGGAATGCGCGTAGTGATCGAGCTCAAGCGCGGCGAGATCCCGGACGTCGTGCTCAACAACCTGTACAAACTGACCCAGCTGCAGGACACCTTCGGCATGAACATGGTCGCTCTGGTGGACGGGCAGCCGAAAGTGCTCGACCTGAAGTCGATACTCGAGGCGTTCATCTCGCATCGTCGCGAGGTGGTAACGCGGCGCACGGTGTTTGAGTTGCGCAAGGCGCGCGAACGCGGCCACGTGCTCGAGGGGCTCGCGGTGGCGCTATCGAACGTGGACGAGGTGATCGAGCTGATCAAGAAGGCGCCGACGCCGGCCGAGGCGAAGCGCGGCCTGATGGCGAAGCTGTGGCAGTCGCCGCTGGTGCGTGAAATGCTGGCCCGGGCGTCGGCGGACCAGTTCCGGCCCGAGGGGCTGGCGCCCGAGTTCGGTCTTGGCGACGAGGGCTACAGGCTGTCCGAAGAGCAGGCGCAGGCGATCCTCGAGCTGAGGCTGCAGCGCCTGACCGGACTCGAGCAGGACAAGATCCGCGTCGAGTACCGCGAGGTGATGGCAACGATCGCCGATCTGCTGGACATTCTCGACAAGCCTGCGCGCGTGGTTGCGATCATCACCGAGGAGCTGGCCAAGGTGAAGGACGAGTTCGGCGATGCGCGCAAGAGCGAGATCGTGACCGTTGCCGAGGATATCTCGCTGGAAGACCTGATCGCCCCCCAGGACATGGTGGTGACGTTCTCGCACGGCGGCTATGCCAAGTCCCAGCCGCTCGCCGACTACCGGGCGCAGCGGCGCGGCGGGCGCGGCAGAATGGCCGCCGCGACCAAGGAAGACGACTTCATCGAGAGGCTATTCGTCGCGCACTCTCATGACTACCTGCTGTGCTTTTCCAGTCGTGGCCGCCTGTATTGGCTCAAGGTCTACGAGGTTCCGCAGGGCAGCCGCACCAGCCGCGGCAAGCCGGTGGTGAACATATTCCCCCTCGATGAGGGCGAGAAGATCACCGCCGTGGTTCCCGTGCGCGAATTCGACGAGCAGCACTATGTGTTCATGGCGACCGCGAAAGGGACGGTGAAGAAGACCACGCTGACGGACTTTTCGCGTCCCCGGCCCTCGGGGATCATCGCCGTCAATCTGGACCAGGGCGACTATCTCGTGGGCGCTGCCCTGACCGACGGCAGCTGCGACGCCATGCTGTTTTCGTCGGAGGGCAAGGCAATCCGCTTCTCGGAGGAAGACGTGCGGCCGATGGGGCGCCAGGCCACGGGCGTGCGGGGCATGCGCCTGGGCGAAGGCGCGCGGGTGGTCTGCATGCTGGTGGCACGCAACGAGGAGCAGACCGTGCTGACCGCGACCGAGAACGGCTTCGGCAAGCGCACGGCGGTCAAGGAATACACGCGTCATGGACGCGGCGGCCTGGGGATGATCGCGATCCAGGCGTCCGAGCGCAACGGTCCACTGATCGGCGCGGTGATGGTGGACGACCGGGACGAAGTGATGCTTATCTCCACCGGCGGCGTGCTGATCCGCACTGCGGTGGCGCAGATCCGCGAGCAGGGACGCAGCACCCAGGGCGTCACGCTGATCGCCCTCGACGAAGGCGAAAGACTCGCCGGCATCGAGCGCATCGACGAGCGCGACGACCAGGTTAACGGCAACGGCTCCGAAGGGCCGGAGGGCGGCGGCGAGCCGGCCGCCGCGCCTTCGGGTGAGACGCTGCACTGATGGCCCGCCTGTTCAACTTCAGCGCCGGGCCGGCCATGCTGCCGGAAGAGGTGCTCGCCCGCGCCGGTGACGAAATGCTGGATTGGCACGGCTCCGGCATGTGCGTCATGGAGATGAGCCATCGCGGCAAGGAGTTCGTCTCGATCGCGGTGGAGGCCGAGCAGGACCTGCGCGATCTGATGGCGATTCCTGCCGGTTACAAGGTGCTCTTCCTGCAAGGGGGCGCCACGCTTCAGTTCGCGCAGATCCCGATGAACCTTCTGCGCGGGAAGAGCAGCGCGGACTACGTGCTGACCGGGGAATGGTCCAAGAAGGCGGTCAAGGAAGCGAAGGCGTACTGCGATGTGCGCATCGCGGCGAGCTCGGAGGACCGTGGTTTCACCTACGCGCCGCCTCAAGCGGCATGGAATCTGGACCCGGACGCGGCCTATGTGCACTACTGTTCGAACGAGACCATCGGCGGGGTCGAATTCGACTGGGTGCCGGATACCGGCGGCGTCCCGCTGGTGGCGGATGCCTCTTCGCACATTCTTTCGCGGCCGATCGAAGTCTCGAAGTTCGGACTGATCTATGCCGGCGCGCAGAAAAACATCGGGCCGGCGGGCCTGACGATCGTGATCGTGCGCGAGGACCTGATCGGGCACGCGCAGAAAGGCACGCCGACGGTGATGGACTACAAGCAACAGGCGGATGCGCAGTCGATGCTGAACACGCCGGCGACCTATTCGATCTACGTCGCCGGCCTGGTGTTCAAATGGCTCAAGCGCGCCGGCGGGCTCGCCGCCGTCGAGCGGCGGAATGTCGCCAAGGCGAACCTGCTCTATGAGTTCCTCGACCGCAGCGCTTTCTTCAGCAACCCGGTTGCGAGGAGCGACCGCTCGCGCATGAACGTGCCGTTCACGCTCGCGGATCCGAAGCTCGACGCCGAGTTCCTCAAGGGTGCCGAGAAGTGCGGCATGGTGCAGCTGAAGGGCCATCGCTCGGTCGGCGGCATGCGTGCGTCGATCTACAACGCGATGCCCCTCGAGGGCGTGCGGCACCTGGTCGCGTACATGAAGGAATTCGAAGCGCGGCATGGCTGAGCCCGCTGCGCGCAAGACCGAGATCCTGGTCCTCAACCAGATCTCGCCGGCGGGGCTCAAGCAGTTCCCCACCGAGCGCTATGCGATCGTCAAGGAAGCGCAGTCCCCGGACGCGATCCTGGTCCGCTCTCACGATCTGCACGGCCATGCTTTCGGGCCGAACCTGAAGGCGATCGGGCGCGCCGGAGCAGGCGTCAACAACATTCCGGTGGCCGAGCTCTCCGCGCGCGGCGTGCCGGTATTCAATGCGCCCGGCGCGAATGCGAACGCGGTCAAGGAGCTCGTGCTGGCGGGGATGCTGCTCGCGGCGCGCAACCTGGTGCCGGCGCTGGAATTCGTGCGTGGTCTTGGCCCGGACGCGGGAGACCTGGAGCACGCGGTCGAGAGCGGCAAGAAACAGTTCGCCGGCGTGGAGCTGCCCGGTCACACCCTGGGCGTCATCGGCCTGGGCAAGGTCGGCAGCATGGTCGCGGACGCCGCGATTCGGCTCGGCATGAACGTGCTCGGGTACGACCCCGAGATCACGGTCGACGCGGCGTGGGGACTGCCGTCCCTCGTGCGCCGGGCCGGCTCGATCGACGAGGTGCTGAAAGCGAGCCACTTCGTCACGCTGCACGTGCCGTTGCGGGATGCGACCCGAAATCTGATCGGCGTGCACAATATCGAGCATTTCCGGCCGGGCGCGGTTCTGCTCAATTTCTCGCGCGACGGAGTGGTGGACAACGGCGCGGTCCTGAAAGCGCTGAAGGCGCACCACCTGAAGTACTACGTAAGCGATTTCCCGGCCTTGGAGCTGCTTGGAAGGCCGGGCGTCGTGGCGCTGCCGCACCTCGGCGCCTCGAGCCGGGAGGCCGAGGAGAACAGCGCGGCGATGGTCGTAAATCAGCTGCGCGACTTCCTGGAAGACGGCAACCTGCGTAACGCCGTCAACTTCCCGGAAGCGTCCATGGCGCGCGAGTCTCCGTACCGGCTGGCGATCGCGCACGCGAACGTTCCGGACATGCTGGCTCGGATTTCCCACGTTCTGGGTAGCACCGGAATCAATATCCACAACATGCTGAACAAGTCGCGGGCGGACATGGCGTATACCTTGGTCGACGTCGACAGCGCAGTGCAGAAGCAGGCGATCGAGGCGCTGCGCCAGATCGACGGCGTGCTCGGGGTGCGCTATCTTCCGAAACAGAAGAAGAATTGAGGTCTTCGGCAACCCTACGGACGAGCGGGCAGTGGGAGATATCGACAAACTTCGCGGCGAGATCGATGCGATCGACGGCCAGCTGCTGGCACTCGTCAACCGGCGGGCGGAGCTTGCGCGCCGCATCGGCGAGCTGAAGGCGGGCGGGAGCGCTTACCGCCCCGAGCGCGAGGCGGACATCCTGCGACGCGTCAGCGAGGCGAACCCGGGCCCGCTGTCGGCCGAGCGCGTCGCCGCCGTGTTCCGGGAGGTGATTTCGGGCTGCCGCGGCATGGAAACCGCGATGCGCGTGGCCTACCTCGGGCCGGAAGGCACGTTCAGCGAGCAGGCGGTGAGGAAGCAGTTCGGCCAGGCCGCGCAGGCCCTGCCCGCCGTGTCGGTGGACGAGGTGTTCCGTCAGTGCGAATCCGGAGCGGTGCAGTTCGCCGTCGTGCCGGTCGAGAATTCGACCGAGGGGGCGGTCGGACGCACGCTCGACCTGCTGTTGGTGACGCCGCTCAAGATCTGCGGCGAAGTCGAGCTTCGCGTGCACCAGAACCTGATGGCGCACGCCGGCGAGCTCAAGGCGATCCGGCGCGTGTACTCGCATGCGCAGTCGCTCGCCCAGTGCAACGCGTGGCTCAACCAGAACCTGCCGAACGTCGAACGCGTTCCGGTGGCATCGAACGGCGAGGCGGCGCGCCGCGCCTCGGAGGAAGATGATGCGGCGGCGATCGCCGGAGCCGCGGCGTCCGAGCGCTATCGCCTGAATCTGCTTGCGCGCTCGATCGAGGACGATCCAAGCAACACCACACGCTTTCTCGTGCTCGGCACCCTCGAGTGCGCGCCGAGCGGCGACGACCGGACTTCGATCGTGATGTCGGCCGAGAACAAGCCCGGCGCGGTCCACGCGCTGCTGACGCCGCTCGCCGCGAACGGCGTCAGCATGACGCGCATCGAGTCGCGCCCGTCGCGCGCGATGCGCGACGCGCTCTGGGAATACGTCTTCTTCATCGACGTGCAAGGACATCGGGACGACGGGCGCGTCGCCGCTGCGCTTGCGGAGCTGCGGCAGAAGGCGCCATTCCTGAAAGTCCTCGGTTCCTATCCCGCCGCGGTGGCGTAGCGAGACATCATCATGAGTGCCTTACCGACCAACATGGATCTCTGCGAGCTGTCGCCTTCCTACGTGCGCTCGATCGCGCCTTACCAGCCGGGAAAGCCGATCTCCGAGCTCGCCCGCGAGATGGGTCTTGACGAGAAGAACATCGTGAAGCTGGCGTCGAACGAGAATCCGCGCGGCATCGGGCCCCGCACCCGCGCTGCGATCGAGGCCGCGCTGGCCGACGTTGCGCGCTATCCCGACGGCAACGGCTACGAGCTGAAGCTCGCATTGTCGAAGCGCTACGGCGTCGACATGTCCTCGATCGTGCTCGGAAACGGATCGAACGACGTGCTTGAATTGGTCGCGCTTGCGTTCCTGGGCGCGGGGCGTTCGGCCGTTTTCTCGCAGCACTGCTTCGCAGTCTATCCGCTCGCGACGCAGGCGCGCGGCGCGCGCTCGATCGTGCCCGCGGCGAAAGACTTCGGACACGATCTCGACGCGATGGCGGAGGCGATCGCGGATGATACCTACGTAGTATGGATCGCCAATCCGAACAACCCGACGGGAACCTACGTATTCCCCGAGCAGCTTGAAGCGTTCATCAAACGCGTGCCGGAACGCGTCATCGTAGTGCTGGACGAGGCCTATAACGAGTACCTCCCGGCGGACGTCAAGACCGACACCGTCAAGTGGCTCAAACGCTATCCGAATCTGGTCATCACCCGGACCTTCTCCAAGGCCTATGGCCTTGCAGGACTGCGGGTGGGCTACGCGCTGGGCCACCCGTCGATCGCCGACGTGATGAACCGCGTGCGCCAGCCGTTCAACGTCAACAGCATCGCGCTCGCGGCCGCCAGCGCGGCGCTCGGCGATATGGAGTTCGTGGCGAAGAGCTACGCAGAGAACCTGCAGGGGCTGCGCCAGCTCGGGGAAGGCGCAAAAGCGCTGGGCGTCGATTACATCCCGTCCTTTGGCAATTTTCTCACCGTCCGCGTCGGCAAGGCGGGCGAGGTCTACAAGCGGCTGCTGCGGCGCGGGGTCATTGTGCGGCCGGTCGGCGGCTACGAGCTGCCGGAGTATCTGCGCGTCACCGTCGGCACTCCCGCCGAGAACGAAAAATTTCTGGCTGCGCTCAACGCCAGCCTGAAGGAATGAGCCAGGACGGGGAGGTGTCGGACGCGCGCTTCGGACGCGTCGCGGTGATCGGAGTCGGGCTCATAGGCGGCTCTTTTGCGCTAGCGCTCAAGGCGGCGAATGCCTGCGCCCAGGTCGTCGGGGTCGGCCGCAGCCGCGCCAATCTGGACGCGGCCCTTGCGCTGGGCGCCATCGACGTTGCGACAAGCGATGTCGAGCAAGCCGTGCGCGGGGCCGATTTGATCCTGGTCGCGACGCCGGTGGCGCAATTCGCGGCTGTTTTCCGGGCGCTCGGGCCGGTGCTCGCTTCCGATGCGCTTGTGACCGATGCGGGCAGCACCAAGCGCGACGTGGTTTCCGCGGCGCGCGCGCAGCTCGGAGCCAAGATCGCGCAGTTCGTGCCGGCACACCCGATCGCCGGCGCGGAGCACAGCGGAGTGGCGGCGGCGAAGTCGGACCTGTTCCGCGGCAAGCGCGTGGTGCTTGCGCCGCTGCCGGAAAACACGCCGCGGTCGATCGATCGGGTCGCGGGCGCGTGGCGGGCCTGCGGGGCGCGCATGGCGAACATGAAGCCGGATGAGCACGATGCTGTGTTCGCCGCGGTCAGCCATCTTCCCCATCTGCTCGCCTTTGCACTGGTGAAGGACGTGGCCGAACGGCCGAACTCAGCGCAACTGTTCGGCTATGCCGCGGGCGGATTTCGCGATTTCACGCGTATCGCTTCCAGCCATCCGGAAATGTGGCGCGACATTTGCATTGCAAACCGGGATGCGCTGCTCGCGGAGCTGGCGCGCTACGGCGATCAGCTCGAATCGATCCGCGCGCTGCTCGAGGCGGCGGACGCCGCCGGCCTGGAGGAGGTTTTCGCCAAGGCCCGTGCGGCGCGCAATCGCTGGCTGGACGGCGAATACGATTTCTGAGGCCGCGCCCGTGGACACGCTGAGACTGAAGCCGATCCGGCGCGTGGCAGGCAAGGTACGCCTGCCCGGGTCGAAGAGCATTTCGAACCGGATTCTGCTTCTGTCGGCGCTCGCGAGCGGCGAAACGCGCGTCGGCGGATTGCTGGAGGCGGACGACACAAAGGTAATGCTCGATGCGCTGCAGCGTCTCGGCGCGGCATGGCGGCGCGAAGACGGGGCACTTCGCGTTTTCGGCGTGGGCGGCGCATTTCCTGTTCGCGACGCGGAGCTCTGGCTCGGCAACGCCGGCACCGCGTTCCGGCCGCTTACTGCCGCACTTGCGCTCACCGGCGGCGAGTACCGGTTGTCCGGCGTCGCGCGGATGCACGAGCGGCCGATCGGCGACCTGGTCGACGCCTTGCGCGGGCTCGGCGCGCGCATCGACTACTTGGGGAGCGAGGGCTACCCGCCCCTTGCGATCCACCCGGGGCGGCTGCGCCTCGACGCGCCGGTGCGCGTGCGTGGTGACGTGTCGTCCCAGTTCCTAACCGCGCTTCTTATGGCCATGCCGCTGGCGAGGGTCGCCGCGACCGTGGAGGTCGAGGGCGAGCTCATTTCGAAGCCCTACGTCGAGATCACCATCAACCTAATGCGCCGTTTCGGCGTCGATGTCGTGCGCGAAGACTGGCGCCGTTTCCGCCTGCCGCTGGCGCGCTACACGAGCCCCGGCGAGATCATGGTCGAAGGGGACGCGTCTTCCGCATCGTACTTTCTGGCCGCGGGCGCGATCGGCGGCGGCCCCGTTCGCGTCGAAGGGGTCGGGCGCGACAGCATCCAGGGCGATGTGCGCTTCACGGAGGTACTGGAGCGCATGGGCGCCCGGGTCAGCATGGGCGCGGACTGGATCGAAGTCTCTGGCGACGGCAGGCTGCGGGCGATCGACATGGACCTCAACCACATCCCCGACGCCGCCATGACAGCCGCGGTGATGGCGCTGTTCGGTGACGGGCCGAGTACGCTACGCAATATTGCGAGCTGGAGGGTCAAGGAAACCGACCGCCTGGCCGCGATGGCGACCGAGCTGCGCAAGCTCGGCGCCGAGGTGGAAGAGGGGCCGGATTACCTGCGCATCGTTCCGCCGGCGCGTCTGGCCTCGGACGCGGCGATCGATACCTACGACGATCACCGGATAGCAATGTCCTTCGCGCTTGCCGCGCTCGGCGGGGTGGCGGTGCGCATAAACGATCCGGCCTGTGTCGCCAAGACCTTCCCGGACTACTTTGCGTCCCTCGCGCAGATCTCGGAGCACGCGTGAATCCGCCCGTGATTACGGTCGACGGCCCCTCCGCATCGGGCAAGGGAACCATTGCCCGCAGCGTTGCCCGGGCGCTCGGTTTCCATTGTCTCGACAGCGGCGCGCTCTACCGGCTGGTGGCGCTGCTGTCGTTGCGCGAAAACGTGCTTCCGGATGACGAGGCTGCGCTGGCAGGCCTCGCCCGAGACCTGCCGGCACACTTCGATGGAGAGAATATATTCCTTAATGTTCAAGACGTTACGATGGATCTGGCAAGTGAGGCCTGCGGCACCCGAGCGTCCGAGGTCGCCAAGCTGCCACAGGTCCGTAGCGCACTGCTGGCGCGCCAGCGCGCGTTTCGCCGCCCGCCCGGTTTGGTCGCCGACGGGCGCGATATGGGCTCGGTCGTGTTCCCTGACGCCGCACTGAAGGTGTTCCTGACCGCGAGTGCCGCAGTGCGGGCGGAGCGCCGATATAACCAGTTGAAACAAAAAGGAATCCATGCTACTGTAGCAACCCTTTTCCGCGAGCTGGAAGCGCGTGATGCGCGCGACGCGGCCCGGGCGGTCTCGCCGCTCGTTCCCGCGCCGGACGCCGTGCAAGTCGATTCATCCGATCTGACGATCGATGAGGTCGTGAGCCGGATCCTCGGTTGGTGGCAGGAGCGAGCCGACGGCGTGCGCGCCTAAGCTCGATTATTGGTGGGTTTCGGCGGTTGCCGGGCCCGTGTGTGCAACCTGACCCGCGCGCTTCCGCAAGGAGCGGCGGCCAAAGAGGTTTTTCCCTTACATGCCCAGCATTTCCCCCGCAACTTCCAAACCCTCCAACCACGAATCCTTCGCCGCGCTGTTCGAGGAAAGCCTCTCGCGCAAGGAGATGCGCGTCGGCGAAGTAATCACCGCCGAAGTGGTGCGCGTCGACCAGCACTACGTCGTAGTCAACGCCGGCCTAAAGTCCGAAAGCGTCATTCCCCTGGAGGAGTTCAAGGACGACGGCGGCGAGACCGACGTTAAGGCCGGAGACTTTGTCAGTGTCTCGATCGAGGCGCTCGAGGATGGGCACGGGGAGACCCGCCTGTCGCGCGAGAAGGCCAAGCGCCTCGCGGCATGGCTCGAGCTGGAGCAGGCGCTCGAGAACGGCGAGAAGATCGAGGGTGTGATCACCGGAAAAGTAAAGGGCGGCCTTACCGTGATGGCCAAGGGCATCCGCGCATTCCTTCCCGGCTCGCTGGTGGACCTTCGCCCGGTGAAGGACACCACGCCCTACGAGGGCAAGCAGATGGAATTCAAGGTCATCAAGCTCGACCGCAAGCGAAACAACGTCGTGGTGTCGCGGCGCGCGGTGCTTGAGGAAACCGTCGGCGCCGAGCGAGAGCAGCTGCTCTCGACGCTGCAGGAAGGCGCGGTCGTCAAGGGCATCGTCAAGAACATCACCGATTACGGCGCCTTCGTGGACCTGGGTGGAATCGATGGCCTGCTCCACATCACGGACCTCGCGTGGCGACGCGTCAAGCACCCGTCTGAGGTCCTCAACGTGGGCGATGAAGTCACCGCCAAGGTGCTGAAATTCGACGCCGAGAAGAATCGGGTTTCGCTCGGCCTCAAACAGCTCGGCGAGGACCCGTGGGTCGGAATTTCGCGCCGTTATCCGCAGGGTACGCGCCTGTTCGGCAAGGTGACCAATCTCACCGACTACGGCGCGTTCGTCGAGGTCGAGTCGGGCATCGAAGGCCTGGTGCACGTCTCCGAGATGGACTGGACAAACAAGAACGTCCATCCCTCGAAGGTGGTGCAGGTCGGCGACGAGGTCGAGGTCATGATCCTCGAAATCGACGAGGATCGGCGCCGCATCTCGCTCGGCATGAAGCAGTGCATGCCGAACCCGTGGGAGGATTTCGCGCGCGAATTCAAGAAGGGCGACCGCGTCACGGGGCAGGTCAAGTCGATCACCGACTTCGGCGTGTTCGTCGGCCTGACAGGCGGAATCGACGGCCTGGTGCACCTGTCCGACTTGTCGTGGAGCGACAGCGGGGAGGAGGCGGTCAAGCGCTTCAAGAAAGGCGAGGAGGTCGAGGCAGTGGTCCTTTCGATCGACGTCGAGCGCGAGCGTATTTCGCTCGGCATCAAGCAGCTCGAGGGCGATCCTTTCACCAATTTCCTCGCCGGCCACGACAAGAACAGCCTCGTCAACGGCACGGTGAAGTCGGTGGATGCGAAGGGGGCGGTGGTGGCGATTTCGCCGGAAGTGGAAGGTTACCTTCGTGCGTCGGAGTTCTCGCGCGACCGCGTCGACGATCTTCGCAACCACCTGAAGGAAGGCGACTCGGTGAGCGCCATGATCATCAACCTCGATCGCAAGAACCGCTCGATCAACCTGTCGATCAAGGCCAAGGATCTGGCGGACGAGAGCGAGGCCATGAAGCAGCTGCGCACCGAGAACGCCGCCGCGAGCGCGGGAGCCACGAACCTTGGCGCGCTGCTTCGTGCCAAACTCGACAACCGCAATCAGCAGTAGGCGGTCAACGGCGATAGCTCTGGTTGCAGAAACAGAACGCTCAGGGGGATGGGCCGTCCATGACCAAATCGGAACTGATAGCTCGCCTTGCGCAGCGTTATCCGCAGCTGGTGGCGAAGGATGCCGAGTACGCGGTGAAGATGATCCTCGATGCGATGACGCAGGCTCTGCTTGCGGGAGATCGCATCGAGATTCGCGGTTTCGGCAGCTTCGGCCTGAACTACCGGCCGCCAAGGGTCGGGCGCAACCCGAAGTCCGGCGAGAAAGTGCACGTGCCGGAGAAGTACGTGCCCCATTTCAAGGCCGGCAAGGAGCTGCGCGAGCGAGTGGATTCCGCCCAGGGCGAGCAGACCACTTCGCCGCAGGAGCAGCCCACGCACACTTCTCAGTAATGCGTCGTCCGGAGCGGTACTGCGCCGCTTCCGGCGCCTGGGCCCGGCATTAGGAATCGAGTATGCGCATCGTCACTTGGACGGTCCGGCTGATAATCTTTCTGTTCCTGCTCGCGTTCGCGGCCAAGAACGTAGATCCAGTCAGCCTGAATTTCTACTTCGACCTCAGCTGGCGGGCGCCCTTGGTCGTGGTGCTGTTCGGATTCTTCGCCGCAGGAGCCCTGTTCGGCGTGATCGCGATGCTGATGGCACGACTGCGACAGCGACGCGAGATTCAGCGTCTCAGGCGCGAGGTGCGCGTGCATGCAAAAGAGGTGCAGGCCGCACGTTCGGCCGAACCCGTCCGACCGCCCGCGGTCGACGCCTGAGGGCCGTTGGGAATGGAGTTCGAGTACTGGTGGCTGCTCGGGTTCCCGCTGTTCTTCGGCCTCGGCTGGCTCGCCGCCCGCATCGACATCAAGCATCTGGTGTCGGAATCCAGGGCGTTGCCGCGCTCCTATTTCAAGGGGCTCAACTTTCTCCTTAACGAGCAGCCGGACAAGGCGATCGAGGCGTTTATCGAGGTGGTCCGCGTCGATCGCGAGACGATCGAGCTGCATTTCGCGCTAGGCAGTCTGTTCCGCCGCCGCGGCGAGTACGATCGGGCCATCCGGATGCACCAGAACCTTCTCGAACGCGCCGACCTGGCCGGCGAACAGAGATTGAACGCGCTGTTCGAGCTCGGCCATGACTATCTCAAGGCTGGGATTCTGGACCGCGCGGAGGAGGCATTCGAGCGCCTCGCGGACGGTCCGCATGCGGTCGAGGCGCGACGCCACTTGCTTGAGATCTACGAGCACGAGAAAGACTGGCCGCGCGCGATCGAGATGGCCCGCCGCCTGGCCGCGGAATCGGGCGAGACGCATGCCAGGGAGATATCGCAGTATCTGTGCGAGCTGGCCGCGACGGAAACAACGCATTCGCGGCCGGATGCGGCGCGCCGGCATCTCGAGGCTGCTCTCGAAGCAAACCGGAAATCGGTGCGCGCAAGCCTGCAGCTGGGCGACCTCGCGCGGGCAGCAGGAGATCTGGATGCGGCGATCGAACACTGGAAGCGGATCGAAACGCAGAATCCCGCCTATCTGGCGGTTGCGGCGCAGCGGCTGCTGGACGCGCATCGAGGCGCGGGGCGTGCCGAAGAGGGACTGCAGCTTCTGACGGGATACCTCGAGCAGTATCCCTCGCTCGATCTGCTCGACACCGTATTCCAGCTGACGCTGGAGGAAAAGGGCGCCGAGGCGGCATACAAACTGGTGCGCGACGAGCTGAGGCGCAACCCGACCCTGCTCGGGCTGGACCGTCTGCTCGAGGCGCAGATCGTCGCCGCGGGAACGCCCGAGCGCCGGCGCGACCTCGAGCTGGTGCGCAACCTGGTCCACAGCCACACCCGACGCCTGGCTCGCTATCGCTGCGAGAACTGCGGTTTCAAGGCGCGCCAGTTTCACTGGCATTGTCCCGCCTGCGGCGGCTGGGAAACTTATCCTCCGCGGCGCTCAGAGGAGTTCGAACTCGCACCATGAATATCACGATTATCGGCACCGGCTACGTCGGCCTTGTCAGCGGCGCCTGCTTGGCGGATACGGGTAACCACGTCTGCTGCCTCGACCTGGACGCGCACAAGATCAACACGCTGAATGCGGGCGGCATCCCGATCTTCGAGCCGGGGCTCGCGGCGATCGTGGCGCGCAACCGCGAGGCCGGGCGCCTCAGCTTCACCACCGACGTCACGGCGGCGGTCGCACACGGTGAACTGCAAATGATCGCGGTCGGCACGCCGCCGAACGAGGACGGCGCGGCGGACCTGCAGCACGTGGTCGCCGCGGCGCGCTCGATCGGACGGCACATGGACGGCTACCGCGTCGTCGTGGACAAGTCGACCGTCCCGGTCGGCACCGCCGACCAGGTCCGGGCGGCGATCGCGGAGGAGCTCGCGATGCGCGGCAAGACGGTGGAGTTCTCGGTAGTGTCGAACCCTGAATTCCTGAAGGAAGGTGCCGCGGTCGAAGATTTCATGCGCCCGGACCGTATCATCGTCGGCTCGGAGAACGAGCGCGCGACCTCGATGCTGCGGCGGCTGTACGCGCCTTTCCAGCGCAATCACGAGCGTTTGCTTGTAATGAGCGTGCGTTCGGCCGAGCTGACCAAGTACGCGGCCAACGCAATGCTTGCGACGCGCATCTCCTTCATGAACGACCTGGCCAACCTCGCCGAAGCGCTCGGCGCCGACATCGAGGAGGTGCGCCGGGGTATCGGCTCTGATCCGCGCATCGGCTTCGGCTTTCTCTATCCGGGGGTCGGCTACGGCGGCTCGTGCTTCCCGAAGGACGTCAAGGCGCTGCAACGCACGGCACATGAGGCGGGCCGGCCGCTGCGGCTGCTCGCCGCGGTCGAGCAGGTCAATGAGGCGCAGAAGCACGTGCTGGGGAGCAAGATCGTGGCGCGTTTCGGCAAGTCGCTCGCGGGCCGCTGCATCGCGCTCTGGGGCCTCGCCTTCAAACCCAACACCGACGACATGCGCGAAGCCCCGAGCCTGACGCTGATCGAGGATCTGCTGGCGGCTGGCGCTTCGGTGCGCGCCTACGATCCGGTGGCGGGCGAGACGGCGGCTGCCCTGTTTGCCGGCAACGAGCGCGTCGCGATCGCCGACTCGGCGCAGTCCGCGCTGGAGGGCGCGGAGGCGCTCGCCATCGTCACCGAATGGCAGGAATTCCGCAGCCCCGACTTCGACGCGGTCAAGAGCTCGCTCAAGACGCCGGCGATTTTCGACGGACGCAATCTGTACGACCCCGCGGCCATGCGCGCGATGGGAATCGAGTATTTCGCCGTGGGGCGCCGCACATGAAGCGACCGGACACGAGCGCGGCGCGCGTATTGGTGGTGGGCGATGTAATGCTCGACCGCTACTGGATCGGAGACGTGTCCCGCATTTCACCGGAAGCCCCTGTCCCCGTAGTTCGGGTAAGCGGCGAGGAGCGGCGGCTCGGCGGGGCCGCGAACGTGGCCTGGAACTGCGCCGCGCTCGGTGCCCGGACGCGGCTGCTCTCGGTAGTCGGCGCAGACGAGGAAGGCGCGGTGCTCGAGAATCTCCTCAGGAAGGAAGGCATCGAGCCGCGGCTGCACCGCGACCGCTCCATCCAGACCACCCAGAAGCTGCGGGTGATCGCGCGGCAGCAGCGCCAGCAGCTGCTGCGGGTCGATTTCGAGGTCCCGCCTTCGCGCGAAGTGCTCGCCTCCAAGCTGGCCGAATTCAAGGCTTCGCTTAAGGGGTGCGACGTGGTGATCCTGTCGGACTACGGCAAGGGCGGGCTGACCCACGTCGCGAAGATGATTGCGATGGCGCGACGGGCGGGCAAGGCGGTGCTGGTGGATCCCAAGGGCGACGATTATTCGCGCTATGCCGGCGCCACAATCGTGACGCCGAACCAGCAAGAGCTGCGCGAAGTCGTCGGCACCTGGAAGGACGAGCGCGACCTCGACCGGCGCGCAAAGGCGTTGCGCAGACGCCTCAAGCTTCAAGCTCTTCTGCTGACGCGCGGCGAAAGCGGAATGACCTTGTTCCGGGACGGCACACGGATGAACTTCAAGACGCGCGCGCGCGAGGTGTACGATGTGAGCGGTGCCGGCGACACGGTCATTGCGGCGCTCGGCGTCATGCTCGCGGCCGGCGCATCGCTGACCGAGGCGGTGCGGACCGCCAACCGGGCGGCCGGGATCGTGGTCGGCAAATTCGGCACCGCCGTCGCTACCCGCAAAGAACTTTTCGGATAGGACAGAAATGCTCTACGTCGTCACCGGGGCCGCAGGATTCATCGGCTCCAAGCTGATCGAGGCGCTCAATCGCGCTGGCGTCAGCGAGATCATCGCGGTCGATAATCTGGAGAACGCCGCCAAGGTCAAGAATCTCGCGGGGTGCGAGATCGAGGACTACATGGACAAGCGGGATTTCCTCGAGCGGCTGGTGGCGAACCAGTTCGACGAGGAGATCGAGGCGGTCCTGCACCAGGGCGCCTGCTCCGACACGATGGAGAGCAACGGCCGCTACGTTATGGAGAACAACTACCGCTACTCGCGGCTTCTGCTCGACTGGTGCCAGGATGAGGCGGTTCCGTTCCTGTACGCCTCGTCGGCTTCGGTTTACGGCGCGGGGCGCGAATTCCGCGAGGAGCGCGCTTGCGAGCGGCCGCTGAACGCCTATGCCTACTCCAAGTTCCTGTTCGATCAGCACGTCCGGCGCCGCCTGCCGGCGCGCAGCGCGCAGATCGCGGGTTTCCGCTATTTCAACGTCTACGGCCCGAACGAGGCGCACAAGGGGCGCATGGCCTCGGTGTCGTTCCATGCTTTCAATCAGTTCATGAGCGAAGGCAAGGTCAGGCTCTTCAGGGGATCGGACGGCTACGCCGACGGCGAACAGCGGCGCGATTTCATCCATGTCGATGACGTGGTGAACGTGAACCTGTACTTCCTCGAGCACCGCGAGCTTTCCGGAATCTTCAATGGCGGCACCGGGCGGGCGCAGAGCTTTAACGACGTCGCGCGCACGGTGGTGAACGGCGTGCGCGCGGGGCGCGGAGAAGCCGAGCTCTCGCTCGGCGACATGATCGCTGAAGGGCTCGTTGAGTACATCCCGTTTCCGCCGCAACTCGTCGGAAAGTATCAGAGCTACACCGAGGCGGACCTGGCGCTTTTGCGCGAAGCGGGCTACAGCGAGGATTTCATGCCGGTTGAGCAGGGGGTGGGGTCCTACGTTGCGCATCTTCTCGGCGAGCAGCGCTGAGGAGCGGCGATGCAGCAGACGATCGAGGATTTCATCGGCAACACGCCCCTGGTGCGATTGCAGCGCATCCCGGGCGAGGAGGCGGCGCGCAACGGCAACGTTATTCTCGCCAAGCTGGAGGGCAACAACCCCGCCGGTTCGGTCAAGGATCGGCCCGCCATCTCAATGATCCGGCGCGCCGAAGAGCGCGGACAGATCCGGCCAGGCGACACGCTGATCGAGCCGACCAGCGGCAACACCGGGATCGGCCTGGCGATGGCGGCCGCGATCCGCGGCTACCGGATGGTGCTGATCATGCCCGAGAATCAGACCGCCGAGCGCAAGCGCACGATGCGCGCCTACGGCGCCGAGCTGGTTCTGACGCCTAAGGGCGGCGGCATGGAAGGAGCGCGGGACCTGGCGCAAAAGATGGTGCGCGAGGGCAAGGGCATCTTGCTCGACCAGTTCGCGAACGCCGACAACCCGCTTTCCCACTACGAGACCACCGGCCCCGAAATCTGGCGCGACACGCAAGGCAAGATCACCCACTTCGTCTCGAGCATGGGCACCACGGGAACGATCATGGGCTGCTCGCGCTTCTTCAAGGAAAAGAACCCGAAGATAGAAATCGTCGGCTGCCAGCCGGAAGAGGGCGCGCAGATTCCCGGCATCCGCAAGTGGCCGGAGGCCTACCTGCCGAAGATCTACGACAAGCTGCGGGTGGACCGGCTGGAGTACGTCGGACAGGGCGAAGCGGAGGAGATGGCGCGCCGCATGGCACGCGAGGAAGGCATCTTCTCGGGAATTTCCTCGGGTGGCGCGCTGCACGTCGCGGTGCGCATCGCCCGCCAGCTCAGGAACGCGACGATCGTCTGCATCGTCTGCGACCGGGGCGACCGCTACCTTTCCACGGGCGTATTTCCGGACTGACGTGGCGCCGGTCCTTGCCTTCGACATCGAGACGGTGCCCGACGTCGCGGGGATCAGGCGGCTGTACGAGCTGCCCGCCAGCCTGCCGGACGAGGACGTCGCGGAAATCGCGTTCCAGAAGCGGCGCACCCAGACGGGGAGCGATTTTCTCCCGCCCCAACTGCAGCGGGTGCTGGTCATCTCCTGTGTCCTGCGCGACGCCGACCAGGTCAGGGTGTGGTCGATCGGCGAGCCGGCCGAGGACGAACGGGCGGCGATCCAGCGCTTCTGGGACGGCGTCGAGCGCTACGTGCCGCAGCTCGTGTCGTGGAACGGCGGCGGCTTCGACCTTCCGGTGCTGAACTACCGCGGGCTGGTGAATGGCGTCAGCGCGCCGCGCTTCTGGGACCAGGGCGAGGACAACCGCGACTTCAAGTGGAACAACTACGTCAGCCGCTACCACTCTCGGCATCTTGACCTGATGGACGTGCTGGCGATGTATCAGCCGCGCAACAACGCGCCGCTCGACGATGTCGCGCAGCTTGCCGGCCTGCCGGGCAAGATCGGGATGGCGGGCGGGGCGGTGTGGGAGCAGTACCGCGGCGGCGGCATCGAGCGCATCCGCAACTACTGTGAAGCCGACAGCGCCAATACCTACCTGCTGTACCTTCGCTTTCAGCTGCTGCGCGGGGTTCTCGACGCGGCGAACTACAAGCGCGAGTGCGCGCTGCTGCGCGCCGCGCTGGAAAAGCAGAACGAGCCGCACTGGCGCGAGTTCCTCGAGCGCTGGAACGATCCCCTGGCCCGGTGACGCTCGAAATCGAGTCGCTCGACGCGGAGGGACGCGGCGTCGCGCGCAACGCCGAGGGCAAAGTGATGTTCGTCGAAGGCGCGCTGCCCGGCGAGCGGGTCGAGGTGAAGCTGCTGCGCCGCAAGGCGAAGTTCGACCTGGCGAGGGCGACCGTTGTGCTGCGCCAATCGAGTGCCCGACGCGTCCCGCGCTGCCGCTATTT
>Ga0210077_1000186_pt1 | contig 27267 bp, 17 predicted proteins | sample RushMan_CattailN_5_FD_185556 | JGI IMG/M metagenome (GOLD analysis project Ga0210077, IMG submission 185556) | Wetland microbial communities from San Francisco Bay, California, USA, that impact long-term carbon sequestration -... | ecosystem: Environmental > Aquatic > Marine > Wetlands ... | reverse complement strand
AAGTAGAAGAACACGGCTATAGCCTGCTGATCGTCGCTCCACCTCGCCGCGGCAGATTAGGGCACCTGGTGGCCGGCAACACCACACGCGAGCTGGCGCTGGATTTAGACACATCACTTCTGGTGGTGCACGGTGGCGGACCGGACAGCCGTTTCCTCATCTGCGCGGACGGTTCGCCGTCCTCCCACCAACTTTTTCCGATGCTGAAGCAATTGCTCCCAGCCATCCGACAGCCTGTCGACATTCTATACGTGCGCCTGCCGGATGCCGAGCCTCAAATTGTCGCAGCGGCCGAAGCATGCCTGCAGGGGGCCGGGCAGTGGTTGTCAGGATGCCATAAAATCGGCGCGGTCAATGTGCGCGAGAGCCGCAGCCGCGCGGATACGATTCTCGAAGCCGCCGGTGAAGCCTCCATCATCATGATGGGCGGCAGCCTGCGCCACGATGTCTACCGCCGAATGCTGGGCAGCCTGCCGATGCGGATTCTCGAGCGCACCCCATCCAGTGTCCTGATCGTCAAACAGCTTCCCGAAGGCGATCCCGACTTCATGAAAGCTCCGTTTTCCTGCGTGTGATTTTACATGTCGCCGCCTGCGAAAAGAAAGTAGATATCTTTGCGGTGGCCGATTTTGATAACCAGAATCAATAGGATATCATCTTGAATCTTATAAATGATCCGATAAGCTCCGACCCGAATTTTGTGAAAGGGATTGTTTCCCTTCATCATTGTCCGTTGTCAATAGAGAACTTTAATCGAAATATTGAAACCTCATAACCATTGCATGAACGCTGGCTGAGATTCCGCTGCGCTTCATCTCAGCAGGATATGCCCCAGCGTTGGCGCTTCCCCGGAAAGGAGTTGAGATGAATGAGCCCTTCCTGACACGAATCGATCACCTCGTGTACGCGACCACCGACCTTGAAAAGAGCGTCGCCGATCTGGAGGCGCGTCTTGGCGTGCGTTCGGTTCCGGGCGGACAGCATCCGGGTCGCGGTACACGTAACGCTCTGATCGCGCTGTCTGACCGATCGTACCTCGAGGTAATCGGCCCGGACACGACGCAGGCAAAGACGGTCGGTCCGCGTTGGTTTCAAATAGACAGTCTTGATGCGCCGCGCCTCGTGACGTGGGCAGTCAAGGAAGCTGAATTGAACAAGCTCAGAGCGAAAGCCGAGGCCTGCGGCATTTGTCTTGGGCCGGTTGTCTCGGGCACTCGTCAGAGATCGGACGGTTCACGTCTTCGTTGGCGGTTCATGGATCCGGCGACTCTTGTCGCGGACGGCGTCGTTCCCTTCTTCATCGACTGGGGAGACAGTCCACATCCTGCGGCTTCGGCGCCGCCGGGGCCCGTGCTGGAATCGTTGCGTGCAGAGCACCCGGAGCCAACGGTAGTGATGCGTGCGCTCTCTGCAGTCGGCATCAACCTCCCGGTGGAGTCCGGACCCCGCCCGGCGTTGATCGCCACCTTGCGAACTGAAAGAGGACTTGTCGAACTGAGATGACCAAAGCGGACTGCCGCATACAAGACGACAGTACCCCCCAAGTTATATTTGGCACACCCCGGTTGAATAGTCTTCGCCCTCAGTTGACATATACTTCGCCCGGTTAAATATTATATGAAGATTTAACGGGGCAGGCATTTCAGAGGGCAAGAATTCAGCAGAGTAAATCACCCATCGTTGCCATAAAAAAGAGTTACTTTTGGGACTTCGGAGACATAAACAAGTAAATAACCATTTCGGCAGGTTATTCGTAGCGTGTTGGGCAGCGTCGCAAGTAGGTGCAATATCAAAGCGCTGGGAGAACCGTTTTCAAATTGAAAAACAACAGCCCGCTGTTAAACCAGCGGGCTGTTGCGATTCAGCAGGTGTTGCCGGAAATTTTTCGTTTCGAATCAGCTGAAAACTTGTCCATGGACACAATCGGAGAATAGCCTTTCAAAGATCAATCGATCTCAAACGCTCTTTCTCCATGCAGCGTGTTATCCAGGCCTATAATTTCATCTTCCTTATCGACTCTCAGCCCTCCGGTGATGAACCGGGTCACATAAATCACAATGAGTGTTCCGACCGTCGTGTAAAGGATGGTCGCCACAATGGATACCGCCTGAACATAAAGTTGTTTGGGATTTCCAAAAAGTAACCCCTTACCCGCGGCATTGACGGACGGGTCGGCAAAAATGCCGGTTGCCAGTGCACCCCACATACCGCACATACCATGGACCCCGAATGCATCCAGAGAATCATCATAACCCATTTTATGTTTAAGAACGGTAACACTGAAAAAACCAAACATGCCTGCGACCACCCCAATCACCAACGAACCTGACAAATTCACAAATCCGGCCGCAGGTGTGATCGCTACCAATCCGGCAACAACCCCCGAGGCAATTCCCAGGACCGTCGGTTTTTTATTCACCCACCATTCGGCAAACATCCATGCCAGAGCAGCCACGGCCGCCGAAGTGTTGGTAACCAAAAACGCCGAAGCAGCCAAACCGTCTGCGGCCAGTTCGCTGCCGGCGTTGAAGCCGAACCAGCCGAACCACAAAAGGGCGGCGCCTAATGCGGTCAGGGAAATGCTGGACGGAAACATGGCCTCTTTGCCGTATCCGATTCGTTTCCCGAGGATTAGAGACAGTATCAGACCGGCCACACCGGCATTGATATGCACTACGGTGCCGCCGGCGAAATCAAGGGCACCCATTTTTGCCAGCCAACCGCCGCCCCAGACCCAGTGGGCGATGGGCGAATAAACAACTGTCAGCCACAGCACCGTAAAAACGATCCAGGATGAAAACTTCATGCGGTCGACAATGGAACCGAGGACCAGCGCCACGGTGATGGCGGCAAAGGTCATCTGAAAAACGACGAACACATAGGTGGGTATGGTTCCGGACACACTGTTTACACCGATCCCGCTTAAAAACAGATTTTCCAGCCCGCCGATGATTCCAGCCTTATCCGGTCCAAAGGCCAGCGTATAGCCCCACATCATCCAAATGACACTGCCGAGACAATAGGCCACAAATGTCATGGCATAGGTGTTCAAAAGATTCTTGTACCTGGACATGCCGCCGTAAAAGAGCGCCAAACCGGCAGGCGTCATCACCATGACCAAGGCGGTGGCGACAATCATCCAGGCGGTATCCCCGGTATTCAATGTACCGGCAGCAAAGGCTGAAGAAAACGGAAAAAGCAGACAAAACAAGAAAATGACATATCTCATCGGTTTCATTCGTAAGTATTTCTCCTTTCTTTAGTCTATTTTAAAACGGATTTGGTTAAATAGTTAAATCGTTGAATGGTTTTACCGATTTGCCCACTCGACCATTGGACGATTTGACCAAAATTCTAATTTAGGCTCACTAAGGCAATAGCTGTGCCATGCTGAAAGAAAAGTAAAATACATTTACTTTTCAGCATGTTAAAAGTATTTTTATATGTTTTTGCGACAACGGCTGCGCACATAACTGTAATAAAGTCAGAAAATTATTACAAAATTGTTATATTTATTGGAAAATTTGTAAATAATCGAGATCGGCTGGAAATGAGATTTGCTGAAATTGATAGGAAATGGGCCGCGGCTTTACCATGGCATTATAATGGTCGATGGTGAAAAAAAGTGGCGCCCGCTGATAACGCCATTGTAACCAGTGGACGCGACTTATATATTTGCGTTGCTAAAAAGAGAGACTCGCAGTAACCCCTCCATATACAAAGTCTGAATCATGGCTGAAACTGGTACTTTTAATCAGATTATCAGCCTCGTTTGTTAAAGGAAATGAATATGCGATCAAGGGTTTTATGGTAAAATATTTTGCAACGGGAATCGTCAACCCAACTGAAACAAGTCCGTTGTGAAAGTCTCTGTATTTCTTGGTGGTGAGATTTAAGGCGTCGTCGACTTCAACGAAATCATCGTCATCGGAATAGTAGTACCCCACGGAACCTGCCAGATCCAGCGTAATCTTTTTCATCAATTCAATCGAATGAGAAATACCCACAGAAATATACCACGACGGCAGGTGAGCGATTTCGCGATACACCGTCAGCGTAGGCGACAGCAATGTGTCCAGGCCGACGCTGAGATAAATCTCCTGAGAATCGTCGACGCCATCCAGTCCGTAATAAATATATCCCACGCCCGCATTGACCATCCCAAAACTTCTGCCGTAGGAAAGCGTCATGTCCGTTTCATTAAACTGCGCTTGACCGCGGGGATCGCTGTAAACATCGGTATCGAGATTGCCCCAGAGGTTGAAGCTGAAATCTTTGAAGCCCACGGTTAGCGAAGGCTGAATAACCACGCTGTCTTTACTGAGCTCATAACCACGCCATATATACTGACTAAAAACGCCGATATCGGCAGAAGCACTGGGTTTTTCTTCTTCTGCCGCCCAAAGGTTAATCGAACTAAAAATAAGCATTAAAAATCCAATCACAGTTACTGCCGTCAGCTTGATGGTCCGATGTTTCATATAGGTTTCCTCCTGAGATTAACCAACAATTTTGTATTGAACACCCGGTAATTGTTCAGTGTTTAGAAATACATCCATGTTAAGGGAGCTTCAGACAGGGTTAAATTCGAGACTTTTTTCAGCGAAAACTTAACCCTATCTAAAGCGATAAATTTTTAAGAACCTTACCGCTGGCCATAACTTCATTCTAGCTCTGTTCCACCGGTTGGCGAAGTAATTTTTCAGAAGCGGTGTTGGCCTTGAGCAACCCGTGTCCCCCTGTGGTTCCCATTCCGCCGGCATGTGAAATCTCGAAATCCGGATAGGCAGTGCCGCCGTGTTCGACAAAGTCAAGCCCCTCGAGCTCCTCTTCCGGTGACACTCTCAGTCCTATGGTCACATCAATCAGCTTGAACAATAAAAATGCCGTGGGAAATACCCATAAAAAGCAGGCGGAGATTCCCAATAGCTGCACGCCGATGATTTTCAATGACGTGCCGCCGATGTTGAATATGCCGGCAGACAGGGTTCCCCAGGCACCGCAGACGCCGTGTACTGAGATCGCACCGACCGGATCGTCAATCCGGATGCGGTCAAAAAAGAGGACGGCCAGCACGACAATAACACCGGCGATGGCACCGATAATGATCGCACTCAAAGGGGTTACGGTAGCGCAGGGACTGGTAATGGCCACCAGACCGGCCAGGGCGCCGTTTAGCGTCATACCCGAATCGGGTTTGCCGAATTTAATCCATGCCGTCATCATGGCCATAACGGCGCCGGCTGCGGCAGCCAGGTTGGTATTGACAAAAATCATGGCAATATCTTTGTTGGCGGCTGTCGTGGAACCGGGGTTGAAACCGAACCAGCCCAGCCAGAGGATAAATACACCCAGGGCCGCCAGCGGGATGTTGTGCCCCAGGATCGGTTTGATCTTGCCGTCTTTCGTGTATTTACCAATGCGCGGTCCCAATACAATGGTTCCGGCCAAGGCTGCCCATCCGCCCACTGAATGAACCACTGTTGATCCGGCGAAATCAATAAAACCAAGATGTTCAAGCCAGCCGCCGCCTTTGTAGAGACCGCCCCAGGCCCAACTCCCGAATACCGGATAGATCAACAAGCTGATAACAACGCTGTAAATCAAGTATCCGATAAATTTCGTTCTTTCCGCCATGGCTCCGGAGACAATGGTTGCCGCCGTGGCGGCAAATACCACCTGGAACATCCAGAACGCCAGCACCCAAGGGTCACCACCCGGCTTGAAGTCGCTCAAGAAAAATCCGGTGGTCCCGAACCAGCCGGTCTTGGAAACACCGAACATCAGGCCGAACCCGATAGCCCAGAACGCAAGGCTCCCCATCGCAAAATCCATCAAATTTTTCATCATAATATTGATGGCGTTTTTGGCCCGGGTAAATCCGGTTTCCACCATGGCGAACCCGGCCTGCATGAAAAATACCAGTGCCGCGGCAAGCAGCGTCCAAACGTAATCGGCATGGGTCTGGACCAGATCAATGGCTTCTTTGTTACTTAAAACGGTCGGGACCTTGTCAGCGGCCCAGGCTCCGGTAACACCGCATAGAACAAGTAATCCAGAAATGATAATTTTTTTCATAACGCTTTTACTCCTTTTCTTTGAAATAAAAATTTTAAATCCATAATAATTCCGGATGTTAAATGGCATCTTCTCCTCTTTCTCCGGTTCGGATGCGAACCGCTTCACTCACAGGAAGAACAAAGATTTTTCCGTCTCCGATCTTTCCGGTATTGGCTGATTTGGATATTGCCTCCACGACTTGATCCACCAGGGATGAATCGACAACCACATCAATTTTTATTTTGGGGATAAAATCGACCTGATATTCGGCGCCGCGATAAATCTCCTTATGACCACGCTGACGGCCAAACCCCTTGACCTCGTTAACGGTCATGCCGTTTATACCGATTTTGTTCAGCGCATCTTTAACGTCATCTAATTTGAACGGTTTAATAATGGCTTCAATTTTGTTCATTTGAACAGGCTCCTTTTCGATTGAAATTTTGCTGTTTTCCTTCCCGGGATTTTTCTTGATTGCTGAGCAAGGAGAATGCCAAATGTGCGAATAGCGGGCCACTAAAAGTCTATGTTATTGGATAAACAAGGGATTTTTTTTTGATGAGGCAGGCATGTTGACATTAATCAAATCACATTAATGTTATTTGATTATATATTATTTACATTTATGTTATTAATAAATCAGAACATAACAAATATGTAATTTATTATGTTTTATGCCCGGGATTCATTTTTTAAGAGAATCTGCCTATCTAAGGTGGGTTAAAATCATACTTGCGATGTTAACTTCGACTGGACCCCTTCCAGTGTTGATTCGGCCAGGAGCGTCCGGGTATATGCCGTCGCTTCGCTTACGCTGAGATGGACGATCTGGTTCTGAACGGAGCGCAAAAAATGCGGATCAACACTAAAGGTTCTAAGCCCTGCTCCGATAAAAAAGGGGATAAATTCGGGTTCATGTCCCATTTCACCGCATACCGTCACCTCAATTTGAGCTTTGACGGCTGCCTGGATGATGAGGTGCAGGGATCTGAGAAGGGCGGGATGATGGGCCTGATAATAGGCCGCCACTTTTTCATTGCTTCTGTCCACCGCCAGCATATATTGAATAAGATCGTTGGTTCCGATGGAAAAAAAATCCGTTTCTTTGGCCAATTCATGGATAATACCCAACACCGCCGGAAGTTCGATCATCGCGCCGAGAGCGGGTGCGGGATGAAAGGGAAGATTCTGCCGTTCCAGATCAACCATGGCTTCTTCTACTGCTTGACGAGCCTTGCGAAACTCATCAATGGCGGAAATCATAGGAAATACGATTTTTAACTTTCCGGCGCCGACGCCGGCACCGGCTCTTAAGATCGCCCTCAGCTGTTGGAGAAATACGTCGCGGTGGTGCAGTGAAAAACGGATCGACCTGAGACCCAGTTCCGGATTGGCCTCTTTTGTACCTGCCAAATACGGCAGTAACTTTTCACCACCGATATCCAGCGTACGGATAGTGACTTCCCGGCCGCCCATTTCATCACACAGTCGTTTGTAGACCAAATACTGCTCTTCTTCGGAGGGAAGGTTGGATCGCACCAAAAAGGGAAATTCGGTTCGATACAGCCCGATTCCCTCGACGTTGAGGTCTTTGGCCAGTTTTATTTCACTGAGCAGGTTGATATTGGCCAGCAGTTTAATCGTTTCGCCGTCGCGGGTTCTTGTTTGGGCAGATAGGGGATAGGTGGCCTTATCCTCAGCCTTTTGCGTACGGTTGCGGGTTTCAAAGCGTTGGATAATTGTTTCAGGGGGCCTGGCATAAATACTGCCGATATCCGCATCCAGGAGCATGGGTGTACCATCCGGAAGCTCCAGCAAATCGCTGCGTTCGGCAATCACCATGGGAATTTTCAAAGACCGGGCAATGATGGCGACGTGGGATGTCACCCCGCCGCTCACCAGAACTATTCCCTGGACATCTTCTGATGCCAACTTAAGCAAGTCAGATGGAAGAAGCTGCCCGACGATAACAATCCGGCCTTCAGCACGATCCGTGTCTTGTAATGCTTCTTTGCGAAGGTTTTTAAGCAGCCGCCGGGCCAGATCTTTGATGTCCTGGGCTTTCTCTCGGAGATAGGCGCTGGAAGCTGAAGAAAACAACGTCATATAATGCCCGGCAACATCCCGAACCGCCCTGGGTACAGATACCCCTTGTTTTATTTTAGTCAGTATGGCATTCACAAAGCGGGCATCTTTGAGGATCATAAAGTGGGCTTCAAAAATTAAGGCCGCACTTTCCGGCAAACGTTGGTCCAGACGATCCTGCAACTCCTTGAGCTGCTGTTTGGTTGTTTCCAGTGCTTTAAGAAAACCTTGGGCTGTACTCACAAACTCCGAATCAGGCCAATGAGATAATAAGGACTCTCGATCGGCTTTCAACACCATAGCAGGAGCATAGGCAAATCCGTTCGAAGCAGTTTTAGCTTTTATAAAGCGGAATCTTTCCAGCAGATCGTCTTCCCGGAAGGGGACCGTCCGGTGGTTCTGGTCAATCATCAGACGGGCGTTTTCGATGGCTCCGGTTAACTGAGAAGCAATCGCTCGCATGGCCATTACGTCGATCTCGTCAAAATAACCGGGAAGTTCATGCTGCACGACCAGAACGCCGATTTTTTCATTTCCCCTGTGTATCGGGACTGCAAGAAACGATTCAAAGGGATCTTCGTCAGCCTCTTTAAAGTACTTGAAATCGGGATGGCGGCTGGCATGCCCTTCGCAAATGGGCTGTAGGGACTCAAAGGTTTTCCCCACAAGTCCTTCACCGGATTTCATTTTTACCCGGCCAACTGCGGATGGATTCAAACCCATTGTGGCTTGGAGCACCAACTCACGGGTAGTGTCATCATAAAGATAGATGGAGCCCACATCGGCATTAAGGTGGTGCGCCACCATCTCGACGGCTTGCTGAAGGAATCCCTGGACATCGGCACTTCCGATGATGAGATTGGCCAATTCTCCGATATCGCACAGCAGATTCAGGTGATCTCTGTTCTTTGATTTCATCGTTACATCGTTGTTACGGCTTTATTGTTCAGGTTTGAATACGAACGTCCTATAATTTCTTAATGGTTTAACCGACCCATTTGTAAATCGGCCATCCTGCTATTGGGAATGAACGCAATGAAATTTTTCATAAATTATTCTGAAAACCCGAATAAGTTTTTAAAAAAGACTCAAGATCTTTTCGAGCAAATTCCGCCGCATTCCATTTTTTTGAGGAGAGGCAATTCCGATATTCGGGCTTAATGGTATATGTTTCGGCGTTGAATATTTCTCCCTTTTCCGTTTCCACCAAGATCGGGGTTCGCTGATACAGGTCGCCCTCGAATCCGTCCAACCGCCCAAGCGACAGTTCATCCACATCCAAGTAGACGATGCCTTCGGTGACCGCGTCTGGTAACGGAATAATTCCGGGATAAGATTCTCCTTTGACCGTATAACGGGCATATCCGCTGAGCAGCGCGTCGACAAAACGAAATTTGCGGGCCGTAACGGCATATATTACAGAAGAAATCATTAAAGTGCCGTAAACAAAGAGGTTCATATCCGGGATCTCCTTAAGGTTTATATACGCTTTCTCATTTATTACATTTTTGTTTCCGGCAATGCTGTTTTGTTCATGTACGGCAGCGCAAAAGATGTGCCCAGAGAAAAACCTGTTTTATTGTAATATAATTCCCGGCAAAATGGTAAAATATTATTCGAAGCTATCTCAAAATTAGGATTTTCGGTCGAGATCAAGGCGAGGCCGAGGCTCAAACCGCAGGCATACTCAAGTATGTCGAGGATTTGAGACGATGGCTCAACGCCGATATCGGACGAAAAGACTTTTTTGAGATGGCTTCTTGCTGAATTGTGAATCGAAAAAGCAACAGCCCACTGATACATCAGCGGGCTGTTGCAGGCGTGGAGGTAACTATATGTCGTAATACAGGAAAAACTCGTGCGGATGGGGCCGGAGTTTCACGTCATTGACCTCGTTCTCCGTCTTGTATTCAATCCACATATCAATAACATCCTGAGTAAAAACATCGCCTTTCTTCAGGAACTCCTGGTCTGCCTTTAATGCAGCCAATGCCTCTTCCAGAGATCCCGGCGCGGAAGGAATTTCCGCCAGCTCCTCGGGGGGAAGACCGTAGATGTCCTTATCCAGCGGTTCGCCCGGATCGATTTTGTTTTCGATACCGTCGATCACGGCCATCAGTATGGCGGAAAACGCCATATACCCGTTACATGAGGGGTCCGGGGTTCTGAACTCGATGCGTTTGGCTTTTGGAGAAGGAGAGTACATGGGAATCCGAACGGCCGCACTCCGGTTACGGCTGGAATATGCCAGGTTCACCGGGGCTTCAAAGCCGGGTACCAACCGCTTGTAAGAGTTGGTGGTCGGATTGGTAAAAGCGCACAGCGCAGAGCAGTGTTTGAGTATCCCGCCGATGGCATACAGGGTTTCCTGAGATACGCCGGCATATTTGTCACCGGCAAAGAGGGGTTGGTCTCCTTTCCAAATGCTGCAATGGGTATGCATTCCGCTCCCGTTATCGTTGAACAGCGGCTTCGGCATAAACGTCACCGTCTTACCGTATTTACAAGCCACATTTTTCAGAACATATTTGAACCACACGAGCTGATCTCCCATTACAACCAGCGGTTTAAACCGCATGTCGATCTCTGACTGACCGGCGGTGGCCACCTCATGATGCTGGCACTCGACCGCTATGCCCAGTTGCTCTAAAGTCAGGAGCATTTCGGTACGGATATCCTGAAGCTTGTCCATGGGCGGCACCGGAAAGTAACCTTGCTTGTGCCTGGGCTTGTACCCCAAATTGGGACACTCTTCCCGTCCGCTGTTCCAGATGCCTTCAATGGAATCGATGGCGTAAAATGCGTGGTTGTTTTCGGATGCAAAGCGGATGTCATCAAAAATAAAGAATTCGGCTTCCGGTCCAAAATAAGCCAAATCGCCGATTCCGGTGGTTTTGAGATATGTTTCTGCTTTTTTCGCAATATTTCGCGGATCCCGGGAATACGCCTCCAGGGTAATGGGATCGACAATGTTGCCGATCAAAACCAGGGTCGGCACTTCAAAGAAAGGGTCAATTTTTGCGGTGTCGGCGTCCGGAACCACCAGCATGTCGCTGGCATGGATAGGCTGCCATCCTCGGATGCTGGAGCCGTCAAATCCGAAACCATCCTCGAAGCTCGATTCTTCCAGTTCGCTGATGGGCACCGTAAAATGCTGCCACAACCCCGGAAAATCCATAAAACGAAGATCAACCACTTTAACATTATTCTCTTTTGCAAATTTCATTACTTCTTTGGGTGTCATAAAAAATCCTCCTTATAAAAGGTTTGCAGTATTAGGTGTTCATTGTTTTTGTATATTGCTCGCTCCCTTAAATTCAGTTTCTATTTTCTCCATTTGGTTATCCCCGGGTATCGGGGTATACCAGCCCGTATCCATGCTCTCCATGCAAAGACTGATCAAGTCCTTCGATTTCCTTTTGCACGTCGATACGAAAGCCGATGGTCTTCTCAACGGCAAAGACGATGACAACCGTCCCGATGACCGCCAGCCCAATGGTCGCTCCCAATCCCAGCAACTGAATGCTTAACTGGTTAAAAACCGACCAGGAGCCATTGGCGGATGCCGACGCACTTTGCATCCAGCTGCCTCGGATAAAAAAGCTCAGCATCAAAACGCCCAGTCCGCTTCCGACGCCGTGTATCCCGAAACAGTCCAGGCTGTCGTCATAACCCAATTTTATTTTGGCGTTCAGCGCAAAGTAGCAGACTATCGAAGACAGCGATCCCAGAATAAGGGCACCATATGGCTTGACAACGCCTGCTGCCGGCGTTATGGCGACAAGTCCCGCCAAAATGCCGGATGCGAATCCCAATGAGGTTGTTTTGCGAAAGACGATGGCTTCTATGATAATCCATGTCAATGCGCCGCTGGCGGCGGATATTTGCGTCATGGTTAAGGCACGGGCGGTTTCCAGTCCGCTTTGCACCGTGGAACCGGCATTGAAGCCGAACCAACCCACCCACAAAAGACCGGCGCCCATAAGCGTCATGACAAGGTTGTTCGGATTCATTGCCGTTTTTGGATAACCATGCCGCGGGCCGAGCATCAACGCCACAATCAGAGCACTAAACCCCGCAGAAACATGGATCACGAGACCGCCGGCCAGATCAATAACCCCTGAAGCACCGGCATTAAACAGCCATCCGTCCGGAGCCCAAACCCAGTGGCACAACGGACAATAAACAAATAAAAACCATAAAACGATAAACAGAATATAACCCCGAAAATAGACGCGTTCCGCCAGTGCACCGCTGATCAGGGCCGGCGTGATGATTGCGAATTTGCCCTGAAACATTGCCAGCACATACACCGGTATGCCGTTGGATACCGCATTGTCTATCCCGTTTAAAAAAAAATAATCGCTTTTCCAGCCGACAACGCCTCCCAGAATACTCTTTCCGAAGGCCAGAGAATATCCGCAGACCATCCAGAGAACGCCGATCACTGCCATGGCGACAAAGCTGTGCATCATGGTGCCCAAAACATTTTTTGTTCTGACCAGGCCGCCGTAAAACATCGCCAGCCCCGGAACCATTAACAGAACCAATGCCGTTGCGGTCAACATCCAGGCGGTGGTTCCGGAATCTATCGCCCCATTTCCGGCTGCAAACGCCATTTTAGGCATTACGAATAAAGCATTGGCTGTGAAAACCATAATCGTCGGTTTTATTTTCATCCATCTTCCTTTGACCTTAAATTCTCATTAAACACTTCAACAGGCTATATGGCATCTTCTCCTTTTTCTCCGGTACGCACACGGATGACTTCTTCCATGGGCAGAATGAAAATTTTGCCGTCCCCGATTTTCCCGGTGTATGCGGCCTTCTGAATGGTCTCCATCACCTGTTTGACCCTATCGGCCTGAACGATGATTTCGATCTTTATCTTGGGTATAAAGTCCACTACATATTCAGCGCCCCGGTAAATCTCTTTATGCCCTTTCTGACGCCCGTATCCTTTGACTTCGGAAATCGTCATCCCCTGAATTCCGATTTCATTGAGGGCCTCTTTAACATCATCCAACTTGAACGGCTTGATGATCGCCTCTACTTTTTTCATATTGTTCCTCCTTGTTTCGTTAAGCCATGGGAGGGGCCGGTCAAATATCTCGCCAGCCCGAACACGGATCATCTTGTTGTATCCAATAACAAATAACAGATCACTTCCGGTTGAACGTCTTCCCTTAACCGGGGTTTCAATGATCTTGATGTTAACTGCAAAAACCCGGCAGAATTTCTTCCACGGCTTTTTTAATCATCCTCTCCTGGTCCGGCGAATCGACCTTTTGTCCGTCAAAATCCCTGACATAGAACACATCCACAACCTGGTCCACCTTTGTGGCGATCTTGGCCACCCAAATATCGAGTCCACATCTGAAAATTGCATCGGTGATCATGTACAGAAGCCCCGGGAAATCATACGTAAATACTTCTACAATGGTAAAAAAGCTCGAGCTTTCATTGTCCACATTGATTTGATGAGGTCTGCTGTTTATCCGTCGTTTTTCGGGCTCATAGACCGATATTTTTTCTTTTAGCGCCTTTTTTAAATCCAAATCACCGGACAGCGCTGCCTGGAGGTGGGTCCTGGCCTTTTGCCATCTTTCCTCCTCAAAAATATGATCCGCGGGCGGGGTGACTTCAAAAATGTCCACGGCAATATTATTTCGCCACGTAAAGATCTGTGCATCAAGAATATCGAGTCCGTTGAGCGTGAATGTTCCCGCAATCTTTGAAAAAAGACCCGGTCGGTCCTTTGCGCAAATGGTGACCGTCCGGGTATTGGAATCCAGCGTTTTTGCAATGTTCCAGACAAAGGCATCTGTTCCGAAATTTTTATATAGCTCGATATGCTCCATGATACTTGCGGAAGGCATATAGAGAAGATAGCGCGGAGACATGAAACTGAAAAGTGTTTCCATAACATCTGTCGCATGACGCGGTATTGCGAAACCAAGGACCTCGGCTTTTTTTTTCTCAATAGCTTCTACGGCTTCTCTGGATGCGAGTTCTCCTTTCTCCAGGATTTTTGAAATTTTAAAGAAAAGATCTCTTAACAGCGCAGCGGTCCATTCACTCCAAGCTTTCGGTCCGGTGGCCATGCAATCCGCGACCGTTAACAGCAAAAGCATTTTTAGCTGATCCACATCTTTTATCTTTCTGGCACACGAAACTGCCGTCTCTTCATCATTGAGATCTCTTCGGGTGGCGGTTTTAGCCAACAAAAGATGCTCTTTGATTAAAAAAGAGACCGTTTCGACATCTTCGGCGTCATAACCTTTCTTTTGCAGTATCGACCCTGCGATCTCAGCGCCGCTGATGGAATGGCTTACTCCGGTTCGTCCTTTGCCGATATCGTGTAACAGCGCGGCCCACAGCAATAGGCTGCGTTTTTTAAGTCCTTTGTAAAGGTCATTGTATAATGGGTATTTTGACTTTCCTTCAGATGTGCCGAAAACCTTAATATGCTGAACTGTTCGCAACAGATGGCGGTCCACCGGATAAAGATGGTATTCATCATACTGGATCCTATTGGTAACTTCTCTAAAGTCAGGAATAAATCGGATCAAAAATCCGGTATTCAACATTTCGTTAAGCACATTAAACGTCGATACCGGTTGAACTAAAATACGTTCAAATGATTCAAGTTGTTTCACTGAAGAAGAAAATTCCTCGTCGACAAGATAGGAGAATTCCCTGATCAGTCTTTTCGCTTCGGCACTTAACGGGATGTTTAAGACAGCGCTTTCTTCAAATATCTTCATTAAAAGACTTGGATCATCCAATATATTTTCAGATGAAACAAAATTGAGCATCCCATTTTCCGTGATTTCAATACCGGTCACACAACTGGGCCCTGCGGTTTTGCTCCTTGATTTAAGATTTTTTGACAACCCCAGTTCATACAGAAGCATCAAATGCTGTTGTTTTAAAAATTCCATATGGCCATGGAGTTTACTCAAAAATCTTTCCACGGGCTGCTGACCGTTCGCTGTTTCAAATTTAAGGGTATGGGCCATCTTAATCTGATATTCGAAATAGAGTTGATCACATTTTCTGTCGGACAGATGATGCAGACAATTTCTGACATTGCCGATGAAATGAACCGCTTTTTTTAAGGATTGAAATTCATCATGAGACAAAAACCCGTAATACTCAAAATCTCTGAACTGTCTGAGATTCGAATTCAACTTGGTGATCCAGAGCATGGTGTGATAATCTCTTAAACCGCCCTGTCCCTCCTTGAGATTGGGTTCAAGCAAAAATGCGGAATCACCGAACAATTCATGCCGCAGCCGGCTGTTTTCTACCAGTTTTTTAATAATCTTCCGTGAATGTCTGCGGGCGATCTTGTTGCGGAGCTGCTCCATCAGTGCGGAATACAAATAAGACATGCCGCATATCAGGCGGGCATCCAGAACCGAGGTGAGCACTTCGAAATCGTTTATGGCCAGTTTGACACACTCTTTTAAGGATCGTGTGGCGTAACCGACCTCAAGACCGATGTCCCACAAGGGATAGACCACTTCTTGGATAAGATTGGACGCCTGATCCGGCACGTATTTTTCAAAAAGAAAAAGAAGATCCACATCCGAATGGATAAACTGTTCCCTCCGGCCGTACCCTCCCAGCGCAATAATGGCATAGGGATTCTTTTCCATGCCCATTTTGGGGCCGATCATTGAGTTTTCGAAACTTTCAAAAAAATAATCATCTAGAATTTGAGCATGCTCGTTTATAAAGTCCGGCGATTTTCTTTTTAAAAAATCGGAAATCAGATGGGCGCTCCTTTCCCGAAGCTGCTCCGCCGCAGGCACAAATTTCATCTTTTTCGCATTGGTAAGCATTATTTCAATTCTGGCCGTTTTAGCGTTTTTAGAACATCGGAAACAGGAATTAGAAAACAGATCTTGGTGTTTATTCGAATCTATTCAGGGTTTTTCTTGTTCTCTCTTTTCTCTTTCCTATTTCTGCCTTAACCGGTGTTAAGTATACTTCTGATAGCAACAGTTGTGCCACAAAATAAAATATGCATAACCATTTGTTAACAATCATATTTATTGGTCAAAAACTGACCCTGAACAAAATGAACGGCTACAATTTTGTTAAAATCAAGCCCGATTAATTACAAAAATGTAATTCTCATTCAATTCCCATGACATCATTCCAGATCTGTTCCACATTTTCTCGCAAACCTCGAAATTTGTTTTCAGGAACTTTGGCGGGTTTCTCTTGAAGACTGAGCTGGTGTATTGCGGATCGAAAGGTCAGATAGGCAACCTTTAAAATATAGGCGACATGGTCGTTGATGATATGGGTCTTTCTCAACGTTTCAAGGAGTCTTACAATATCGGTCCATTTTATGAGTTCCTTGTATTCACAGGATTTTAAAAGCACCAAATACTGGACAATAAACTCAATATCAACGATACCTCCGTCATCCTGCTTGAGATCGAAAATGTCGGGATCTGCTTTTGAGTGTTCTTTACGCATCCGCTCTCGCATGTCGACGACCTCTCGTTGCAGTTGGGACTTGATCCTTGGCCGCGCAAGGATATCACTCCGAATCTCGTTAAAGCGTTTGGACATGTTGATATCCCCGGTAATCGGTCTTGCTTTGATCAGGGCCTGATGTTCCCATGTCCAGGCGTTGTTTATCTGATACTCATAAAAAGCGTCAATATGGCTTACCAAAATACCCGAGCTGCCGCTGGGTCTGAGACGCATATCCGGCTCGTAGAGTTTTCCGACAGCGGTGTGGGTGGTTAAAATATGGATCACCCGTTGCCCCAGACGGGCGAAAAACTGGTGATTATCGATGGGAAGCCTGCCGCCGCAGGTGTGCCCTTGGATCCCGGCGTGAAGAAAAACCATATCCAGATCGGATCCGTAACCGAGTTCAATCCCGCCCAACTTTCCATAAGCAATCACTGAAAATCCCGTGTCGATATCCATGCCGTCCATTTGACAAGTGGGTGTACCGTGCTTTTCAACCAGGTGTTCCCAAGACAGCTTAACGACTTCATTTAGCACCGTCTCGGCAATGTCGGTGAGATAATCGCTGGTTCGCATCAGCGTCAAGGCGCCGGTGACATCGGCAGCAGCCACCCGCAGCGTATTCACCTGTTTAAAAACGCACAATTCCTGAATCTGGTTCTCAAGACCCTGATCTGCCACTGCATCGAGCCGCTTGCGAATCTCTGTGACAAGTTCCGATTTTTCCGGCGGACGGTACAGTGTCCGGGGGTCCAGAAGTTCGTCCAGAAGTATCGGATGACGGGATAAAAAAGAGACGATCCATGAACTGGCACCGGCCAGTTTCACCATGTGGACAACAGCCGTCGGATTTTCCAGAAGGAGTGCCAGATAGTTGGTGCGTTGTTCGATGGTTTTAATCAGATCTACAATTCGATTGAGTACAACCAGCGGTTGTCCGGATCGCCCGATTTCTTTGAGCATCAAGGGTACCAGCCTGTCAAGACGATGGCGACCTTCGCTGCTGAGCGATCGCGTTGCCGGATGGTTTCGAAGATGATTCAATAACCCCACAACCTCATCGGAGCTGTCATAACCCGCCGTCTGAAGTGTGATTCGGCGGCTTTTATCATCTAAAAGGTTTTCCCATATCGCCTCCAAAGCCGTGTCCATCTCTTGCTTCCGATCATCGGTTTGCTTGGAGTCTTTGGCCTCCAACAATTTATTGAAATGATAGTGAACGCTGTTTCTTTGTTTTTCAAGAAGATCGTCAAGGGATTCAAACGTATCGAACCCCATGGATGCCGCCAAGCGTCCTCTTGCATGGGGATCGGATGGAACCAGATGAGTTTGCTGATCTGAAAATTCCTGGAGTCGATGCTCCACCGTTCTCAAAAACCGGTATGCGCCTATGAGATCATCACAAACATGGCGGGGAATATAATTTTCGACGGCCAATGCGTTCAGTGTTTTTTGTATGCCGCGTTCCTGAAGGGAGGGGGTCACGCCTCCCCGTATGAGCTGGAATACCTGGCCGAAAAACTCGACTTCACGGATGCCCCCCGGGCCGAGCTTGATATTGCTTGCCATCCCTTTGCGTTTCACTTCAAGTGAAATCTTTTGTTTCATCTTTCTCAAGGATTCAAACGCGCCGAAATCGAGGTATCTACGATAAACAAAGGGCTTGAGCCTTTCCAAAAGCCGTGCGCCGGCATCTTTATCACCGGAAATCACCCGGGCTTTGATCCAGGCATACCGTTCCCATCCCCGTCCCTGCTGCTGGTAATAGGCTTCCATGGCATCAAAGCTCATGACCACCGGCCCGCTTTTCCCAAAGGGCCTGAGATCCATATCCACCCGGAATACAATACCGTCCTGGGTACGCGCACCGATGGTATTGATGACATCACGGCAAAGGCGCACAAAAAATTCTTCATTGCTGATCAGTTCGGTGTCTCCTTGTGTCATGCCGATTTCCGGGTAGGTGAAAATCAAGTCCACGTCCGAAGAAAAATTTAATTCCAGACCGCCGAGTTTGCCCATCCCCAGAACGACAAGTTTCTGGCGCAATCCATTAGGCGCCGTCGGAATACCGTATTTCAAGCATTGCCATCGGTAAAGCCACGATACCGCCTGATCGATGCAGGCATCGGCCAGCGCCGAAAGGTCCGTCATGGTTTCATCCAGATCCGCCCGGCCGGCCAGGTCCCTAAAGGCAATTCGAACCATTTGGCGTCTTCGGAATTGACGAAGACGTCTTGACAACACTTTGCTATCTGTGACGTCCTCCAAAAAGGATTTCAGATTTTCGCGAATCTCACCGATGCTGAATTTTCTTTGAAGATCGCCGCTTTGCAGTAAATCGTTAAACAGCTCGGGATAATGCACACAGCTTTTGAATACAAAATCAGAAAAAGCAAAAGCTTTTTTCAGTGTCTCAACAAATCCGAAATCATCGGGCAGGAATACATCCGAATCTTTTACCACGGCAAGGAATGCCTCGTATCTGCTTTCTGAATATTCTTTCAACATCGGAGATAACTTGGCTGTGAGATTCATATTCGGCAATAAAGGTATGGGTTATGGATTATGGCTTGAAAAAACCATCAAAAATATTCCAACAACTGATTTTATATAAATGACTATTTATAGATTTTCAATATTATTTCCTCGGGCTGTCATCTCAAATACGGTGTGTTCCGGCGGAGCGGAGCAACGGCGTATTTGTGTTTATTCACGTTCATCCCCTGCCCGCCATCGCTCTCGCTCAGGCGAGGCGGGCGGGGTGGTTTTCCTTATTCTATTTCCTCATTTCCGATGAATGGTGTCAATGCATTTTTATAAATTCAACTCGTTGATTTTGATTGATTTTTAGCAATTTTCTTTGATTATCCCTTGACATGTCCCCTGTTTTACAATAATCTTAAATCTTCATTAGTTTCATCCAAGCTAATGCCAGAAGACTTTCTCACGAGGAAGGCCCTCATGTTTGATCCCTGGCTTTAAAGGAATTCTATCCTTTCTTTGAGGCCAGATCTTCCAATTAAGGAAATGTTCTACCCAATTCCAAAATTATAGATGTAAAAGATTATTTATTAGGAGAGACAACCAATGGCCCCCAAAATAGATATAAATGCCCTCATGGAGATGCTCCCTTACCAGAGGAAAAGAGGAAAATGGAAAAGCCTTCAACTGGACTGGAAAAAAGAATGGGAGCGGTTCGATGCCAAAAAACTTTTTGGATTCGACCTTTCCGGCATTAACGAGCAAAGATTGAAAAATTTCCGACAGCGGAAAGAAGCCATCCTGGACGGCAATCACGCCGCGCTCTCGGTCCTTACACGCGTCGTCGATGGATTATGCGGCTATCCCATTACACCTTCCACCCCCATTGCCGAAGATTTTGCAAAAGCCGCTTCAGCAGGCAAAAAAAATCTCTTTGGGACCGAACTGATGTATTTTCAACCCAGTGATGAGCTTTCGGCCATTGCAGCGGTAGAGGCGATGGCATGTCAGGGAGGGAGATATGTGGACAATACCTCTTCCCAGGGACTGGTATTAAAGACCAAAAACCTCTATTCAGTGGCGGGCAAACGCCTGCCGGCAATTATGACGGTAATGGCCCGGGAGGTGAATAAGGGATCGTTGAGCATCCACTGCGGCCACAACGATTTTTACGGTGTTCGCAATACCGGCTGGGCTCAGATTGTTTCTGAAAATAATCAGGAGCTCCATGAATTGCTGCCAATCGCCTTTAAAACCGCCGAACTGAGGCAGGTTATGATGCCGTTCATGGTTATCGGCGACGGATTTATCAAATCCCATGCCCTTGAAAATATAAAACTTCTTTCAGACGACTTTTTAAAATATTTTGTGGGACCGCCGAACCGTCTTTATCAGCCGGATTTTGAACAAAGATACCTTACCGGGACCTTTACCGATACCGACCTCACCATGGAAGGTCAGGTGGCCCAGGATCTTGCCTACCGTTTTGTCAAACGGGGTGTTATCGCCGCCATGAACGTGATGAACCGGATTTTAGAGACCAACCTCAAGGTTGTAGAATGCTATCGTACCGAAGATGCCGAAATGGTCGTTGTGGTTCTGGGATCGGCGGCCGGTGTTCTAAAGGATGTGGTTGATTACTACCGGGATATTCATGGCGTTAAAATAGGGGTTGTGCGACCGGTACTGTTCAACCCGCCCTGTTACGAGGAAATCGCCTATGGTGTCCGCAATGCCAAAGTCATCACTGTTCTGGAACGAACCGGCATGGTTCATAATCAGCTTCTTTTGGCTGATTTGCAAGTGGCGCTGCAACTGTCTCAAAGAGCCTATCGAGAGGGCAAAGACGAGCATAAACTTTACGCCCGGGACGATATGCCCACTCTTTTGCATGGAGTTTATGGTTTGGGCAGCAAAGATTTCAACAAATACGATGCCGCAGCGGTCATTGAGAACATGAGAGCCTGTTTTGAGAAAAAAAGGGACGATTTTATCCGGGACTTTTATTCCGGTATCGAAGGACCCTACACCCTGAAACCCGAACCACTTCCGGATTACAAGGACCGGGAGCTGGGCCTGACCTTTATCGGAATCGGTGCCGAAGGCGTTAAAACCGCCCTGGAAACCGCAGCGGTGATCTATGCGGAAGAAAGCTGTGACGGCCGACGATATATCGAGTCCGGCGCCAAATACGGCGCCGCCAGGAAGGGAGCTCCGGTATTTATGAATCTTCGAATCAGCGCCAGCCCGATTCGAAATGCATCGGAACTCACCGAGCACGATGTGCTGGCCTTTTTCAATGAAAAGTTTCTGGCCGGTGAAATCTTAAGAGACTATGTCGGCGGACTGAATCAAAACGGACTCCTGGTGATCAACAGTCCCAGAACCGTAAATGAAATCCTCAAGACTTTTCCCGTTGAAATGCAGCAGCGCATTGCCGATAAGAATATCAAGGTGATCGCCGTGGACGCTACGCAGGCCGCCTTGAAACATCTTAAGAAAAATTTGCCCGGCGCAGTAATGCTGGGGCTCATCAATAAAGAGACGGGAATTTTTACGCCCGAAGCTTTTGAAGAGAGATTTACAAGCATTATGAAGGAAAAGCTGGGGGCCAAAAAAGGATTTGAAATCATCGATTCCAACGTCGCCCTGTTAAGGGAAGGTGTCGGGAAGGCTTCAGCCGACCCCATTGAAGGTATCTGTTCCTTTGCCGCGGTATCCGAAAGTCAGGGCCCCTTTGCGGCGATTGAACCTGAAAATTTCGAGCAAGCCACGGATGCCGCCGGCCTTCCGGTTACCATGACTGAAAAGGACGAAATGGGGACCATTAAACCGGTGAACCTGATGGACGATTTTCAGGAAACCTTTCGTCAGGAAATGGTTAAACCGATTATTGAGGGGAAAAAGGTTCCTTGGGACCGGTTTATTCCCGTGGTGCCGTCCGGAACCAGTCAATATAAAGATGTGAGTTTCATCGGTTCCCAGCTTCCGATCTGGGATGCTGCCAAATGTATTGCCTGCGGCATGTGCGCAGCCTCGTGCCCGGATTCGGCACTTCATTCCACGATCACGGACAAGCCTGTCCCCGAAGAAGCATCTGCCTATTTCAAAGCGTTCAAAAAACCGCCCAAGGGGATTCCCTGGCAGCGTTTTGCCTTAAACATTAACGCAGTTGTCGATCGATGCAAAGGCTGCGGGGTCTGTGCTCAGGTCTGTCCGGTGGACGCTTTTAAAATGGTCGACAAGACACAGACCACTGAAACGGATTTTTTCCCCGAAGCATACCATTATCTGGACAACACATATGATGCGGCCCAGTATGTGGACCGGATGCCGCTCAACCATCAGGTACTTTTTGTCTTTTCAAAACTGTACCCTGGAAAGCACACCCTTTGTCCCGGCTGTGGTGAAGGGACCATAAATCTTTTGACCTTCTTTGCTCTGGAAAGCCTGCGCAACAGTCCCAAAGGAATCGAAACCTTTTACCAGGGACTCAAGGTTCTCTCGGATAAAAACCGGCGGGCCATCGAGCATATGATCGATCGCGGATTTACTATTTACAACATCAATGCCACGGGCTGCAATGAAGTATCGGAACTGGTCAATCCTTTCAACGCCCGGATTTACCAATCAGGTCATTACGGTTTTGGCACGGCGTCGGCTGCGGCCTTGGGATCCAAGTTTGCCTTGGATCAGGCATATGCCAACGGATTTAACGATGTGTTGAGCAAAATCATTGTGTTTGCCGGCGACGGCGCCATTTACGATATCGGCAACGGCCCCTTCAATTATGCCCTGGGAGAGAATTATGACATCACGTGGGTGATTTACAACAACGAGGGTTACATGAATACCGGTGCACAGAAATCCGGCGCCACTCGCTTCGGGTGTGACCGTTCCACTTCGCCCATCGGAGAAAAATTTGCCGGCAAGACGACGCTGCATCGACGTATTGTCAGCCAAGCCACGGCCATATCTCATGTGTATTCGGCCAAGCTAACCGTGGACAATCCTTTTTACGCCATTAAAATACTCAAAGAAGCCATCGCATACTGCGGTCCGTCGGTTGTTGAATTTTTCTCTTACTGCTCACAGGGCCAACAGAGCCATGACTGGGCAGGCCCACTGGTTTCCAGGATGTTGAACGAAGCCAGAAACTGGCAGATCCAGGTGAGAAGACCGTTTCAAAAGCTCGATATATCCGCTAACCCGGAACCGGACCAGGTGTTTCCAACAAAAGGCAAATCCTTTAAAAAAGGCGTCAAACGAGAGCCGGCGACATTCCACGATGTGGTCGGCATGCTGGGCCAGTTCAGTCGACATATCCTGTCTCAAGATGAAGACGTCATTCCCGAGCTGATCGAAGTCAATGAAACGGTATCCCTTTTCAGGTGGATACGCAACCAGTGTCTGGCGGGTTACCGGGATACCATGCCCACGGAAGAGGAGGTTGAACGCATTATCGCGGAACGATACAAGTATTAGAAAATCCAAAGGGATGGACCAGGTTCTTATATGGACCCTGCATAAAAAAAGACCCGATTCTTTATGAGATGTGGCGCCGGCTGCAGCCACCGGTTCTGGCACCCGTCATAAAACCATCTATCCGGAAATCCCCGGCGCCTCTGAAAAGAAGGATTTTCCGCCCATTGGATGAGATCCAGGTACGCCTGGTGAATCTTTCTGAATGTTGCGGTATCACCGCCATGATCGGGATGATGCTTTTTGGCCTGCAGACGATAGGCGCTTTTAATCACTTTTTTCGGTTCATCGGAATTCAGCTCGGATTTGCAAAGTTTCAGACAAGTCAACGATGACGCTTTTATCATCGGAATTCGGACATCCATCGGCATGCCCGGATGATGCAGTGACTTTTGACACTTGGCCTTTTTCAGCAGATATCGGGTGGCCAAGTAGTGACGATTTGTCCTTTTTTTCTCCGCCCACCACTCATTTCCCAATAAATCCGACATATTGATGTAATCTTCAGCAGGCTTTTTGTTTGAAGAACGCGGATAGATGAAACTGAAGATTTCCTTGGCATTATACAGCATCACATCCATAACGATTGATGCGTCGGTAAAGTAAAACGACGCATACCGGGCATTCAGAGCCTTGAGCAATCCGGTTCTCATGTTAAGGGTATATCGTAATTTTTGACGGCAGTCGATGGAGCAATATTTTCGTTTGCCGAGATTTTCAGTGGTGCCGCAGGACAGGCATCTATGATTATTCCGGTAATCTGAACCGGACCTGCTGTAGTGTCGAGAGTGTTTGGCCATAAAATTATCAATGGTTATTTGATGTTTCTTTCCTTTTTGATGATTTCATAGGCTTCCTGAATTTCACGGAATTTATCATTGGCAAATTTTGTAAATTCTTCAGGAAGTCCCTTTGAAGCGATCTTGTCGGGATGATAATCTGATACAAGTTTCCGGTATTGTTTCTTTATATGGTCATTTGAATCATGACTGTCACACCCGAGAATGGCATAGTACTTTTCAACATCCTGAATATATTTCGACTTGAGTTTTTGATACTTTTCATCACCGAAATTGAATATTCTCACAGCAGATAGAATAAGCTTTTCTTCGCTTTGACTCAACGCGCCGTCAGCCACGGAAACTCTGAGCAATATATCGATCATCAAATCGAGCATCTGGTATTGCTCTCGAAACCGGCTGTAAAATTGTTCGGCAAAATCTTCGAAATCATTGGGAGATTCAATGGCCGTATGAAAAATATTGGTTGCAAGTTGTCTGCTTTCGGGATTCAGATTCAAATCGTAAACCATGAATTTTTCAACAGTGTCAATCTCTTCTCTGGATATCCGACCATCGGCCTTGGCCAGCTTTGCAAGCATGGAAAACGCCGCGACAAAAAAGGTAAATTGGGCTTCTTCACCTGCTGAAAGACGATTCCTTCCATCAATATAATGCGTGTTGGCGTTGGTATCAAACGCATGACCCAACGCTGCGCCTGCAATAGCACCCAACGGTCCGGCCATGGCGAACCCAATGGTTCCCCCGATAATTTTCCCCAGCATTCCCATTACGATCTCCCTTTCATCCGTCATTCAGACGAGAATTTTATTTTTTATGCTCAAATAGCACATTTTAACAATGATTCCAAATTTCAATTCCTATTCGTTCTCAAATACTTGAAAGAAATTTTAAAAACACGAAAAAAATATTTATTATTTCGTGCTTTCGTGTTTTCGTGATTGATTTTTTTACATAAATTTAACCCTATCGATACAATCCGTTGTCAAAAATCCAAGCGCTTGCCATGCGGTATTTCGGGAACCGCCAAGCTTAAATAACGATCATCTTCTCTGAACATCAGCTTTTTATCCGTCATCATCTTTAAAAACAGCTCGATCCTGTCCCCCGGCGTTGAAGAAAAACGGTTGACGATACGCTTTATCGTTCTATGCTTTTGACAGAAAAGATAGATGGCCCGGCTGGTCCCTTCCAACCGGTGAGTCATCGGCTCGCCCTCGATTCTTTTCTGGCGGATGATCAAAAAATCTCTGCCGTCTCCAAAGGTTAGGATGTTCTCATGTTTTTCTCCCTGGCGGAGTTTGGCATAGGTCTTTTTCCAGGCTTTCAACTTTCTTTTAACCGGCGCCCATAGTCTTTTCTGATATCCGAGATCCCCACGATAGGCCTGAATGATAAACTGCATGGATCGAGCAACATCCGGCGGAAAAAGACTTTGATAATTGGGATGGTTGAATATTGCTTTGATGCTGAAAGTATCCGGTTCCTGCCAGACGGTACTCCCCAATCCGAGCCAAAAATGTACCAATCGGAGCGGTCGAAACGGATAGACAAATTCAAGATTTCGAAGTGTCTCGGCCGCATCATCCGGATCACTGCCCGGAAAATAGACAATGAGGTTCGAAGCATTGTGAATTCCCAGCATTTCACAATGTTTCATGATCTCGATATTCTGAATGGCCGTGGTCCCTTTTTTCAGCTTCTTCAAAAGACGAGTACTTAACGCTTCTATGCCGATTTGCACCTCCTGGATGCCGGCCGCTTTCATGTGGCGCAAATCTTCTTCCGGCGTCGTGGCACGAATCTCTCCAAACAGGCGAAGGTCTTTTTTCAAGGTGTTGATCCGTTTGAAAACACTCCGGGATGTTTTTAAAGGCAGCAGGTTATCCGTAAACGCCACGGAGAGTGTTTTGTATGTTGCGGTCAGATAATCAATCTCTGAAATCACCTGCTTAGAAGTTTTTGTACGGTAACCGTCCCATTGGAGATTGAGATTGCAAAACGCGCACCCTTTAAATTTTTCGCCCGGTTGTCTGCGCTGCCACCAGCATCCCCTGGATATTTCCATTGGAAGTGTGGGGAAAAAGCGCTTTGCAGGATCAAATGATCGCATCCGGTCAAAGTAGTCGCTGTAATCCGGCGGAAACAGGTGAGACAGATCTTTCATTTGACAAAAGGAGAGCGCCGTCGCTTTTCCATCGATTTCCGGCGTGAGAATTCCCTTGAAAGACGGGATCATTCTTTTGTCCCGGTACTCTTTCAGACAAGAAACCAAACGACTCAAGGCGATCTCGCCCTCTCCGTTGACCAGGATATCGATTTCCGGAAATACGTTAAAAATATCCCCTGGGGCGCTGCCCGTGAACATGGATCCTCCCACAACAATGAAAAGGCCCGGAAATCGCTCTTTTAACTTCCGAATAAAAAAGAGCGATGAGGTCAATTGGCAAAAACAAATGGAAAAGCCGATCAGCCCGTACTCTTCCCAGCGAATTCGGCGAATGAACGCTTCTGATATTTCAAGAACTTTTCTTGTCAGAGGCTTAAAATCAGCCTTTTTAAGATGAGGTTTGCCTTTGATTTCTTTTTGAAACAGATATTCAGCGCGTTCCGAACATTCAGGATATAACAGGGCCGCATAAACGGTTTCAGCCAGCCATGTTCGCTCGGATACGACTTGATAGCGGCGGTACCCCAAGGCTTCGGCAACTTCCAGATAAAAGTGATGCGCATCGACTTTCAGGTCCGGAAACTGTCGCTTTAGATGCGCTTTCAAGGTACCGATTTGAATCGAGGGTCTGCTGAAAAGCGGCCATGGTGCGGAAATAAGCGCGACTTTTTGTAATGCGGCTGTCCG
>Ga0210077_1000184_pt1 | contig 27406 bp, 24 predicted proteins | sample RushMan_CattailN_5_FD_185556 | JGI IMG/M metagenome (GOLD analysis project Ga0210077, IMG submission 185556) | Wetland microbial communities from San Francisco Bay, California, USA, that impact long-term carbon sequestration -... | ecosystem: Environmental > Aquatic > Marine > Wetlands ... | reverse complement strand
CCCGAGTGAGATGTGTAGATGGGGAAAGATGTTTATTTTTGACGGGATCGAGTCCGCCACGGTTGCAATGACATCCCCTTGTTTGACGATGTCACCGACGTGAAGATGATCTTTTGGGATGGTATGACCGTAAATGGTGCAGAGCCCGGTGTTATCCCCGCCGGGAAATAGATGTTCCATGATCACCGATTTCCCCAGAAAATCATCGATCATCCCGACAACGATTCCGTCATAGATTGCGGGGACCTTTGCCGTTTCTTCAAGACGAAGTATCGTGTCCTTTTGATCCTGGTAGAGACACAAATCCAAACCCTCATGGGGTTTATCGCGCTTTTTCCGATCTCCCCACCATTTGTCGGTTGAATGAAACAGCATCCCGGTACAAAAGACCCATCCTTTAAAACCGCCGTGGTCGAGAGCATTCTTTTGGATCAAAAATTCGGTAAATCGGGTGTTCCTTAAAAAGGGTGTTCTTGCAACGTTCACGCTATGGACATTCTCTCCTTTGATCATATGGCCATTGTGTAAGGCCAAAAAGACAAAGGCATAGATAAATAGAAAAATCAATTAAAATCAATAGAAATATCCAGGCAGGGATCAAAGATAAAAGATCAAGGGCTTGAGGGCAGGGGATAAAGACCGAGGACGGAAAACCGGACGACAGACGACAGGGACAGAGGGCTGAAGGCAGGAATTAGAAAATAGGAAATAGGAAAGAGGCAGGGCGAAGGACCGGAGGGCGGAGCCTGCGGCCGAGCATCGTAAGAACTCGAATATTGGCATCAGGTTGACATCTTTCGGCGGTCCCTGCTGCCTGATGGGGTGAGTACAAGGTTTAGTTGAACTTTACAGATAGAAAAAACTTGTGTTAACCAATTAATATAACAATCAATTAAATTCTTCTCCTAATCAATGATTTTGTTTGGTCTCCATTGAGATATTGTTATTGGCACGTATTTTGCTAAAAATCCACTAAGATAAGAACCATTTGTTATTTCAGCGCCGCAAAACCATTTGATTTTGGGGATGTGATGGAAGGTTAATTTAATATGCGGTCTTGATAAATTCCATATACAATCATAACTTTTCAAATGAAATTCTTATCGAGCAGGAGGAAAACCATGGGATCAAAAATTTTAGTCGCAGATGACAGCCCAACGGTGCGCCACTTGATTCAGAAGTTTCTGGATGGAGAGGGGTATGAGATCGTCACGACCTCAGATTCTGCGGACGTTGTCGATCTGATTGACGAAATCAATCCCGACCTTGTGATTTCGGATATTATGATGCCGGGCATGGACGGATATACGTTTTTGCGTCATATCAGAAAAGAAAAAACGCAGGCGTCTTTGCCGGTCATTATGATGTCGACCAAAGAAAGAGAGGTCATGGAAGACCTTTTTGTTTCTTATGGTATTTCCGGATATCTTCAGAAACCTTTTGAGAAGGAACAATTGATTGAATTGATTGAGCAGGCATTGGCATAAAGAACGGCATCATCAACGTTACCGAGAGGTCGCGTTGGACGACTGCAGTTTTGCCATCGGACGCCTTTTGTCGTGAAACGAAGATCCCGCTGCCGGAGAGATTCGGGGTGTCACAGCCAGAGGCGGGCAAGCCTCGACTTTCGCTCAAGTAGGATTTGAGACGAGGGCTCAACGCCGATATCGGACGAAAAGACTTTTTTGAGATGGCTTCTAATGAAATATGCCACCAGGCGCCTATTGGCAAGAGGCTGAATGTTTGCCGCTCGAAAAAGGTTGTTGCACAGAAGGAGGTTCGCATGGGCATCAATATGGAAGACGAGTTCCTGGCGTTTCCCGGCCTTAACCTCAAAACGGCGGTTTGATTTGCATTGACTGCGAGGACAAGACTTCAGGAAGTAAAAATGTTTAACCTTGTTCTGCGTAAACATCCGGAACTTGCCGGGCACCTTTTAAATAATAAGATTCCCTGACGTATCAATGGAAACTTTATGATAAGGCGCATCCTGCAGAATTCTCCGGCCGGTCATCATCATTCGCCGCATCATCATAACAAAATAGACCGTTGAAAATCCGTAGGCCGGCAGGAAAAGCCACCATGCAAAAGGGTGGGGAATGCCTGTTCGTTTAATGTCACCGGGAATTTGGATAATATTCTTCCAGTCCCAGCAAAATGCCACGATCATGAGCAAACCGCAGCCCAGCTCAACCGCCAGGTCGTACCACCTCAAGCGAATATCATATCCTTTTTCATCATAATAAATCATCAGAGAGCCTCCCGCCACCATGGCCAGCGAAATCAATAACGGTGCAATGACCGGGCCGACCCACGGCAGCGGTACGTAAAACAAAAGATCCCACGTCATGAGGCTTTCGGGCCAACGCACCATGACATACAGCCAAAGGTAGTAAAACAGGTCCCATATCCCGAAGGCGATCATAAAAAAGCAAAACCGTTGAATTCTATTCTTTCCGGCCACCCAACTTACAGCCACCAGCATGATCACCGTTGCAATTTCCCGGCTGAACTCGATTCGCACCAAGGGATCGATCATATGCCGGCCGTCTTCCCACTTGATCACAAGCGGAAATCTAAAGCCTCCGCCAAAAAAAATTTTCCGCAGATAGACGACAACAGCGCTTTCAACCCACGCAAAAGCAATGGCAAAAACAATCACCCAAGCCCAGATTCTGATTGCGCGTTTAAATTGTTTTCCGGACCCGGCATTAAAATTGTCGTGATTTATGGTCATGGTTCAGTTAATTTAATAGAATTATATAAAATTATAGATAATTTTACTTGACACTCATAGGAAGCCAATTTTAGATATAATTAAAATATATTTTATCAAAAACATTTTTATAAAATAAAGTCAAATCAGGCAAAACAGCCTTGGACAGGATTGGGAAAAGGGTGCTTTCCTGAATTTTCTTTCAAATAGATAGACTCCTCCTCAAGCGTATATCCTTGCAGAAAAAATTGCCGCCTCAGTGGTCAATTTTTGCCGCACTGTTTGGGGTGTGACAATCGGGTGTTCAGCTTAACTATTTGAATTATATGAAACTCAATATTTATTCAAAGTGAAAAATTATTTTTGCATGACTTTTGCAATGATTCATTCGAACACAAAAAGTATTGGGCTTCATCCATCAATGATATGTGAAACGGACGGTCATGAGATCATCCGTGATATTTTGAAACGTATTGAACTTCAAAATCCGTGTCCGTCAATTCATGCTTTGGAATATTTTGCAACATATAATTTAAAACCAAACGATGAGACAACGCTTCATCCGCATAAAAGAGGTTTTTTTTGCGGTTCGTTTGCGTATGGTATGGCTTGTTCCTGTTTTCGTTAACTTGTGCTGGATTCCTAACTTTCACCTCCCTCTCAAAGCTGCAAATGCAGCGGAACTTTCAGAGAATCAGGGCCAAAACCAAACAACCCTAAAAAAATCACACATTCATCTTCCGGATCTTTCCGTCAAAGACCCTTCGGAAGAACCATTGATAATTTATGACGGTCCAGGCGGCAAGCTATTAAAACTTAAAGTAAAAGCTGATATTTTGGAAACGTTCAAGCCGGACATCGATATTTTTCAAAGTAAACGCTCCATCATTGATGAACCCTTCTCTTCGTCACGTTCATTTTCCAACGCGACTGCGAACCGGTTTGAGATTTTTCGTTTAGAACAAAAGTTAAAAGGCTTTAATTGCGGTCTGGAATACCGCTATGTCGCAAAACATCTAAACTATTTTAACCGCTATAAGAACAAAACGGGAACCAAAACAAAAGTTGGGTTAAAAAACGATCAGGAGGGAGTGGAGATTTGGGGTGAAAAAAACATCGGGTTCATCGGCATAAAAACGTTTTTCTCAAGGTTTTTGAACAATGTTGATCGCGACCCTACACTCCCTCGAATGCTGACCCATAAATACGGGCTCGAAATGAAATACAGGATGCATCTATTGCCCATTTGGATTTCTTTTTTTCATTCCAGAGAGGAATCCGAAAATAACCTTGAGACAGGGAGTTCCGAATATCAAGGAATACAGAAAGAAACCTACAACGGCGCCTTGAAATATTATGGCGGCAAACGCTTTGACGTTACAGCTTCCACAAGCTATTCTCTCAGCCGCGACTTGCTTCATCCCGACCAGGAAACCGAACGCTTCCGGAACGGAATCAGATCCTCCATCCACCCCGCACCGCATCTCACCATTACCCCGGTGTTAAGTTTTGGCGAATATCGATATCTTTGGTATGGAGAACGCGAAATACATCCCTCTGCTTCGCTCTTTATTACTTATCGTCGTATTTCCAATGTCGTTGATCTGTCCTTCAGGGGTAGATATTCTCAATCGAAAAATACCGACCAAACCTTGGACAGCGAAACATTAAGCACATCCATCGGGCTGAGTTGGCACGCAAGGAGTTTGTTTTCCCGGAAAATCGGTTATTCTTTGAATTTGGGATTCAATCAATATGTTGACAACATCCAGCCGGACAGTTCCTACAATTCTTTATCCGCGTCATTTAAGCTCGATTTTGAGCTGTAGTTTAACTTCCATTGAGCAAACAACGCTCAATGGAAGTTACTGGTTATTTGTTATCCGTTATTCGAAAAGAAACCCCATCTTTATTTATATTTAAATCAGCGGCGAGATATATTATCTAATTTTGAGATAGCTTCAAGTATTCCCGCAACTTTTGGGTCTTGCTCACCGCACGATGAACGCCGGGATCACTAGGACTGATCAGATTAGATTTATGTTGGAACAGAGCGAGGCGGTATATCGGCTAAGAGATATCCAGCCAAACCGATTGATGGCCGTTCAACACGAGATCTTTGCCGAAAGAAAGCCCTTCACGGGTTATTAAATCAACAACATCTTCTTTTACACCGCAAGCCTTTAGGTGATCGGCATCCATGTTCTGGGGGTCTTGGGCAAAGTTATTGACGATGAGGATCTTCTGGTCGCCAAAAGCCCGAAGATATCCAAAAAGGTGGGGATTTCCGGTATGAATGACTTCCATGCCTCCGTTTTGAAGGGCAGGCAATGTTTTGCGCAAACTGAACAGCTTGACCATTTCCTGGAAAAAGCGCCATTCCAGTGTATCTTGATCCGTGAGGTCTTCCCGGGCGTTCCATCGTTTTCTGGAGCGATGGACCCATCGACTGTCACTGGCTTTTTCAGGGTCGGTTAAATAGGTGTAGTCATTGAGCATGCCCCATTCGTCTCCGACATATAACAGCGGAATGCCGCCGATACTGACCAGAATACTCCTTAAGAGGTTGACCCGCCGGACGGCCTGTTCGATCAATTCGCTGTCTTGTTTCTCGATGGCATCTTCCAGTCCCGCCAGGGATGAAAGCGTTCCCGAAATCCGTACATCGCCGTTGTCCGCATTGAATTGAAAAGGGACGCCCTTTGCAAAAGAACCGGGGTGTTGACCGGTGTAGAATTTATTCAGAAACGCGCGATGGCCGACAGGATCAATGCCGATGTTTCGCGCGTCTTGATCGTCAAAAGTCCATCCGATATCATCATGACAACGGATAAAGTTTACCCAAGTGCATCCGGACGGCGTCGGATAGCGATTTCTCATGGAATACTCGAGCAACTTTACCTCCCGGGTTGCCAGCGCTTCCCACAGCAGCGCCATGAGCAGGGGGTTGTAAGACAGCTGACATTCATCGGGATGAAGGTACCGGATCACGTCATCCGGATGGACAATGGCCTCGGACTTAAACAGCAAACAGGGCGCGACGATTTTCGCCATGGCATTAAAGGCACGGATGATGGTATGCGCTTCAGGCTGATTTTCGCAATTGGTGCCGAGTTTTTTCCAGATAAACGCCACGGCATCCAGGCGCAGCACCTCAACGCCTTGATTCGCCAGAAAAAGCATCTCTTCGGCCATGGCACGAAACACTTCCGGATTTGCGTAATTCAGATCCCACTGGAAGCTGTTGAACGTCGTCCATACCCATCGTCCCATCTCTTCACACCATGTAAAACTCCCCTTTCTTACGGCGGGGAATATCTCTCTCAGATGCTTTTGGAATTGATCCGGCAGGTCACGGCTCGGATAGGTATGGTAATAGGCCATAAAATCCAAATCTTTCGATTTGGCCTTTCGGGCCCAAATATGTTCATCGGATGTATGATTGAAGACGAAATCCAGCACAAGGCTGATCCCTTCATTACGAAGTGCGGCGGCGAGTTTGGAAAGCTCCTCCATGGTGCCGATATCCGGGTTGATGGCCCGATAATCACTAACGGCGTACCCGCCGTCGTTATCCTCTCTGGGGACTGCAAACAAGGGCATCAGATGCAGATAGGTTAGGCCGAGCTTTTTGAAATAAGAAATGTGATCATCCAGTTTGGCAAGGTTATCACTGAAAAGATCCACATATAATACGCCGCCCACCACGTTTTCGGATAAAAACCATAAGGGATCGGCTTCCCGTTTTTCATCCAGGAGTTTAAGTTCAACCGGGCGCTCCAGCCAGTATTGAACCAGCATATTTAGAATCTGTTCGAGGGTATAAAAAAAATCATATTGCCACCCGTACAACTGATGAAGACAGGCAAACAGGCGTTCCCACTCCCTATGAAGTCTGTTTTTGAATTCAGGCCATTCATGCACAGCCTGCGCCAGTTCAACGGCAAAGGTCTTTTCCACTTGGGGAAGAATGCGATTCAGCGATTTTGCAGCCTGTTCCGGTCGCCAGTCATATTCTGCCATCATTTCCTCCTTTCTAACATGATCCTTTCTATACAGTGGGATGTTTATCCTTCGACTATTTCAGGTGCAATAACACGCCGCATGTATTTTGAGATGCAATATGAAGGCGCGCCTTGCAGCGGGTGAGGGCCTGACCGACTTCTTGGGCGGCCTTTTGGGGCGTGTTGTTGGTTTCGCTGAGATGGGCCAGCATGACGTGCTTTAAACAGTCATGCTGCAGGTCTTTCAAGAGGGTTTTGGATGCCGCGTTGGACAGGTGGCCGGTTCTGCTTTTGATGCGCTGTTTGATGGGCCACGGGTAGGGGCCGTTGATCAGCATTTCTTCATCGTGGTTGGCCTCGAGGATCAACAGCGAACATTCTTTAAGATGCTCTTTGACCATGGCGGTAGCAATGCCGAGATCGGTGGCGATTCCGATTTTCGTTTGGTTTTGGCAGATCGTAAATCCGCACGGATCAGCGGCATCGTGGGATATGGAAAAGGGGTGAATGGACAAGCCGCTGATGGCGAAGGTCGATCCGCATTCAATGGTTTTTGAGTCATAAAGATCGCCGAGTTGCGAGGACGCTGCGTTTTGTGTTTTGGTGCTGATATAGACCGGAAGCTGATAACGCCGCGAAAGAACCCCGACGCCCTGGATATGATCGGAATGCTCGTGAGACACCAGGATCGCATCGAGGTTTTTCGGATCCAGCCCCCTTGATTTCAGACGGCGTTCGATTTCAATGCCTGAAAGACCGGCATCGATCAGAATTGACGCCGAGCCCCCGGAAACAAAAACCGCGTTTCCTTTACTCCCGCTGGCCAGGATACATACGCTAAGATTGTCATCGCCATTGGCTTGCAGGCGGTTTACCGCAGGACCCTTTTTCATCTTAACGACCCGTATGCCCGAATCCGCCGCTGTTCCTTCGGGTTTCATCGAGTTGCTGAACAATGTCAAGTCTTGCCTGATATACCCGGTTGACGACCATCTGGGCAATTCTGTCGCCGCGCCGAACCGTATAGGCCTTTTCCCCGAGATTGATCATCGCAATCTTGACTTCTCCGCGATAATCGGCGTCGATGGTGCCCGGAGAATTAATCAGCCCGATACCATGGTTTACGGCCAATCCGCTTCTGGGGCGAATTTGTATCTCGAATCCATCGGGAATGGCAACGGCAAAACCGGTGGGTATCAACCCGACGGCGCCTTTTTCAATCAGAATATCTGTTTCATTGGCCGCACAGATATCCATTCCGGCCGCCCTGGGCGTCATATATCGGGGCAGCGGAATATCCGCATCCGAGTCGGGTCTTAATCGAAGAAATTTTATCAAAGGAGAAGTATCCACCATTTCGTTCGCTGCGCTCGGTATTGGTCAAATCGTTAATTGGTCAAATGATTGAGCAGTCAATTGGTCAAATAATCAAGTTGTAAAAACCATTTAGCGATTCAACGATTTAACGATTTAACCAAATGCTACATCAACAAGATATCATCAAACTGGTTTTTATCGTCAACAGGCCCTAAAAGGGTCATTGAAAAACGGTTGTCTTGAAACAGGTCCTCGGCCAGATGGAGAATATCGTTTTCGGTGACGGCATCAATGTTATGTATAATCTCTTCCAAGGGGACGTAGCGTCCGAAATGCGTCTCGTTCTGCGCCATTCGAACCATCTGATTGTCGTTGCTTTCCGAGGCCAGCATGAGGTTGCCTTTTGTGAATTCTTTGGCGTAATGCAATTCGCTTGAATCGACTCGCATTTCTTTGATTTTTGAGATTTCCTTGAGAATGAGCTGTATCGATTGCTTAATATTCACAGGGGCAACGCCGGCATATGCGCCGAACATTCCGGTATCGACAAAAGAGGATACATAGGAATAAACCGCATAGGCAAGGCCTCTTTTTTCACGGACTTCCTGGAACAGCCTTGAACTCATGTTTCCGCCTAAAATGGTGTTCATCAAGGAATAGGCAAACCGTCTCGGATCGGTGATCGACATTCCTTTGGTTCCCAAGCAGATATGAACCTGTTCCAGGTCTTTGTAATGCAGATCAATGGTACATTGTTCATCCGGTGCCGTGCGCTGGGGAAAAGGATCTCCCGGGCGAATCGATTCGAACGCCGGGCCGGCGATATCCATGAAATGGTTGTGGTCCAGGGTCCCTGCGACGGAAACAATAATGCGCTCGGGCTGATAAAAACGATGGAAAAAGCGTTTGAGGCTGTCGGAATCGAAGCGCGTTACGTTTTCACGATTGCCGAGCACGGAACGTCCCAGAGAATTTCCGTTCCAGAAATTCATTCCTGAAAGGATGTGAATATATTCGTCCGGACTGTCTTCGGCCATCCCGATTTCCTGCAGGATCACCGCACGCTCGTTCTCGACTTCTCTTTCATCAAAGAGCGAGTTTAGGAAGATGTCCGATAGAATATCGACCATGGTGTCCATGTGGGCGTCCATCACTTTTGCGTGATAGCAGGTATTTTCGGTGCTGGTAAAAGCATTGGTTTGGCCGCCGATGGCGTCGAACTCCTTGGCGATCTCAAAGGCCGTCCTTTTTTGGGTTCCTTTAAAAATCATGTGCTCGATAAAATGAGACATACCGCTTTCAACAGGAGATTCATCCCGCCCCCCGACATTCACCCAGACGCCCATGGATACCGATCGAAGGTGCGGCATTTTTTGGGTGATAACCTTGATGCCGTTGGAAAGAACGGTTTTAAAAACTTCATTATCCATGGGTTATCCTTCCTCTTCCAAAGCCGCTTTGTAACTTAAGCGGATTTTACCGTCTCTTCCGATTTCGAGAACCTTGACCTTGATGTGATCTCCTTCCTTCACGATATCCGATACCCGGTTCACGCGATGTGCGGCCAATTGCGAGATATGCACCAGTCCGTCAACATTGGGAAGTATCTGGACAAATGCGCCGAAGTCCATGATTTTGACGACGGTGCCGTCATAAATTTTTCCGACTTCAGGTTCAACAATTATTTCTTTGACCATATTCAAGGCCGCATCGGCTTCTTTTTGAGAAAATGCCGCGATTTTAACCATGCCGGTGTCGTCTATTTCAATTTTTGTGTCGGTTTCATTTTGGATGGCCCGGATGGTTTTACCGCCGGGACCGATAATCTCCCGGATTCTATCGGGATTAATTTTCAAGGTAATGATTTTCGGGGCATACGGCGAAATTTGCTTACGGGGTTCCTGTATGGCCTCGGTGATTTTACCCAGGATATAAAGCCGTCCGTCCCGGGCCTGCTCCAGCGCTTTTTTCATGATATCTTTGGACAGCTCATGGATTTTAATATCCATCTGAAGCGCCGTGATCCCGGCATCTGTACCGGCCACCTTGAAGTCCATGTCGCCGGTATGATCTTCATCGCCTAAAATATCGGAAAGAATGACGACATCATCGCCCTCCTTGACCAGCCCCATGGCGATCCCTGACACCGGCGCAGTGATGGGAACGCCGCCGTCCATCAGCGCCATCGTGCCGGCGCAGACCGTCCCCATGGACGAAGAACCGTTGGATTCGAGAACTTCTGAAACAATCCGGATGGTGTAATCAAAGTCTTCCCTTGGCGGGAGAACTTTTTCGAGAGCCCGTGTGGAGAGCCCGCCGTGGCCGATATCTCTTCGGCTCGGTCCGCCGATGCGCCTCACCTCTCCCACTGAATAGGGCGGGAAGTTGTAATGGAGCATAAAGGGCCTGAGTTCGTCTCCGATCAAGGTTTCCACACGCTGTTCATCCTGGCCCGATCCAAGGGTCAGCACCGCGAGCACCTGGGTTTCACCCCGCGTAAAAAGAGCGCTGCCGTGGGGTCTGGGCATTATCCCGACTTCACAGGTAATCGGCCTTATTTCATCAAATTTTCTGTTGTCGATACGTCGCCTTTCTTTTAAAATGATGTCCCGGCTGATTTTTTTCAGCAAGTCTTTCAATATCGCATTGATTTCATCCCGGCGATCCGGATAGGTTTCCTCCAGTTCTTTGAACATATCCGATTTTACCTGTAAAAGCGCCGAATTTCGATGCGTTTTGTCCGGCACGCACAGGGCAGAGTAAATTTTTGAAGAGGCCTTGGTCTCGATGATTTGACACAGCGCCTCATCTCTTTGAGGAGGGGTGAAGGGTCGTTTGGCGACGCCATTGATTTCTTTGAGTTTCAGTTGCATATCGATAATCGGCTGCATGGCCTCGTGTCCGAAAAAAATGGCTTCCAGCATATCCGATTCATTGACGATATTGCCCCCTCCTTCGACCATTACGACCCCGGTCCTTGATCCGGCAACAATAATATTGATGTCGGACGTTTCATATTCATTGAGGATCGGATTGACTTTGAATTGGCCGTCAATTCGGGCCACACGAACACATGCAATCGGTCCTTCAAAAGGGATGTCCGATATTTCAAGGGCGGCGGACGCACCGATCATGGCCAGGATGTCGGGATCGTTTTCCTGATCCATGGAAAGCACCGTGGCGATAACCTGCGTTTCAAACCGATACTCTTTGGGAAAGAGCGGCCGGATGGGGCGGTCGATGATGCGGGCGGTCAGGGTTTCCTTTTCGCTGGGCCGGCCGATTTCCCGCCGAAAATAATTTCCGGGGATACGGCCCGCAGCATATCCTTTTTCCTGGTATTCGACCGTTAGCGGTAGAAAATCCGTCGGGCGCTCTTCCTGAGAAGATACAACCGCCACTAAGACAATGGTATCTCCGTATCGAACCTGAACCGCGCCGGATGCCTGCTTGGCGAGTTTGCCGCTCTCGATGCTCAGAGTTTTACCCCCGATTTCTGTTTTGAGTAAAGTTTCCATAAATTTCTCCTACGCGTCAAACGGCTTCGGACCTGTGATTGTGGCGCAACTTGAAAGTTGTCTTCCAGAAAACAAACAACGGCAAATTCGGCAATACAGGCATCTATTCGTTTGAATGGTTTGGCAAAACGTTTGGTTTTTTGAACATCGATGTGTTTCAAAAAACGAAACGGCTCTTGCTATCTTCTCAGTCCCAAGGTATCGATGATTTCCCGGTACCGTTTCACGTCTTTGTTTTTGACATAGTTCAAAAGTCTGCGCCGTCTGCCAACAAGAATCAAAAGTCCTCTTCTGGAATGATGATCTTTTTTATGAACTTTCAAATGTTCCGTTAAATAGGAGATGCGGTGCGTCAAAAGCCCCACCTGCACCTCCGGCGATCCGGTATCGTTCTCGTGCAGCTTAAATCGATCAATCAATTTCTTTTTTTCATCTGATGTTAAGACCAATTTTTTTTGCCTCCTTTTGTAAAAAATACCTCGTATTACCTAATAAACCGTTGAACCCTTTCCACGGGCTCATCAATTGTTAAACACACAACGATAATCGTATTGGTTCCTGTTTCCGTTATACCTGAGCACGGCAATGAGCTGTTCTTCGGCATCGAGGATTTTCATAAAGCCTTCCGATGGGTTTGCCGTTTCGATTACAATATCATTTTTTGTCAGAATTTGACCATATTTTATTTTATTTGCCAAAATTTTGTCGGCAGTATGCTCAGGGAAATCCTTGAGCGCACTCGACATACTGATGATCCGGCCGGAAGATTTGTTTGCTGATGTCAAGTCTTTAAGTTCTTCCAATGTTATGGCTTCTTTTATGGTAAACCCGCTGCTTTCAATCCGCCGGAGTTCTTTCAAATGACCGCCGCATCCCAAGGATGCGCCGATGTCGGCACATAGGGTTCTGATATATGTGCCTGACGAGCAAAAGACCTCGAAGCAAATGGTCGGCAGTTGAATGTCTTGTATGTTAAGATCGATGATGGATATTTTTCTTGCCGGCTTCTGAACGGGTTTATCGCTTCGGGCAAGTTTGTAGAGCGGAATCCCTTTATATTTTAAGGCCGAATAAATCGGCGGGACTTGGGTCAGGGTTCCCTCATACCTTTTAAATACGGATTTTATGGTTTCTTCCGAAAATTTGTCAGGATTGCATATGCGCGTGACATTTCCCGTTGAATCCTGTGTGTCGGTTTCAATGCCCAGGTGAAGAACCGCTTCATATTTTTTATTGCCGTGCAAAAAAAAACCGGCAAGCTTTGTGGCTCGATTGATGCAGCACACCAGCACGCCTGTTGCAAAGGGATCCAATGTCCCGGTATGCCCCGCTTTTTTGGCTTTGAATAATTCTTTTACACAGGCCACCACCTTGGCGGAACTTATACCTGCGGGTTTATCAACAATCAGAATTCCGCTGATGCCGTCATGCATGATTTAAATCACATGGTGTTCGTCAGGTTCAAAATCATTAATTTTATTTCCGAAAGTGTCGACTCGATATTGAATCCTGCGGCACTGGCGTGACCGCCACCGCCAAACATGGATGCGATGGCCGCCACATCAATTGATCCGTCGGAGCGGAGACTGACATGATACAAGTTACGGTTTTTCGATGGGCCTTTGCCGTTATGGTGCTCCTGGATCAGTGCTGCAACCTTGATATCCTCAATTCGTTTGGCATAATTGATGAGGCCGTCTCCGTCTTCAGGCTGCGTGTGCGTTTCAATAAACATGTCTTTGGTCAATGTCATAATCGACACTTTTCCGCTATTGGAAATTTCGATAGAGTCGAGCGCAAGATTCAACAGTTTTATCCGTCCCAAAGAGTATGTGCCGTAAACATGCTGAGAAATATTATAAGGATCGACACCCAAATCCAGCATTTCCTGGCAAATGGCAAAAGCGGCCCTGTTCGTATTGGAAAAACGAAACGAACCCGTATCCGTCAAAATACCGGTATATATTGCGGTGGCAATGAACTTATCCAAGGGGACGCCCATTTGTTTAATCAGCCAGTACACGATTTCCGATGTGGCGCATGCGGATGTGTCGATCAGCTGAACATGCCCAAAGTTCGTATTGGTAATATGGTGATCGATGTTGATGATCATGGGTATCTTTTTAACGACGGAGACGGCCTTCCCAATCCGATCCATGTTGCTGCAATCCAGAATGATCGCCAGATCATAAGCGGTCTTTTCGATCTTCCGGACAACATGATGCACTTCCGGCAGAAAACGATATACCGCCGGTATGGGCGTTTCGTTGTATAAGGTTGTCTTTTTCTTCAGCGCTTTAAGGGAAAGACCTGTGGCGATCAGAGATCCGATGGCGTCTCCGTCAGGGTTGGTATGGCTGACCACCAGGATATGGCGGCTGTTTTTTATGTGACGTATGATTAAATCCATAATGTTTAATGGTCTTCGGAATTTGTTGATGACGGCGCATTATCTCCGTCTGCCCGATCTTCATCATGGATGCGGCTTAAAATTTTGTCGATGTGAACCCCGTATTCAAACGATTCATCATAAAAAAATCTAAGCTCGGGCATATACCGCAGTCCCAATTCTGCGGCAAGCTTATATTTTACATATCCAAGAGCGCTTTTAAATCCTTCAATGGTTTGGGCGATATTATTGTTGCCGTCGGCGGTAATAAAGTAAACGCGCGCTATTCTTAAATCACGCGACATCTTTACGCCTGTTATCGAAGCTGTTTTTAGACGAGGATCTTTCACCCGCTTAAGGAGTATGTCCGATAACACTTTTTGTATTTGGCCGCCGACTCTGTCGGAACGTGCAAACGGTTTCATATATTGATAATCTCCATTTCACTGTCGATGATCTCGGCCAGATTGAGTTCTTCGACCATGTTAAAAATTTTGTCTATCTTGGAGTTTATCACCGACCGGTCGTTGCCGACCAGGGCAAACCCGATCATTGCGCGTTGATATATATCGTTGGACCCAACTTCGGCCACCGATGCATTAAAATGGCTGCGCAACTGGCCGATAATCGATTTTACAATTTTTCTTTTGGCCTTTAGAGAACGACACTCGTGCAGCCTGAATGTAACAATACCTAGGCCGGCCACCATGATCCCCTCACTCGATTCGAGAACGCTCGGTACTTCAAACGCATTGGTTTTATGTTGCCACAATATACTCAAAATTTACAAATCAAAAAATCCGAACATCCATGACTATTCGACTTCAGGTTTGATTTCTTCTACATAGTAACATTCGATGACGTCGCCGAGTTTGACATCATTGTAATTTTTAATGACGATGCCGCATTCATAACCGGTTTGAACTTCTTTGACATCGTCTTTGAAATGACGAAGGGAAGCAATCTTGCCTTCGTAACTGACCACCCAGTCTCTGAGTATGCGGGCAAGCTGTCCACGCTCGATTTTACCCTCTGTGACGTAGCAGCCGGCGACAGCGCCGATCTTGGGAACATGGAATACTTCTCTCACCTCGGCTCTACCCAGAATGTGTTCTTCAAAGGTGGACGCCATCATGCCGACGATGGCGTTCTTGATGTCATTGATCACATTATAAATAATATTGTAGAACCGGATATCCACATTTTCCTCGTTGGCAAATGCCTGAATTTTGGAGCTGGGACGGACATTGAAGCCGATAATGATGGCATCCGATACCGCAGCCAGGGAAATATCCGATTCGTTCAAGGCGCCCGTCGCCGAATGAATGACATTGATCTTGACCTCTTCGTTGGAAAGCTTGGTTAACGCATCCGAAAGGGCTTCGATGGAACCGTGCACATCGGCCTTAATGATGAGATTCAGATCTTTAACTTCATTTTCCAGCATTTTTTCGTAAAGCTTTTCAAGACTGAGCCTGCTGGTCTTAGCCAGTTCCTTTGATCGCTGTTTCTGGGTTCGATGCGAACTCACCTGTTTTGCATCTTTCTCGTCCGATAATGCGATCAATTCGTCTCCTGCATTGGGAACACCCGAAAGACCGATGATTTCGACGGGAATCGACGGCCCTGCCGATGAGACCTGCCGCCCCATGTCATTTAAGAGCGCGCGAATTTTACCGTAATGAACGCCGCAAACCACAGCATCGTGGATTTTTAAAGTGCCTTCCTTGACCAGGACCGTGGCAACAGGACCTCTCCCCGCATCCAGCTTGGCCTCAACAACGTGTCCCACGGCGAGTTTTTCCGGATTGGCCTTAAGTTCCAGAATTTCTGCCTGCAAAAGCACCATTTCAAGCAAATCGTCTATCCCGCGATTTTCCTTGGCAGAGACCTCGACAAAGATGGTATCGCCGCCCCAATCCTCGGGGACGACACCGACGTCGGCCAGTTCTCTTTTGACCCGTTCAGGGTTTGCATTCGCCTTGTCGATTTTGTTGACCGCTACGATAATCGGAACTCCTGCGGCCTTGGAATGGTTGATGGCCTCAATGGTCTGGGGCATGACACCGTCGTCGGCGGCAACGACAAGAATGACCAGATCGGTCACCTTGGCCCCGCGGGAACGCATTTCGGTGAAAGCCTCGTGGCCCGGGGTATCCAAAAAGACGATTTGACCTTTATTTGTCGCGACATTGTAGGCGCCAATATGCTGCGTGATTCCACCGGCTTCATTTTCCGTAATTTTAGTTTTACGAATAACATCAAGAAGAGATGTTTTGCCGTGATCCACATGCCCCATGATGGTCACCACCGGGGGTCTGGAGATGAGTTTATCGGGATCATCGGTTTCTACCCTCAAGACGGACTGTTCTTCAAAAGAGGCTTTTTCAAGCTCATAATCAAATTCTGCGGCAACGAGCGCAGCGGTGTCAAAATCGATCACCTGGTTCACCGTCACCATGACGCCTAAACCCATCAATTTTTTAATCATTTCACCCGCTTTTACACCCATGCGTTTTGCCAGGTCGGACAGGGCGATGGCGTCGTCGATTTTGATTCTGCGTTTAATGGCCTTGGGCACGGTAATCAGCGGTTTTTGTATGGTGGTGGTTGTTTTTCCTTTGGCGGACTTTCGACCCTTGCGGGCCCGGTGCGATTTGGTATAAAGATCCTCTCCTTCCACCACCTCTTTTTTACGAAAGGAAATTTTTTTCTTGAAAAATTTTCTGTCCGTCACGGTTTCGTCGGGTTTTGTAACCCATTTTTTCTTTGGTTTTTTCTTTTCTTTGGCAGACTCATCTGCAGCGGATGTTTCGGCGGCGGGCGGTTTTTCAACTTTCTTTTCAGGTTCAAGGACTTGATCCTTTTGGATCTTAGTCTCTTTTTTCTTTACGGCCGGGGAAACCGGCATCTTTATGATTTTTGCCGGTGTTTCTTTTTTACGTTTTTTGCCGGCTCTTTTCGGCGTTAATTTTTTAAGAACAACCGGTTCTTCGGGGGATTTTGAAACCGGCTTTTCGGTTTCGGCTTCCACCTTTGCAGCAACGGGCGCTGCGGTATCTGCATCCGGAACCTCGGCGGTTTTCACCGCTCCGGGTTCTTTATCCTCTGCTTCCGGGATGACTTTCTGTTCAGGCGCCGGTGTTTCTTCCTCAAGGGGCGGTTCCTTGGATTCAGGAACTGTTTCAGAGGGCGGTTCGGCAGCCTCCACTTTTTCAGCGGGTGATTCCGGTTCGGCGGCGGTCTCAACTTCAACCGGCTCTTGTGGCGCAGGTTTTCTGCGTCTCCTGATCAGTGTCGGCTTGATACGCGTTTCTTCAATCTCTTTTGCCGGCGAACCTCGAAGCTTTCGTTTAATCGTGTCCACTGTGTCATCATCCAGAGAACTCATATGGCTTTTTGCGTCAACATCCATATCCTGCAACTTATCGAGCAACATTTTATTCGTCATGTTAAGATCTCTGGCAAGCTCATATATTCTGATCTTTGCCATTAAACCCCCCGTTGTGTTTAGTGGTAGCCTGTTTTTTTATGCAAAGTCTTTGCAACACATTTCGTATTGCAAATGGTTATTCTATTCAATAATTCTTGCCAAACAAACCGGGTACTTTGCCCCCGGATGCAAGTTCAACGTTTAAAGCACTGACGTGCTTTTGACTATCATTATTCTTTAACAGAATCCGTCGGGTCCTGGTCCTCCGGTGGTGTCGTTTCCCCGGACGAACCCTCATCCGAGTCTGTCGCATCGTCGATGGCGGTTTGAGACTCCGAAACATCTGCGGCCTCGACTGCGGCCTCGACGTCCGCTTCTTTTTCCGATATCACCTCTTCTTTGGAAGTTTCATCGCCGTGTTCGGTGCTTGGAATATAATTTTTGGCAGCTTCAATCAACTTGACGGCTTTTTCTTCGGAAATATCTCTGATCTGAACCAGATCCTCTACAGAGGCTTTGCTGAGTTCATCTGCGGAAAAAAAGCCTTTTTCATACAAAGCATCCGCCAAACTGATGCCGACATCCGGCAAGGATACCAAAGAATCATATCCGTATTGCATGGCTTCGCTGTATCGCGTCTCGCTGATGACATCAAGGTGCCATTTGGTCAATTTTGAAGCGAGCCGGACATTTTGTCCTTTTTTCCCGATGGCTATCGAAAGAAATTCATCAGGGACGATGACCTCCATGGAACCGTTTTCCTCATCAATAATTACCCTTGAAATTTCCGCAGGTGAAAGGGCATTGCACACAAATTTTGCAGGATCGATGTGGTAAGGGATGATATCTATTTTTTCCCCTTTAAGTTCCTGAACGACGTTTTGCACCCGGCTGCCTTTCATCCCGACACAGGCGCCGACAGGATCGATATCGGAATCGTTTGAGGTTACGGCAATTTTTGCTCTGATGCCGGGTTCGCGGGTCGCGCCGATAATGGTAACAATGCCCTCATTTATTTCAGGCACCTCTGTTTTGAAAAGGGCGACCAAAAAGTCCGGATGCGTCCTGGATAAAACAATCTGCGGACCCCTCGTATCATACAGGACATCGATGATATACGCCCTCATGCGATCCCCCCGTCGATAGGATTCCTTGGGAATCTGTTCGCGAGAAGGAAGGATTCCTTCTGTTTGACCGAGATTGACAATGATATCATTTCGATCAAAACGCTGAACGATGCCGTTGATGATTTCACCCTTTCGGTCAATGAAACCCGAATAGACCGCATCTCTTTCCGCATCTTTCATTTTTTGAATGATGACTTGCTTGGCGGACTGAGCAGCGATACGTCCAAAGGTAGAGGTATCCATTTTGGTTCCGAGACTATCGCCGACTTCACAGTCCGGATCGAGCTTTCGCGCCGCTTTGAGGCTGATCTGCAAATCCGGTTCCGTAACGGTCTCGGCGACATCTTTAAATTGAAAAACCTCTATTTCACCGGTGGATTCATTGTATTGAACTTCAATATCGACATTGGCACCGAATTTTTTTCTCGCGGCAGATCCCAATGCTTCCTCAAGGGCCTTGATCAGAATCTCACGATTAATGCCTTTATCTCGACTGACCTGTTCAACAACGCGTTTGATATCCGTGATAAGCATCCATTTTCTCCATTATTGTATATTTTCGGTCATAAACCGGGTGCACCATTATCAATGAGAACCGTCCGAGAGACGAGCCGCCTGGATATCATGATACGGAATCGCCACTGTTCGGTCTCCGGTTGAAATGCTGACCATATCTTCGGATATGCCCAACAGAATACCCTTGATTTTCTTCTTGCCGTCGACAGGAGACGCGGTTCTGATGAAGATCCGGTTCCCTTTGAATCGATCAAAGTCGCGCTTTTTCCCCAACGGCCGATTCGGCCCCGGTGATGACACTTCCAGGTTATAGGGGCCCGCGTCTTCCAGAAAAACATCCAGCAGATCACTGGACTGGCGACTGATGTTGGTGCAATCGGCCAGGGTCACGCCGCCGGGCCGGTCGATATAAAGACGGAGAATTCTCCCCCCGGCCTCACGTTGACACTCGATATGAACCAGTTCTATTCCCTCTGCCCTGCAGAGCGGATCCAATATATCTATTGCCCGGGCGATCATTTTTTTCATATTATCCGGCGACCAGGTATTTTGTTCCCGGTGTTTGACGTTTGATCTATCGTCCTTTTGTCCATTTTTTGTTTTCAACGGTCTTCCAGCGATCTTTACCAAAAAAAAACAAAAACGGGCTGTCGCCCGTTTTTTTTTCTCATCAGGTAGATCTTTATGGTGGATTGAAAAACTTTACCTGTTCATTTAATGACCCATGAGAGAAAAATTAAATCCAAATCACACCCACAATCCCAGAATCTGCGCTCAGCAACGAGACCTTGGCAAACAGTTTTCAGAAGTCTCGCAACCTCTTGAAAGGCGACCTTTTAATGGAGCGGGCAACGAGATTTGAACTCGCGACTCCAAGCTTGGGAAGCTTGTACTCTACCACTGAGTTATGCCCGCCCATCAAAAAAAATAAATTATTACAAATGATTTGCATTGTCAATAGATTTCAATAATAAATTTAAGGGCAAAAGGGGTAGGGCTCAGGCTAAAAGGTCTTTGATTTTTTGAAGTTCTAAGGCGATTTCTTGAAGGAGGTCGGCAGGGGGTGTCTCCTGTTCCGAGGGAGATTGCGCTTTTAGATATTGTTTGGCGCCTTGAATGGTAAATTTTTTTTCATATAAGAGATGTTTGATCCACAGAATCAGTTCCACATCCTTTTTCCGGTACAATCTCTGGCCCGAAGGGGTTCGTTTGGGGTTTATTTTTTTAAATTCAGCTTCCCAGAACCTTAAAACATATGCCGGTACGCCGACAATTGAACTGACTTCTCCGACCTTGAAATATAACTTATCCGGCAATTCTTTTTGACAAAACGGTTCGTTTTCCATTTTATGCGTCAACAGCAATTATATGGCCGGCAAGGTTGCATCAAAGGTTTTCATGAGCCGGGCCGTAATGTTTTTATGTATATCATTGATTCGGTTATCTTCCAAGGTTTCTTTTGAAGACCGGTAAGTCACTCTCAAAGAAACACTCTTTTTCCCCTTTGGAATCGGATCTCCTTCAAAAACGTCAAACAGATGCAGATTTTCCACCAGTTCTTCTTGGAACAATTCAACGCTTTGAATAATTTTATACGTTTCAATATCATTGTCAATAATAAGCGTGATATCTCTCGGTGCTGACGGGAATTTTGGAATGGGACGGGCGGATTTCGTGTCCGGAATGAATTGAATCAGCTGATCGAGATGGAGTTCAAAGATAAATGCCGTTTGCTTCAAATCGTAATTGCGAATGACCTTGGGGTCAACCTCCCCCACGAGGCCGATGGGTTCATTTTCATATATCATCTGGGCCGTATGTCCCGGTTTTGTATAAAAACACGATTTCGCCGGCATTCGGGTAAACGCGGCATTGACGATGCCGATGTTTCTTAACAGCTCTTCGACAATGCCTTTGATATCATAAAAATCACACGCAATCTCCTTTGAAAACCAGGTCGAATCGACTCTATTCCCGGTCCAAAGCCCGGCAAGCATCTCAATCTCATCCGGCTGGAGGTCCGTTTTACCGGCATGAAAGAAAGTATGACCGATTTCAAAAATTTTAAGATTTTTGTTTTGCTGCGACAGATTATATTGCATGGTTTGAAGAAGGCCCGGGATAAGAGAGGTGCGCATCACCGCCTGATCTTCGGAAATGGGGTTGAGAATATGTACCAGCTTTCTCTTGGGATCATCCGCCGGGAGTTCAAGATGATCACAGGATTGGTGGCTGATAAAGCTGTAATTGATGGCTTCGCTGAACCCCAGCCCGGTCATCATGGTTTTTATCCAATATCTTGAATCGATCTTTTTGTCCGGGTGCCGGGCATCGGCCGGAATCAGCGGAAACGTCGTTTCGATGTTATTGTAACCGAACAGACGGGCGATTTCTTCCGTAATATCTTCAAATCTTGTGATATCGACCCTGAAGGTCGGCGGCGTCACTCGAAACCGGTCAAGGTCTATTTTTTCAACCTCAAACTCGATCGAATCCAAATAGTTTTCGATGGCCTTATCATCCAACCGGGTGCCCAGATGCCGATTCAGGCGCTTAATGCTCACCTCGACGGTCTTTTCGGAAAAAGGGGAGGGGTATTCATCGATGATGCCTTGAACGCATTTACCGCCCCCGATGTCGACAATCAGCTGCATGGCCCGTTTGAGTGCCGTGACGGTGCCGCCGGGGTCCACACCGCGTTCGAATCGGTGAGATGCATCCGTGTTCAATCCTGTTTTTTTGGATGTTTTTCGGATACAGACCGGATCGAAATAGGCGCTTTCAAGGAGAATGTTCGTTGTGGCGTCTTCAATTTCCGAATTGAGCCCGCCCATGACCCCCGCAAGCGCCACCGGTTTTTCCCCGTCGCAGATCATCAGCATTTCCGGATCAAGGCGACGTTCCTTCCCATCCAGGGTGACAAACGTTTCGTTTTCCCGGGCCGTTCGGACCACGATTCGATTTTCGGCGAGACGATCGAAGTCAAAGGCATGCAGAGGCTGCCCGGTCTCCATCATAACGAAGTTGGTGATATCCACGATATTGTTGATCGGTTTTAAACCCACTGAAACCAGGCGGTCCTGAAGCCAGAAAGGAGACGGCCTGACAACGATGTCGAATACAAGACCCGCGGCATATCTCGGGCAAAGGCCGGTGTCCAGCAGGGTGACGGAAGTGTGATCGGCGATGTCGTCCATGGATTCCGGCAGAGAAATTTCAGGGTATCTCACTTTTTTGCCGGAGAGTGCCGCAACTTCACGGGCGATCCCGGTAATGCTGAGGCAGTCCGGCCGGTTGGGCGTCAGGTCGATTTCCAGTACCGGGTCTGAAAGCCCCAGCACCTTATTCAGCGAATCGCCTTCTGACAGGCCACGGTCCAGTTCCATAATTCCGCGGCCGTCGCCGCCGAGTCCCAGCTCGAGTTCGCTGCAGAGCATTCCTTCCGAAGTCCTTCCGCGAATGGTGCTTTTTTCTAAAACGATGTCCTTTGGGAACACGGTGCCCGGAAGGGCGCATGGCGCAAGCATGTCTGTCTTGACATTCGGCGCGCCGCACACCACGGAAATGATACTGTTGCCGATATTTACATCGCAAAGTTTTAATGTGTCGGCGTTGGGGTGGGGGGTGACATTGACGATACGGCCCACACGAACAGTGTTTAAATATTCGAACCGGTCCGAGACGGCTTCGACTTCCAGCCCGGCCATGGTCAGGGCGTCCGCCAATTCATTGATGTTCAGGTTCAGACCGACATATGCCTGCAACCAGCTTAAACTGACCTTCATATTAAAACTGCCTTAGAAATCTTAGATCGTTTTCAAAATACTTTCGGATGTCGTCAATACCGTATTTCAGCATGGCAATCCGTTCCACCCCCATCCCGAAAGCAAATCCTGAATAGCGGGCGGTATCGTATCCGACGTTTTCAAAAACCGCAGGGTGAACCATTCCTGAACCCAGCACTTCCAGCCAACCGGTGTTTGAACATACCCTGCATCCCGCGCCTTTGCAGATCACGCAGCGGATATCGACTTCGGCACTCGGTTCGGTAAATGGGAAATAACTGGGCCGGAACCTTAAACCGGTTTCCGCGTCAAACATCTGATGGACAAATGTGGTTAATATGCCTTTTAGATCCCCGAATGATATATTTTTATCAACCAGAAGCCCTTCAACCTGGTGGAACATGGGGGTATGGGTCAGGTCGGAGTCACATCGATAGACTTTGCCCGGAGCGATGATTCTCACCGGAGGACGCTGTTTTTCCATTATTCTGGGTTGGGTCGGCGAGGTATGGGTTCTTAAAACAATGGTGTTGGAAATATAAAACGTATCCTGCATATCCCTTGCAGGATGGTTTTGGGGAATATTCAGCGCTTCAAAGTTATAATAATCGGTTTCAACCTCCGGCCCTTCGGCAACGTCAAAGCCCAGCCGGGTAAAAATGTCACAGATTTTTTGGCTGATCTGGGTAATCGGATGCAAAGATCCTATCGACGTCACTCTTCCGGGGAGAGATACATCGATCCGGTCGTCGACTCCCCGGGATGATGCTTCAAAATGCATCAAAGCGTCTTTTAATAATGAATCCAGATATTTTTTTGTTTCGTTGGCCTTTTTCCCCGCTTCAGGCCTGATTTCCGGGGACAGGTTGGAAATGTTTCTTAAAAATTGGGTGACGGCTCCCTTTCGACCCAGATATTTGATCGAAATCGTTTTGACATCTTCTGCACCGCCGGCCGATTCGAGTTCTTTCAGCGCTTCTTGTTGAAGCTGTTCTATGGTCTTTTCCAATTTGGGTTCTATGCGTATTCAATTATATTTGCTGCGATACCAGACCGGCAATGTGACGAAAACCCGATGGGTCGGATATCGCTAATTCAGCTAAAACTTTTCGGTCCAACTCAACACCGGCAAGCTTCAAGCCGTGAATGAATTTACTGTAGGAAAGATTATTCATGCGTACCGCAGCGTTAATTCTGGCAATCCAGAGTTTTCTGTAGTCACGTTTGCGCACCCTTCGATCCCGATAGGCATACATCAGTGCTTTGTCGACGGAATCCGCAGCCGTACGAAATAATTTGCTTCGTCCGCCACGATATCCTTTAGCCAATTTTAAAACTTTTTTCCTGCGTCTTCTTGCTTTGTAACCTCTTTTGATTCGCATACCAATTCTCCTATACTTCTATCAAAACCCTTCATCCGTTCGGAAGCAGCAGCTTAAGTGCTTTCATGTTGGTTTTATCGACGATTTGACTTTGCCTCAAACCCCGTTTTCGTTTGGTGGTTTTTTTGGTTAAAATATGATTTGCATGTGATTTTGAAAAAACGTATTTACCTGAACCTGTTCTTTTAAAGCGCTTTGCGGCAGCTCTATTTGTTTTTATTTTCGGCATCTTTAGTCCTTTCCGGCATTTCAAACATCGATGGCGTGAACCATTTAAGATTCCAGCTCACGCCATCTTTGTCAAAATAATTAACAATTCGTTTAACGAAAAATAAAAAAGACCGTGTCCCGCGAATCCGTCAACCCATCGCCGACGATCGTTTCATATGAATTCAATTTTGGGGTATCAGGGCGTCGTTATTTTGATAATGGTTTCGGCGCCAGGACCATAATCATTGTCCGACCCTCAAATTTGGGAGGCTGTTCGACGAGCGCAATCTCTTCGGTTTCTTGAACAATCTTTTCCAGCAACTCCTTGCCCAGATCTGTAAGTGTAATTTCTCGTCCCCTGAACATGACGGTGACTTTGACTTTGTCCTTTCTGGCGATGAACTTATTGATGTGGCCGATCTTTGTCTTCAAATCATGTTCGCCGGTCTTTGGGCGAACCTTGATTTCTTTAAGTTGAAATGTGGTTTGTTTCTTTTTTGCCTCCTGTTTTTTCTTGGTCCGTTCATACTTGAACCGGCCGTAATCCATAATTTTACAAACGGGGGGACTTGCATTCGGAGAAATTTCCACCAAGTCAAGGCCAAAATCATTTGCAACGGCAATGGCTTTATAGGTCGGGATCACGCCGATCTGGTTTCCCTCAGGGTCTATCACCCTGACCTCTTTTGCCCTTATATTTCGATTGATATTTATTTTGTCTGACCTGCTTGCCCTATCTGTACGTTTCAAATTAGCTATACCTTCACCTCCTGAGCTAAAGATTTTTCCCATTCACGAAAACACACTTTCATTTCCGCCCCGTGATTCTTGCAAAACAAACCGGGTGCTTTGCACCCGGATGCAAGTTCAACGTTGAAAGCGCTGACGAGCTTTTGCCTTAGTCCGCCATGAAGCGGCGGACAAATTCAAGCCAACTGCTTTGCGGGTGTAATTGACTCCCAACCTTAAAATGAGACTTGAAATATAGAATAACATTAATAAATGCAAGAAAAAAATGCAAGAAAATAAAACCGCTTTACTGTCGAATCGTATATTCGGCCAACAGACTATTTTGCCAGTACGAATTTTCGGGATTATTGAAAAACAGTTTAAAGAGTTTCAGACTTTCTTTCCGCAGGATATGCGGTACGATGGTGATTCGATTGTTTTTATACAGCGGCGTCATTTTTGACAAATCACAGCGTGTCCCGCCGCCCATGACGTCTTCGTAAGCATAAGCCACTTCACTGATCCCGCTGAGCATCATTGCCCCCAGGCACATCAAACAGGGTTCCATGGTCGTAAAGAGAACAATTTTTTCTCTGTTTGCAGCTATTTCCATATCTGCTAATCGTTTTAAGGCAATCATTTCGGCATGTTCGATTTCGTTTGGAAACTGTCCCGCCGTGCCTTTTCTGGCGCCTGTCGCCAGAATCCGGTTTTGATGGACCAAGACGCATCCGACCGGAAATTCTCCGGCATCCAATGCTTTTTGGGCCTGTTTAAGCGCCTCTTTCATGAAATATTCGTAGTCCATGTTTCTATCTATAACCTGCATATGGTGTCATCGCAGGGGCAGCTGTCATCGACTTCAAACGCATAGAGGATTCTCGCCTCCATTTCGAGCTGTTTGTCCGGCAACCGATCAAAGCGTGATTTTTGAGCAATTTCGATGAGTTCTGATTTGGATGGAATCGATTCGAGGCCGCGCCCGACGATGCTGCCCGTCGTCCCATCAATGATATCCGCATCCTTGCCGTTTGTAACCACGACAACCGGCACCGGGTATAGCGCCAAAAGTCTCGATGCCGCCAAAGCCGGCCGGTGCCTTGTAGTGAGTGAGCCTGGTCCGTATTTTACGATCATGCAAATTTTATCAAAAAGAGAAATCGTGTAGTCGATTTTTATCATCGCTGTTTTATCGGCGGCTTTGAAAAAAAGTTCACGCCGGGCTTCAATGTCTTTTTTAGGATATCCTTTATGCTCAACCAGGAGACGGGCCAGCAATTGCCTGTATCTTTCGTCATGGGTGTCGCAGATGGTGCAGCCGGTGATAAAATCGACGCGTTCGCCGAGAATGAGATGATGTCCTTTTTTATCTTCCAATTTTTGGTTAAACTTTCCGGTTACTTGAATAAACCGTAAAAGAAGAAAATGTTGTCACGAAAGCACGAAAGGGCGAAAACACGAAAAAAGACATTAATAATTTCGTGCTTTTAAAATTTTGTGTTTTCGTGATTGTGTTTAATTTTTTGCCTTTAAAAAGCACAAAATTCAATTTTGACGCCGGATGAAGCATAAAATAAGATTATTGGGATGTAAAGTGTCAATTATTTCTTTACAATTTAAATCTCCTGTGAATAAATTTGATGTCATGAGTATCCGTGAAGATTTTGAAAAACGTGAAAAAGGCTTTATTTCTCCTTTTGGGTGCCGGAGCGCCGAATCTCGCGGCCGCATGAGAGAGGAGCCCGCCTGTCCCATCCGAACGGCATTTCAAGTGGACAAGGATAGGATTGTCTATTCCAATGCCTTCAGGCGGTTGAAGTACAAAACCCAGGTGTTCCTCTCCCCATTGGGCGACGAATACCGAACCCGTTTGACCCATACCCTTGAAGTATCGGAAATCGCTAGAACCATTGCCCGGGCCATGCGCCTGAACGAGGACCTGGCTGAGGCCATTGCATTGGGTCATGACTTGGGGCATACCCCCTTCGGACACGGCGGAGAGACCATTCTCAAGGAAATATTTTCTCCGGATTTTTCCCATAAAGCACAGAGCCTTCGCGTCGTGGATATATTGGAAAACAACGGTAAGGGCCTGAATCTGACCTATGAGGTACGTGACGGGATCTTGAAGCACTCCAAGGGGTATGGAAAAATCATTCCTGATGATCCCGAAGAACAGGCGTGTACCGTTGAAGGCAATATTGTGCGCATCGCCGATATTATGGCCTATTTGAATCATGACTTGGATGATGCCATTCGAAGCGGCGTGATCGGTCCCCA
>Ga0210077_1000182_pt1 | contig 27531 bp, 21 predicted proteins | sample RushMan_CattailN_5_FD_185556 | JGI IMG/M metagenome (GOLD analysis project Ga0210077, IMG submission 185556) | Wetland microbial communities from San Francisco Bay, California, USA, that impact long-term carbon sequestration -... | ecosystem: Environmental > Aquatic > Marine > Wetlands ... | reverse complement strand
GTAAACGTAACCGCCGTACACGGTGGGAGAGGAGATGAAGCTTCCGGTGTGGACTCGCCATAATACTTCGCCTGTGGACTCGTTGAAAGCGTACACGTGATAGTCGTCAGCCGCGGCGTAGACCACACCGTTGTAGACGGCGGGCGACGATTGAACGCGGTCGGCTGTTGGGTAGATCCGTATTTTGGCTCCGTTTGAAGCGTTAAAGCAGAGAACGTCGCGGTTTCCGGAACCCACGTAGACGCATCCGTCCGCGGTTGTAGGTGACGATTGCACTTTGTTTCCGACTGGTGACTTCCAGAGGACCTTTCCTGTGGTGATGTTTAAGCAGTAGATGTTGCCGTCGTATGAGCACACGTAAACGGCATTGTTATAGACTGCAGGCGAAGAGTTGACTTGATTTACGATTGAGCAGTTCCAGAAGACTTCGCCGTTGGAGGCGTTGAGGCAGAAAACACGTGAATCTTTTGAGCCTATGAGCACGCAGCCGTTAGCTACTGCTGGGGAAGACCTTACTGCGCCCCATGTTTCGTGAATCCAAAGGAGTTTGGCGGAGGTGGCGGTGCCATTGCCGGTTGCGTAGGCGGTGTGGTTTGGGTCGTGGCGGAACATTGTCCACTCGTCGGCACTTGTAGGCGTGGTAGCGCTTGAAGCTACTGATGTGAGGAATGAAAGGATAATGATGAGCGAAATGGGGATGATTAGCAGCCGCTTGTGCTTACCCATTCTTATCCTAGCATGAGAGTATAGGTTGATAGAATATATTAAACTGTTGAAACGGGGAACCATCGGCGGGTTGAAGTTCAATCAGTCTGCCGCGACCGCACCTGCATTTACGTTAAAAGTCTATTTTGCTTTAGTTTTTTTGATTCAAGTTTGTGCTCATTATCTTCGATTCATAACGGTTAAGTTACTGAGGATTATCAGTTAAAACACTAAAGAGGAAGAAGCATGCCTGAATATTTGGTACTGGTTAAAGTGAATCCAGCTAAGTTAGCTGAGACGTTAGAAGCCCTGAGGAAGATGGAGCAGAAGCCGGTTAACGGAGTTGACCTGAAGTACACGGTGAACATTTTCGGTTCTTGGGATGCTGGTCTCTGGATAAATGCTGACGAAAACGCGCAGACGATGCAGTTTGTGCAGAAGAAGCTGAAGGAGCTTAACGGCGTTACCGACATATACCCGATTCCAACGTTCCCGCACGGAGACTCTAGCACTTAAAGAAGCCTGAAGGTAAGAAGCCCGTTTCGGGTGGTAAGGGCTTACCTCTTTTTTTATTTGCTTTGCTGCTTGTGTAGTTCTGTTTAACACAACTACGAATTCGGATACGGAATACTTACTCTGCTTAAACAACCGCTAAATACACTGTTGAAGCAGTTTTTAAACAAACAAGGGCGCGCTCAAGCAATGCAGAAGACAGGCGAAGAAGAGAAACGTGAGGTGATACGCTACACCTGTTCGAATCCTAATTGCAAGAGCGTTTTTACTAAACCTAAAAAACTCGTCTATTACATGTGCCCCAACTGTCAAACGCTTCTTAAAATGGAAACGGAAGAAGGCAAAGAGAAAGCGAAGAAGCGGGGACCAACAGAAGCAGACCTCAAAAAGAAAGAAGCGGAACGCCTAGCGGCGGAGCAGAAAGCGGACGGCTTAGAAGCGGAACTGAAAGCAGAACGAAAGGCGTCAGAGCGACTGAAAGCCGAGCGGCTGAAAGCAGAGAAAAAAGCAGAGCTACTGAAGTCGGAGCTTGAGGTTGAACGACTGGAGGTAAACCGCAAAGAGGAGCAAATAGAAGCGCAACGAGAGAAGGAAGCACGCGACGCGGAGCGGCTGGAGGCAGAGCGCTTAGAAGCAGAACAGAAAATGGCGCGGTTAACAGAAGCACGCGACGCAGAAAGATTAGAGGCAGAACAAAGGGCAAAACTGCTGGAAGCAGACAGGGAGGAAGCCCAACGACAAGTAGAGCGGCTTGAGTCCGAGTTGAAGGCAGAACGCGAAAAAGCAGAACAAGAAGCCGCGCAATTAGAGGCAGAACGGCTTGAAGTAGAACACAAAGCAAAACAAATAGCAGCAGAGCTTTTGGGGTCGGAGAGAAAAGCGAAACAGTTAGAGACCCAGCGAAAAGAGGCAGAGCAAAAAGCCGAGCAACTGGAAGCTCAACGAAAGGAAACGCAGCTGGAAGTGGAGCGGTTAGAGGCTGAACGGCAAGAAGCCGAGCGACAACAGGCAGAACGGCTGAAAGCAGAGCGGAGGGAAGCGCAGCGGCTGGAAGCAGAAAGAAAAACCGAAAATCTAGAGGCGAAAAAGCAAACAAAACTGCTGGAAGCGGAACTGCTGGAAAAAGAACGCAAGGCAAAACAACTGGAATCAGACCTGCTCACAGAACGTAAGAAAACCGAGCAGATAGAGGCCGAGCGGCTTGAAGCAGAAAGAAAGCTGGAGTCATTGGAGGCGGAGTGGGAGGAAACGCAGAGAGAAGTGGAGCACCTTGAGGCAGAGCATAAGACAGGTCAGTTGGAAGCGGAGCAAAAAACAGAACAACTGGAAACAAAGCTTCTGGAAGCCGAAGAAACGGCAAAGCAGTTGGAGGCAGAACTGGAGGCGGAACGCAAGGAGTCAAAACAAAAAGCAGGTCAAATACTGTCAGAACTGTTAGAGGCAGAAAGAAAGACGAAGCTTCTGGAATCGGAACTGATGGAAGAACAGCGAAAACTGGAGTCCTTGGAGGAAGAGAGAAAGGCAGAACGGTTAGAAGCAGAACGGCTCGAAGCGGAAAGAAAGGAGGCGGAGCGACTGGAAGCGGAACGGGTGGAAGCGCAAATGCTGGAAGCAGAGCGAAAAGCGGAAAGATTAGAGGCTGAACGGGTGGAGGCTGAACGGAAAGTGGAAAGTTTAGAGGCAGAGCTGAAAACAGAACGGCAAGCGTCAGGACGCCTAGAAGCGGAGCGCCAAAAAGCAGAAAGAAAAGCAAAGCAACTGGAATTGGAACTAGAAGCAGTACGATTGGAAATAGAACAGAAGGCGGAGGGTTTCGAAGCGCAACAAACGGAACTAGAGCGCTTAGAGGCGGAGCGGTTAGAGGCAGAAAGGAAAGCAGAACGCTACGAGGAGAAACTAAAAGCGGAACGTTTAGAGGCTGAACGAAAGGAAGCTGAACGATTAGAAGCAGAGCGATTAGAGGAAGAACGAAAGGAAGCGCGACGCTTGGAAGTAAAGCAAAAGGTCGAAAGGCTGGCAGAACAGCTGGCGCAACGAGCAGAGGCAGAACGCCTAGAAGCAGAAAGGAAGGAAGCAGAAAAGCGCCAACAGGCTAAAAGTAAGGAGCCAAAGCCGAGAGAACCTTCTCAAAACGAGCAGCCGACGCCAGTTGCCGAGAAGGCGAACAAGCCATCGGAATCCGGGTGCAATCACTATTTTGGTTATCTCAGTGAACGCAAGAAAGGCGAAGGCATACCCGAAGAATGCTTGGGCTGTTCTAAATCCTTAGACTGCATGCTATCCGACTACTACAAGTCAAAGGAACCCGTGGACCAAATCAGGAAATGGTACCCAACCGAAGCCCAACTCGAGTCATAGCACTTCTTCTGAAAACGTAACCAAATCTATCTACGCCCCCATGCTTTAACCAACCATGATTCTAAGCAAAAATTCAATCTATATAACGGGGGGCTATAGTCTTTTCTCACAAGTCAGTTCTTGACGTTTTCCAAAAAGTCCTTGCCATCCGACGGCGAATGTCCCGAGTAGTATTTGCTGAAGTACCCGAAAACCTCCGTTTGCCCATCCAAAAACGGCTTCAGCCTGTCCACCCATGACTTGATGCTACCTGTTCGGTCTGTTTCTCTTTTGCCCAGTGTGCCTTTGACTTTTCTTCGGTCTCCTTCCCACCTGACGTAGATGAAGTCTGAGGTGACTTCGCTGATTTGCGGCATGAAAGGGCTGTCCACCCACGCCAAAACCGCATTGGCGTCCCGCAGGATGCTGTAGAAGTCCTCGTTGAGCAGCTTGCGGTTCCTGACCTCCACTACATAGCGATGCTGCTTTGGCAGGTTCGGCAGGAAATCGCGCAGAAGCGGCACATGCTCGGTTCCGAAATTGTACGGAAACTGAAGCAGCAAGGTGCCAAGCTTCTCCTTCAACAGCGCAACGCGCTCCAGAAACACTGCCGTAACTTCCTCGCAGTCCTTGAGCATTTTCACGTGGGTTATGACTTGTGGAAACTTTAGCGAAAACAGGAATCCCTCAGGCGTTTGCTCCCTCCATTCCGTTACGCTTTGTTTGCGGGGAATGCGGTAGAAGGTGCTGTCAACCTCCACCGTGCCGAACTGGCTCGCGTAATACGCCAAGTACTCTTTGGACGAAAGGGTTTCGGGGTAGAAGTTGCCTTTCCAGAAGTCGTAGCTCCAACCCATCGTGCCCACATGAAGCTTCATGGCTAATCCTTTCCCTTAAGCAGAAGCCAGCTTTTCTCGCCAGCTTTCTTCAATCGTACCAGCACGTAGCGACCCTTCAGCCGTTTGCCGCTGAGCGCGAACTCCACCATCTTCTCATCCCAAACCTTCGCCTCGTAAGTGCCTTCATCCCAAATCGTCACGGTTCCAGCACCATACTGCCCCTTCGGAATCGTCCCAGCGAAACCTGCGTACTCAAGCGGATGGTCTTCGGTTTCCACCGCCAACCGCTTCTCGTCTCCCTGCGGCATCCCTTTCGGCACAGCCCAGCTTTTCAAGACGCCATCCTTCTCCAGCCTCAAGTCGTAATGCAGCCTTCGTGCGTGGTGCTCTTGAACCACAAAAACCTTCGTCGATGTCTTCTTTTCCACGCCGCCTTTCGGCTCGGCTGTGACTTTGAAGTCGCGTTTCGAATGATACTCCGTAAGCTCGCCCTGCACTATCTGGTCCAAAGTGCACTCTGAAGGCTGCTTGTCTTCGCGTAAGCCGAGGAACCGCGGCATCCGCAGCCTCAAATCTCGCGTGACAACCTGATAAACTATCTCGCCGACCAGTTTGGGCTTCAGCCACATCACCTTGTCGGGAATGTCAACTTTGAAAGGCGCAGAATCCGCTTTCAGCGTTTTGAACGCTTCCGACAGCGAGCCCAGCATTTCCCTTGAGAAGCCTGTGCCGACCTTGCCCACGTACACCGGTTCGCCTTCGCCGTTGTAGAGACCAAGCAGCAGGGCACCGAAGGTTTTGGCTCTTGCGCCTGTGCCTTTCGTGTAGCCGAATACGACGCAGTCACAGGAGCGCAGCTTTTTTATCTTCAGCCAGTTGCCGCTTCGAACTCCAGGTTCGTAAGGGCTGGTTTTTTTCTTCGCCATGACGCCTTCCAAGCCTTTCTCCAAAGCCGCCGTGTAGTAGGCTTCGCCGTTCTCCTCAACCACGTCTGAGAGCAGGACGTGTTTGCCTTCTTGGACTGAGCTGCGCAGGATTTTCTTCCTCTCCGTCAAAGGCAGATTAATCAGGGATTTCCCATCTTTCTCGAGTATGTCGAATACCACGTACACTGCAGGCGACCGCAAGTTCTGCAATTCAATTTCCGTCGGCGAAGCCGTTTTCCCTCTCTCCAGCAACGCTTGGAAGTCGGTTTTGCCCTCTTTCATGACGACGATTTCGCCGTCAAGCACCACATTGCGCGTTAGCTTGGTGAGTTCTTCCAGTTCGGGAAAATTGTACTTCAGCTCTTTCTGGTTGCGGCTCTTCAGGCTCAGTTCCTTGTTGACGTATGCCATGGCTCGGAACCCATCCCACTTGACCTCGAACACCCAGTCCTTATCCGAGAACGGCTTGGGCGCCACCTTGGCGAGCATGGGCTTGTAGCTGCGGCTCATTTCTTTTCCAGCTGCTTCAGCGTCTCGCGCAGGGCAACCATGAGCCCTTTGACTTCTTCTTCTGCAGGCTTCTCCACCACTATTTTCTCGCCCTTCAGCTTCTTCGCGATGAGGTCTTCCACTTTCTGCCTGTAGGTGTCCTTGTACTCGGTGATGTCGAATTCGCCTGAAAGGTCAGTTACGATTTTCACAGCCAAATCCAACTCCGCTTTCTCCGGCGTCTTAAGCTCCTTAACCTCCTCAAAATCCTGCGGGTCAACCACGTCATAGCCGTAACGCAGCGTGGTCAGCACGATTGCATCTTTGTAGGCGTGCACGAGAACCGGGTACTCTTTGGTGCGCAGGGTGATTCTTCCAGCTCCGGCTTTGCCCATTTTCTTGAGCGCCGCAAGCAGCAGGCCGTAAGCGTCTTTGCTCTTGTCAGGCATCAAAGCGTAAGTGCTGTTGAAGTATGTTGGGTCGACGGAGAAGTAGTCGACGAACTTGTCGATGCGGATGCGCTTGTCCGACTCTGGCTTGACAGCTTCCAGTTCCTCTTTGTCGAAGACTACATACTCGTTTTTGGCGACTTCGTAGCCCTTCACAACCTCTTCCCACGGTACAATTTGGCCGTCTTTGGTGCAGACGCGCTCGTACTTCAAGGGCTGGTTGTCGGTTTTGTGCAGGAAATGGAAGCTGATTCCTCGGTCGTAAATCATGGCATACAGTTTGACTGGAACGTTGACTAATCCTATGGTTATGCTTCCCGACCAGATGGACCTTCTGGACGGTTGAGCGGCTTTCGGGTTTTTCGCCACTTCACTTAACCTCCAACTTTTGTCTATCCTCAAAAATGCTTTTCCACGGGTCTCTTTTGAGACCTGTCACGTTTGACATAGTGAACTCGGCTGGCTTTATGCTTTTCTTAACTTCGCTCCAGTCTAACGGGATGGAAACCGTAGCTGTCGCCGTGACTCTAAGGCTGTACGGGCACACCATTGTTCGTCCGTGCGAGTTTTGGAGGTAGTCCACGAAGACTTTTCCGGGCTTCTTGGTTTCGGAGAACTCGGACACCGCCACTTCGTGTTCTTTTGCCAGCTGCTTTCCGACTGCGTGGACGAAAGCTCTGGTTTCCTTGAACGTGTATTCCTGAACGATGGGGATGAGAATGTGGAGTCCTTTTTTTCCTGAGGTTTTCACGTACGACTTTAGCCCAAGCTGGTCCAGTTTATCCTTGAGCAGCAGGGCGATTTCTGCGGCGTCTTTAATTGTGGCTGGCGGTTCAGGGTCTATGTCGAAGAAGGCGAAGTCCGGCTTTTCCCTGCGGTCAACCGTGGACAAGGGTATGTGGATTTCGATGGCTGCAAGGTTCGCAAGCCAGATGAGCGTGTCCAGGTCGTTGCACAGGATGTAGTGCACGTCGCGTTTGGCAGTTTCCGAGTACAGCGTGACGGTTTTCACCCATTTTGGGGTGCCTTCAGGAGCGTCTTTCTCGTAGAAGCCTTCTTTGTCCACGCCGTCTGGGAACCTTGTGAGCACAAGCGGTCGGTTGGCGAGGTACCGGAGCATTTTCGGGGCGACTTTGATGTAGTACTCGATTACCTGTGCTTTTGTGGCTTTGATTTTTGGGAACAGTGTTTTGTCGAGGTTTGTGAACTGGACTTTAGTGAGCTTTTCGCCCATGTTACCCTATCTCCACGCTGAAAGATACGTTGACCGTGCTCTTATTTTTTAAACTACCGCTGAAAAAAACTGTTAAGCAAAAATTCCCTAAAAGTAAAAAAATGATTCTATCGGAACGATTCCCGCATCTAGATTAAACTGTGGTGTGGTACTCTTGTTTGTTGTTTGGGGGGAAAAGCTTAAGCCCTGAAGCGCTGTAACTGTTTTTGAGGGGTTGGTTGCGGTGACGTTTGAGTCTAACAGGCTGTTGGGCGGCGTGGGCGCCTTGCTCATGGTGGTTTCGTCCATTTCTTCGTTCGTGAGTCTTGGACCGTTCTTCTATCCAAACTCGTATCTCAGCCCAGTCGGGGCCCCTTTTGGGCTGTTAGGCATTGTCGGTATAATCCTTTTTATGATTGCGATGAACGGGTTAGCCAACAACTACAAGGACCGCGGCATCTTTGACAACGCCCTCTACTGGATAATCACCGGCATAGTGGGCGGCGTGCTCATAGCTGTGGTCGCCGTTGTCATCACGTTCTCGGTTTTAAGCAGTGTAATCGGAGCGCTTATGCCCATAACCCCCGGCACCTCGCCTACAACGAGTGCGGTGCTGGATGCGCTTCGGCCATACGTCGGATACTTTATCCCCGTCGGCGTCGTCGCCTTTGCAGTGGGCCTAGTTTCGGTGCTGTTCATCATGCGCGCGTTCAACAAGCTTGCAGCCGCGTCAGGCGTGCAGCTTTTCAGAACCGTTGCCCTGCTGTTTCTCGCAGGCATCGCAGTGACTGGCGCCGTCGGATTGTTGGCGGCGCTGCTGATTGTCACGGGGTCAGTTGGGGTCACCGCGATTTTACCCTTTCTCGCCGTAGGTGGGCTGGTGAATCTTGCCGAATGGGCGGTGGCGACTGCCGCATTCTTCAGGATAAGAGCACCCGCAAACGCGGCTGTTACGCCTGCACCAACCGCGGCGCCGGCTCAGGTGAAGTACTGCCGTAAGTGCGGTGCTGAAAATCGGGTGGACGCAGTGTTTTGTGTGCGCTGCGGTGAAAAACTGTAATTGCCTATCCCGAGCAGGCTCTTCTCTTTTGCTGACAGCGGAAATCATGAACGCTTAAAGGGCAGTTTTTCCAGTTGATTTGCCCTGCCGAAGATGAAGAAGGCGATGATGGAGTAGATAGGGTAGAACCATTCCATGGCTATCCAGTATGTTCTCGGAGGCGTTATTGGAAGGTTCAGAACGAGGGCAATGTCGTCCACGCTGACGAGCGCGAGGGCTACAAGGTAGGAAATGAACAATCCGACAGTTAACGGGTTAATTTTTAAGCCGCCTTTTTCCCTGCCGTAAAGCAGGAAAACGCAAATCGACAGCAGCGGATACAGCACGTCAAGCAGGCGCCAGAAGCCCAGCCCGAAAATCGTGTCCAAATTGCCGATGTGCCGAGCCAGATGGGCGTCTCCGAAAGTGACCAGAATTAAAAGCATGCCGAAAGCAAGCGCCAGCACCTCACTTTTCAACCTCATCCTGAACTCTCACCTGTTGATTCTCTGCAAGTTGGTGAAACAGCACGTGGAGCAGTATATATCTGTACGGGAATCCGAAGAGTTAAAACACAAAAATGGAGCAGCGGGCAGAACTTAAATCTGAAAAACGTGGAAGATGTTGAACCACTTAGAGCAAAGGAGGTTTTATAACCCCCGAAAACATACATAGGCAAAGAGAAAAACATGCCTCAAGCGATAATGACCATAACTTTTGGCGGCGTTAACTGCTACCTCGTAACGACTGAAACGGGCTTCATTCTTATCGACACAGGGCTTTCGAAGCATCGTAAGGATGTCGAAGGGGAACTGGAAAGCGCAGGCTGCAGGCATGGGACCTTGAAGCTTATCGTTTTGACTCATGGTGACTTTGACCACACTGGAAACTGCGCTTACCTCCGCGACAAATACGGCGCAAAAACAGCCATGCACGCTGACGACAAGGGAATGGTGGAAAACGGTGACCTCTTCTACAACAGAAAAGTCAATTTCCTCATCAGGATACTCGGCAAAGCTATGCTGTTCTTCATGCGAGCAGGCTTGAAGAAGGATGAGCGCTTCACGCCAAACCTGACTATTGAGGACAGTTCTGACCTATCCGCGTTTGGGTTTGACGCCAAAATTATCCATTTACCAGGGCACTCTGCAGGCTCCATCGGAATCCTAACCGCCACGGGCGACCTGTTCTGCGGCGACCTGCTTGAGAACACGAAAGAGCCAGCCAAAAACTCCATAATCGCCGACAAAAAAGCTTTTGAAGCCAGTGTTCAGAAACTGAAGACTCTGAAAATAGGCACGGTTTACCCTGGACACGGCAACCCATTCCCTATGGAAGAGTTTATATCAAAACTAACATAGTCTTGGGCTTGGAGGAAAGGGTCATGAAAAAAATGGACACAATGGACAGAGGCCTTGTAGCAAAGGCATCAACCGTTATCAATACACCTGTCGGTAAAGTTTGGAACGCGCTCACTAACCCCACAGTAATCAAGCAATACATGTTCGGAACGACCGTTGTCTCGGATTGGAGAGAAGGCAGTCCAATCGTGTGGAAAGGCGAATGGCAGGGAAAGAAATACGAGGATAAAGGCGTAATTCTCCAACTGAAGCCGCAACATCTGATTCAGTACAGCCATTTCAGCCCCCTTTCAGGCAAGCCGGACCTGCCAGAAAATTACCACACGGTAACCATCGAGCTGGCAAGTGACGGGTCGGAAACCACTGTCTCGCTCTCCCAAGACAATAACGAAACTGAGGAGGAGCGGAAGCACTCGGAAAAGAACTGGCAAATGATGCTTGAAGGATTGAAGAAACTTTTAGAAAAATAGGTCACGAGATTTCGGTGTTGGTGCTACGGGCAGGATTCGAACCTGCGAACCCCTGCGGGAAAGGATATCCCATCAGGCGCCTCGGGTCAAAGCGTCGATCTTGAGTCCCTAGTGGAACACGCAAATGCGTATTCTTTCACCTTTGACCTGGCTTGGTTACCGTAGCGCACAACCTAACAAAAACTGCCGCTCTTTCTTATTAATCATTTCCCGCTTCCACGCAACCGCAGACCGCGGCTACTGCCGGTACTTCTTTATGTAGACTACTGCGCCGACCGCGGCTAAGCCTCCGCCGACTCCGCCGCCAATGAAAATCCCGTTCTGCGCTAAGAAAGACGGCGGCTCCACTGTCACCTGCACGACTTGGCTGTCGCACTCGTAGACGGTGTCGCTTCCCGTGAAGGTGGCTTGCGCCGTGTAGACGCCTGCGGTTTCAGGCTGGAAGCTTGCGGTGAAGGTGCCGTTTTCAAGCGGCGTGCACGTGACGGTTATTGTGTCGTTTGTGGACATGAACTGTACCGTGACCGAAGCGTTGCTTGCTGCGGCTGCGGCTTCCCTGCTGAGGGTTCCGGTGGCGGTTATGTTTCCGCCCAGCGTCACCGTCGAGCTGGTGGTGTTGAAATCCGTGATTGATGAAGCGTATTTCACGGTGAAGTTGCCCGTGGCTGTCAGGTTATTTTTTACTGCGTCAACGGCGTTGACGGCGTACTGCACGACGGCGCCGGCTTGCTGCTGGGGGATGGTGGCGTTGCAGGTCATGTTGCTTACCGCCATGGGCAGCGTGGTCACGTTCACCCAGTCGTCTACCGTGTACTTCAGAGTGGCGCTCTCCAGCTCCGTGGAGTTAGCCTCATACGAGACAAACGTTTGATTCGCCGGGTAAACCCTGCCTGGATGGGTCAGAGGCGTGAGTGTGCCGCCGAAGGTGGTTTTCACCAGAAAATCAATCGTGCCCGAGCCGACCTCGCCCATCAAAACCAGATGGTAAACGCGTGGTCCCTCATCGGTTGTGGTGTAGTTGAGGTACATGTCTTGCCCGTTATACTCGCAGCTTGCGTATGCCACGCCGCGGTAGCCCTCGTCTTCAAGGTTGTAGCCGCCCGCGTCGCCGGTGAGGTTGCCGTATAGCCCCATTTCCCAGGGCAAAGACACGTTGTTGACCGTTGGTGACTGGGCGTCGCTCATCAAGTACAGCCTTGCCTCGTACATGTCCAGCGTGTCCGGCACCTGCACGTACAGCTCTATCCGCGGGCTGTCCGTCATGAACTCGTAAGACCAGCTCGTGTCAAAATTTGCTAAGGTTCCGTTTTTGCCTTCCACGTCGTGCGTGTACCACACGTCGCAGCCTATGTGCTCAATTATCATGAAGGTTGCCTGCTCGTCGCCGTGGCTCTCCCTCGCGTCGTTCACAACCACGAACGTGTAGTTGCCGTCGTGAACGGGAACAAAATACGGGTCATCAACCGTTGTGCCCAGGTGCTCGGGGAGTCCAGCCGCCTCGGTGTGAGTGCTCTCCAACTCGCCCGCGGGGTTGTAAACGTATATGTCGTAGTCTGTTTTAGGCTCAGGGCCAGTGTGGACCCAGCCGCCGTAACAGTACACATGGTAGCTGTGCCCAGCACGCAGCGGACAGACCACGGTCCAGTTTTCTCCGATGGGAATTTGCGAAGTGTTAAAATAAACGGGGAAAAGTGGCTTCTCAAGATAGGTCCAGTTGCCCAAAACCGCGTCATCGGTGTAGGTGTGAACGTACCGCTCATACTCTGTCTGAGCTTGCGCGCTGATGGTGAAGCGCAGAGCCATGAGCAGCAATGTTGCGATGGCTGCGGCAGCTAGCAGGCGCTGGAGTTTCTTGGCGGATAAGGTGGGCTTCATAGTTGGCACTTACCACGCCTTTTGTTGGTGGATGTGCATATCTGTTATGAAATTCTACTCTGAATTCAGAATTCGAATCAGAAAAGAGCGCCATGTACCAAAAAAGTAAAAACACCAGCCCCCAACAATACAATACCACATGCAAACCCAACACCGTATTATACTCGCAGACAGCCAACACATGCCCGAAATCCCAGACGGCTCAGTCCACCTCATGATAACCTCGCCGCCCTACCCCATGATAAAGATGTGGGACACCCAATTCGAACACGCAGACCCACAAATCGCTGGGCTGTGGCAAGCGTTACCTGCCGACCAGCGGGAAGAAACGGTTACCAAACTCTACGAAGCAATGCACGCATATCTCTCAGAAGTGTGGCGGGAAACCCACCGCGTCCTCGTCGAAGGCGGCATAGCCTGCATAAACATCGGCGACGCCACCCGCACCGTCAACGGCATGTTCCGCCTCTTCCCCAACCACTCACGCGTAATCGAACACTGCACCAGAATCGGCTTCACCGCGCTGCCGTACATTCTCTGGAAAAAACCCACCACAAAGCCGAAGTATAAGGGCAAAGGCGCCTTCCTCGGTTCAGGCTTCCTCCCGCCAAACGCCTATGTTACATTGGATTGCGAGTACATCTTAATCTTTAGAAAAGGGAACCTCCGAAAGTTCCCAAGACACGACCAGCGCCGCTACGACAGCAAAATCACCAAGAAACAACGCGACGCTTGGTTCACCCAAATCTGGACCGTGACTGGCACGCGCCAAACAGCCAGCCAAGTTGAGCGAAGAACCGCTGCATTCCCCGTTGAAATCGCTGACCGCCTCATCCGCATGTTCAGCGTGAAAGGCGACTTGGTGCTTGACCCTTTTCTGGGCTCCGGCACAACGATTAAAGCTGCGATGCAGGCGGAACGGAGCAGTATAGGCTATGAAAAGGATGAAGCGTTGCTTCCGCTGATAGAGGAGCGACTTAGCCCGAAACCTGAAACGTGCAAGTTGAGCATCGCGAGGCGCGGAAAATAATCTCCTCATAAACGGCGTGAATCTGCCATAAATTTCCATTTCAGATGTGTTAAGCCTGAAAGAGGCAGATTAAAGGCGGTTTTGACTTTTACTATGAACAACTATTCCCCGTTCAGGTTTTGCGGGGCGCAACCAAACCCAAACAAGATAATGTCGTGTATTTACTCTAAGAAACTTTAACAAACCCTGAATTATCAGCAGCGACATAAAAAAGTTTATTAGATAGCTGTGTAGCATGTTGTTGTGCTCTATAAACATAGGAGACCCTTTTTCGAGTTGGACACTCATCCAACATCGGAGGAAATCGAAAGTTTGAGAATCACCCGCCCCCAAAAATCAAGTTCACACCTTTACATGTTTAATAATGCGGGAGAATGGTAAAATTGACTGAAATCCAAAAAGAAGACATCCACTCATTATTGAAAACTTTCTTCAACGAGAAAGGACTGGTCCGCCAGCACCTCGACAGCTACAACGAGTTCATCGACCACGGACTCCAAGAAGTCGTAGACGAGGTCGCCGAAATTCCCATCGAAGTTCCCGAAAACCCCTACAAAGTAAAACTTGGACAAATCTGGGTAATCGACCCCCAGTCACGCATAACAGGACCATACGCCACCGAAGTTGACGGCACCAAACACGAAATCTACCCCATGGAAGCCCGACTTCGAAACCTCGCGTACTCGGCACCCATCGCGCTTGAAATGACCCCCGTTATCGATGGTAGGGAACAGGACACCGAACTCGTCTACATCGGAAACATACCCGTCATGCTTAAATCGAAACTTTGCTTTTTGTCGCAACTTTCGAGAGACGAGTTAATCGCAGCTGGCGAAGACCCCGACGACCCGGGCGGCTACTTCGTTGTGAACGGGTCGGAACGCGTCATCGTAGCCATGGAAGACTTGGCGCCCAACCGCGTCATAGTTGACATTGACGAGAAAGGAACATCACCTGTTTATCAAGCCAAAATATTCTCCACAACCGTAGGCTTCAGAGCCAGGATAGAGCTTAAGCTCAAGTCAGACGACGCTATTTACGTCACTATGCCCGGCGTGCCCACGGAAATTCCCTTCGTGGTGATAATGCGTGCGTTGCAGTTGGAAAAAGACAAAGACATCGCTGAGGCGGTGTCGCTTGACAAAGACCTGCAGAGCGAACTTGCCGGGTCATTCGAAAAAGCCATAGGTGTCGACACCCCAGCTGACGCCATGCTGTTCATCGGCAACCGCGTCGCCCACGGACAAGTGGAAGAGTACCGCCTGCAGAAAGCTGAGACCGCGCTGGACAAGAATTTCCTGCCGCACCTTGGCAGAAGCGACAAGAACAGGAAAGACAAAGCCATATTCCTCGGCGAAATGGCATACCGCGTTATCCAACTTAAGCTCGGCAGGAGGCAACAGGACGACAAAGACCACTTCAAAAACAAGCGGCTAAGACTTGCCGGTCCGTTGCTTGCGGACTTGTTCCGTGTTTCCTTCAGAAACTTAACTCGTGACATTAAGTATCAGCTTGAACGCATCGGCGTCAAAGGCCCGATTATTACTGTGTCTGCGGCTGTCCGCCCGGGCATAATAACGGAGCGGTTCCAGCATGCGTTGGCAACGGGCAACTGGGGACGAGGCAGAGTCGGAATAACTCAGCTTCTTGACCGAACAAACTACATTTCCACGCTTAGCCACCTGCGAAGGCTTCAGTCGCCGCTGAGCAGGAGCCAGCCGAACTTTGAAGCCCGAGACTTGCACCCGACCCACTGGGGACGCTTATGCCCGAACGAGACGCCTGAAGGCTCTAACTGTGGCTTGGTGAAAAACCTTGCCCTGTCCGCATCGATAAGCGTTGGCGTGAACCCGGACAAGATTAAGCAGCTGCTTTTTGAGATGGGTGCGGTTCCAGCCTACGAAGCTACCACGGCTTTAAGGCTTTCTGGAGCAAAAGTTTTCGTGGACGGAAACATAATCGCGTACTGTAACGCGGCTAAAGAAATGGTTGACACTTTCAGAGAGAAGAGGCGATCAGGCGAAATTTCCACCGAAGTTAACATCACTTATTTCTCGAAGGCGCAAACCGAAACCGAAGAGTTGCACGCTAATTGTGACGAAGGCAGAGTCAGGCGACCCCTCATTATCGTGGAAAAGGGCGTTCCGAAACTTCAATCCGAGCATTTCGAAAAGATAAATTTGGGCGAGTGGACATGGGAAGACCTCGTCAAAAACGGTCTAGTTGAATACATGGATGCTGAAGAAGAAGAAAACGCGTACATCGCTGTATCTCTTGACAAAGTTCTGCCTCAGCACACGCATGTAGAAATCGCCACGTACACGATTCTGGGCATCTGCGCCTCCACAATACCCTATCCAGAACACAATCAGTCCCCGCGCAACTCATACCAAGCCGCCATGGCTAAACAGGCATTGGGCATTTACGGGACAAACTTCCACCACCGCGTAGATTCACGCTCGCACATTCTGCATTATCCGCAGGTGCCGTTGGTTGAGACGGAGCTCATGGAAGTCATCGGCTACAAGCAGCGCCCCACAGGGCAGAACTGTGTGGTCGCCGTGCTCAGCTTTGAAGGCTACAACATGGAAGACGCCTTAATCTTCAACAAAGCCTCCATAGAACGCGGTTTAGCTCGTTCCACCTTCTACAGGATTTACGAGGCTGAATGCCGCCAGTACCTTGGCGGTTTGAAGGACAAGTTCATGGTTCCTGAACCGGGAACCCGTGGATACCGCGGCGAACAATACTACAGGCTGCTTGAGCCCGACGGCATCATCAGCTTAGAATCCAGCGTGGTCGGCGGCGACGTTCTCATAGGAAGAATCAGCCCGCCCCGATTCCTTGAAGAATACAAAGAATTCGAAGTCAAAGGACCATCCATGCGGGACACATCCGCGGACATGCGTCCCTCAGAAACCGGAGTCGTTGACGGCATATTCATAACCGAGTCCGGCGAAGGAAGCAAACTCGTGAAAGTGCGAGTCCGCGACCAACGCGTTCCAGAGTTAGGCGACAAGTTCGCGTCTCGCCATGGGCAGAAAGGCGTTATAGGCTTAATCGTGCCTCAGGAAGACATGCCCTTCACAGACGAAGGCATAGTCCCAGACATAGTCATCAACCCTCTCGCTATTCCGTCAAGAATGACCATCGGGCAGTTCATTGAATCGCTCGCAGGCAAAGTTGCTGCTGCAAGAGGAAGACCTGCAGACGGCACCCCCTTCTCCAACGAAGGACCTGACGAAATCAGGAAAAACCTCGTAAAGCAAGGGTTCAGCCACACCGGCAGCGAAGTATTCTACAACGGCATGACCGGCGAAAAATTTGTCGCTGAAATCTTCGTCGGCGTGGTTTACTACCAGAAACTGCACCACATGGTTGCTGACAAAATCCACGCCAGAGCACGCGGCCAAGTGCAAATGTTGACAAGGCAACCAACTGAGGGACGTGCACGCGGTGGAGGCTTAAGGTTCGGCGAGATGGAGCGCGACTGCCTCATCGGCCACGGCGCCGCCATGCTGCTCCGAGACAGGCTGTTGGAGGAATCTGACAAGTACACGCTTTACATCTGCGAGAACTGCGGACAAATAGGCTACTATGACATGAAGCAGCGAAAATACACGTGCAAAATATGCGATGAAAAAGCGAAAATCTCGCCCGTAATCGTCTCTTACGCGTTCAAACTTCTGCTTCAGGAACTTCAAAGCTTGTGTATTACACCAAAATTAAGACTTAAGGAGAAGGCGTAAAATGTCATCGGAAGAATTAATCCATAAAATTGTAGACGACATATCCTTCGGCTTGATTTCACCCAAAGACCTGCGCAAACAATCAGTCGTTGAGATTCAAACACCAGACACCTACGACGAAGACGGAGCGCCAATCACAGCAGGCTTAATGGACGGACGATTAGGCACACTTGAACCGAGGCAGCGATGCAAAACCTGCGGCAACACGGCGATTCGCTGTCCAGGACACTTTGGACACATCGAGCTGGCCGTGCCCATAGTACACATCGAATTTACGAAGATAATTTTCGACCTTCTGAAGACTACTTGCCGCACCTGCGGACGCATACTCATGTCAGACGAGACCGCTAAGAAGGTTCGAAGCCGAATTGAAAGGATCAACGAACTCTTAGGCACCATACCCGACGACGTTTACAAGGGCATCATCTCGGAGATTAAGGCGAAGCAGTGCCCTCATTGCGCGGCGGTCCAGTACAAGATTACATTTGAGAAGCCCACCAAATTCATAGAGCAGACAGAAGCCGGTTCCGAGCCGCTGACGCCCAGCATGATTCGCGAAAGGCTGGAGCGCATATCCGACGAGGACTTGGAGATTTTAGGCTTCAACCCACGAGCAGCAAGACCCGAGTGGATGGTGCTGCAGGTTCTGCCTGTACCGCCCGTTTACGTGCGCCCCTCCATCACTCTGGAGTCAGGCATCCGCTCAGAAGACGACTTAACCCATAAACTCGTAGACATCATTCGCATTAATCAGCGCCTCAAGGAAAACATGGAAGCAGGCGCTCCGACCCTCATCATCCAAGACCTCAGCGAACTTTTGCAGTACCACGTTACTACGTACTTCAATAACGAGGCTTCCGGCATACCGCCAGCGAGGCACCGCTCAGGCAGAGCGTTGAAGACGCTTTCGCAGAGGCTGAAAGGCAAGGAAGGCCGGTTCAGAAGTAACCTCTCAGGCAAAAGAGTAGACTTCTCAGCCCGAACCGTCATCTCACCCGACCCGAACCTTGACATCAACGAGGTCGGTGTTCCACAAGATATTGCTATGCGTCTGTCGGTTCCAGAAAAAGTCACCGCTTGGAACATTGAGGAAATGAAGAAATTCGTGATTAACGGTCCAGAAAACTACCCTGGCGCCCTGTACATTATCAGGCCAGACGGCAAACGCATACGACTCGAATTCGTGGTAGACAGGGAAAAAATCGCTGAGGCTATTGAAACCGGCTTCATTGTAGAGCGCCACCTAAAAAACGGCGACATAGCTATATTCAACAGGCAGCCTTCGCTTCATCGCATGTCCATCATGGCGCATTACGTGCGCGTCTTACCCTACAAGACTTTCCGCTTGCACTTGTGCGTTTGTCCTCCCTACAACGCGGACTTTGACGGTGACGAAATGAACCTGCACGTGCCCCAGAGTGAAGAGGCGCGGACAGAAGCGCTTTTGCTCATGCAGGTGCAGGACCAGATTCTCTCACCCAGATTCGGCGGTCCCATCATCGGCGCCATCCGAGACTTCATCACCAGCGCCTACTTCTTCACAAGACGCTCTAACTACTTGACCCGCGACGAGGTTAACAGGCTCCTCATGGCAACTGGATACGTGGGCGAGTTGCCTGAACCTAAGATTAAAGAGCCACAGCCTTTGTGGTGGGGCAAACAGATTTTCAGCCTCTTTTTGCCGAAGACGTTGAATTACGTTTTGAAGGCGAACATCTGCCAGGGCTGCACCAAATGCGAGGAAGACGCCTGCAAGTACGACGCTTACGTGGTCGTGAAGAACGGCGAACTAATCTCAGGCATCATCGACAGGCGCAGCATAGGCGCAGAACAGTCCGAAAGCCTGCTGCACCGCATCATAAAGGATTACGGAACCCAAGCGGGACGCGAGTTCCTCAACAACATAACGCATCTGCTGAAGCTTTTCATCACCATGCGAGGCTTCTCCTACACCTACGACCAACTGGTCTTGTCGCCGAGAGCTGAAGCCAGAATCAAGAAGACCATGGAGCGGATACAGAAGAAAATCGACGAGCACATCGCGAACTATAAAAATGGAACGCTGCCGCGGCTGCCCGGTCAGACGCTTGAAGAATCATTCGAAATCTACGTCATGCACGAGCTGGCAACAGCCAGAGACGAAGCAGGAAAAATCGCAGACGACGACTTCACCTTAGAAAACGCGGGCATAGTCATGACTCGCACGGGCGCAAGAGGCTCAAGCCTTAACATCGGACAGATGGTTGCTTGTGTCGGGCAGCAGTCAGTGCGTGGCAAACGCATATTGCGAGGCTACTCTGGACGCGCGTTGCCCCACTTCGTTGAAGGCGACCCGAGTCCACGGGCAAGAGGCTTCGTTTACAACTCCTACCAGTCTGGGTTAGATGCGATTGAGTTCTTCTTCCACGCCATGGGAGGCAGGGAAGGACTGGTGGACACTGCGGTCCGAACGCAGCAGAGCGGTTACATGCAGCGTAGACTCATCAACGCGCTGGAGCACATCCGTTTAGAGTATGACGGCACCGTCAGGAACTCAGCTGGAGATATCATCCAGTTCAGGTACGGCGAGGACGGTGTGGACCCAGCCAAGAGTGACCACGGCAAAGCTGTAAACGTCAGCCGGCTGATTGACCAGATAAAAATCGGCGAGGAAAAGGGCACAGTTGCCTCAGCGGACTACATTAAGAAGCAGCTGAAAAGCGTTGAAGAACAGCTTACACCGATACTTCTGAGCCAGCTTAAGCAGACTTTGGCTAAGGCGAACCTCACTAAGAAAGGTGTGGACCAAGCCATCCAACTGACGGCTGACCGTTACAAGCGCGCATTGATGGAGCCAGGCGAAGCCGTGGGCATCGTAGCGGCTCAGTCGATAGGTGAACCTGGCACGCAGATGACTCTCAGAACCTTCCACTACGCAGGAGTCAAAGAGCAAAACGTCACTTTAGGCTTGCCAAGACTCATCGAGATTGTTGACGCACGCAGGATTCCGTCTACGCCGATTATGACGATTTACTTGACTGGCGAGTACAAGAAGAGCAAGGATGGCGCCGTGGAAATCGCACGCCAAATAATCTACACGACACTGGAGAATTTGGCTTCAGCAATCTACGAGGACCCGGTGAACGAGGAAATAATTGTTGAGCTAAGCAAGTCCATGATGGAAGACAGAAACATCCCAATGGACGAGCTGAAGGAAAAGCTGCAGCTGCCGAACGCCACCGTCAAGATTAAGGGCGACACGGTGCACATAAAGCCCAAGAAGGTTGAAGCCCTAAAGCGCATGCTCACCAAAATCCCAGCGTTCCACGTTAAAGGCGTGCCCGACATAAAACGCGTGCTCGTCACCGAGGAAAGCGGTGAATGGGTAATCCGCACAGACGGCTCAAACCTGTCCAAGGTGCTGGAGATTCAGGGCGTGGACACTTCACGGGCATCAACGAACAACGTTCACGAAATCGCCAAGACACTCGGCGTTGAAGCCGCGAGAAACGCGCTTGTCAACGAGGCACGAGGAGTCTTGGAGGATCAGGGCTTAGACGTTGACGTGCGACACGTTATGCTGGTTTCCGACATGATGACGGCGACTGGCGAGGTGCAGCAGATCGGTAGGCACGGAATCAGCGGCAAGAAAGCGAGCGTGCTGGCGCGTGCGGCGTTTGAGATTACAGTTCCGAACATCGTGGAGGCAGCCGTGAAAGGCGAAAGCGACCCGCTGGAGGGCGTCACCGAAAACGTCATCGTTGGTCAGTCGATTCCGATTGGCACGGGACTCGTGGAGTTGTATATGTCCACGTTTGAGAAGCAAAAGGAAGAAGGAGGAAAAACTGAAGCATGATAGATATCGATAAGGCGATTGCGTCTGTCGTGAAGACGGGCAAGGTTTCTTTCGGAGCTAACTCGGCTTTGCAGAATGCCAAGTCAGGTAAGGCTAAGATGATTATTTTAGCCAATAACTGCCCAAAAGACATAAAAGAGCAGGTGGAATACTATGGTAAAATCTCTAATGTCCCCGTTATGAACTATAAGGGTGCTTCAATGGATTTGGCTGCTGTCTGCAACAAGCTATTCATTATCTCGGCGTTAAGTATAAGAGAAACGGGCGATTCAGAGATTCTTAAAGTCATTGAAACTGACGAGATGCAAGAACACAGTGGAGGTATTGAGTGACTACAGGCATAAAAATAACGTGCGACGAAATGCGTTACATCGCTTTGTTTGAGAGCATAAGCGGCGCCAGCGTCAAAGACTGCATAATCGACGAAGAACAGGAACGCGCAATTTTCATCGTGAATCAGGGTCAGGTGGGCGTTGCCATCGGAAAGGGCGGCAGGAACATCCACACGCTTGAGCGGATGACTGGGAAAAAACACGAGATAATCGAGTACTCGGAAGACCCAGTGCAGTTCATCAAGAACGCCCTGAAGCCGGCAGCGGTCAGAGAAGTGCGCGTCACTGAGCGGATGGACGGGAAAAAGATGGCAGTCGTGACGGTTAACCCGAAGGACAAGGGCGTCGCCATAGGCAAGAACGGCAAGAACGCAGAGCGTTTGCGGTTTTTAGCAAAACGGTACTTCGACATTCAGAACGTAAGCATCACCTAAGCCTGAAACAGGGCTGGGCGATGAAGCGTCGCTGATTTTAGCCCTGACGAGCCTACAGATTACTCCCTCCTGCTTGCGCATGTCGGAAAATTGTTTGTCAAGAAATCTTGACTGAGAATTCCGGCTCTTTGTCAAGAATCCTTGATAAAAAGGCTTTTATTCCGTTTGAAGTTCAACATTCTTAGGGCAGTGACATGCGCAAAGCGGTGATGGCAATCTTATTAATATGCGTTGTTTCCACAGCTACTGCCCTGGCCCTCATCCTAAGCCACAATCAAAACCAAACCGGCGAGCAAACTGAAAACTACACAGTAAAGATTGCAGACTTCGAATGGACTAGCAGTTGGGGAGCTGGGCCAGTCGGCGTAATGTGGGGTGGAAGTTTCAATATCACACTCCAAAATATGGGAGCCAAGGCTATTGAAGGGCTATCCGTGGACATTAAACTCTTAGCCAACAATACTGAAATTCCGGCTGAAACAGGACTTTATGGTCCCGGAATAATCGGGTACACCGCGCAATACAATGGCTTTGATGGGAAACTAAATGCGAGTGAAACAAGAGAGCTGAGGGGAAGCTTCATGACAGGTTTAGATAAACTGGACAGAGCTGAGGGGGACAAAACCTTCGCTGTTAAGGTTATGATGAACGGTACTGTTTTAGATGAGTTGCCGCTTCCCTATACCTAATGATTTATTACTCTTCATACCGAATCCCAACCAAATCTGCTCAAGCCTGCTCTATGACCCTTGTCAAGAAATTTTGACTAAGGCTTTGTCAAGAAACCTTGACAAAAACCCTTTTACTATGGGAGCAAACCAGTATAAATGGGAATAAGCATGGGTAAAAGTGCTGCGCTGCTAATTGTTCTAGTGTTCCTAGCGGCTTCATGTGCCGCTGCATGCGGTTATGTTTCCGCCTCTTCTCCGAACACTTGGACTACGCGGGCGCCGATGAGTGTTGCAAGAGCTTATCTTGGAGTTGCCGTGGTTGACGGAAAGGTTTACGCCATTGGTGGCGATGAGGGTTCGGAGATTGGTAACTGCATGACGGGAACGAGCATGACTTATCTTGTGGTTAATGCGACAGAGGAGTATGACCCGGCTTCGGACACGTGGGTTTCTAAGGCTCCTATGCCTATTGCCCGAGCGCTGTTCGGCACAACAGTCTACCAAGGCAAGATTTACTGTATCGGCGGGTACAACGGCGCAACGGTTTATTACGGTCCAGAATCGTGGGATTGGAAAACTGAATACTACGACGTGGACGCGAACGAGGTCTACGACCCAGCCACGGACACTTGGCAGACTGTGGCTTCGTTGCCGACGCCTAGGTTCTCCGCCGCCACAAACATCGTGGACGGGAAAATCTACGTCATAGGCGGACACACCATGACGGACCTCTGGAGCAATTTCAATTTGAATGAGGTTTATGACCCCGCGACTGATACGTGGACAACAAAAGCTCCTGCGCCTTTCAATGTTTCCTCTCCAGCGTCGGCAGTGGCTGACGGCAAGATTTACGTTTTAGGGGAAGACCCGAACGCCGACTGGCGAAACGTCATCCTCATATACGACCCAGCAACGGACAGCTGGAGCATCGGCGGCACCGCACCAGTCAGCCACGCAGCAACCGCTGCCCCAACCGCGGGTGTGAAGGCTCCCAAGCGGATTTACTTCTTTGATGAAAACCGAACAGACATCTACGATCCAGCAACCGGCACATGGACAACAGGAGCCACAGCACCGACCACTAACAGGCTTATCGCAAAAGCCGCCGTTGTTAATGACGTGGTTTACCTGATTGGCGGTCGCACTGGACAATGGGGCTACATGACATTCATGTATCCTAGCACGCTGAATGAGCAGTACACGCCCATAAGCTACGGGAACCCTGACGCGCCCTCGCCGTCTCCGTCTCCTTCGCCGACGCCTTCGCCAGATCCGACACCTGCTCCCAGTGAGCCTCCAGCCTCCTCGTCTCCGTCGCCTGAAGCTACGCCGCTCAGCACGGAGCCTGAACCGATCTCAGCAAATACTGTGGCGGTTGCCTCAGGAGCATCAGTAGCCATCGCTGGCGTGGGTTTGTTCCTGTACTTTAAGAAACGCAAACGTGAGGCACGGCACGCATGAAAAAGACCACTGTCATCACCTTAATCTTGGTAGGCTTGCTGGCTTTAGGCGTGTTTTGTGTTCAAACCATCAAAGCCGAAGATCAGGGCAACATCACCATAAACGCCGACGGCAGCATAACCCCTTCAACAGCGCCCGTACAGCAAACAGGCGACACTTACACGCTAACAGGCGACGTGCATGGAAGCACAACTGTAATGAGAAGCAACACGACCTTTGACGGAAACGGGCACATTCTCACGGGAGGTCAGGGAGTCGGAGGGCTTTCAGTAGGCTGCAACTATTATTCATCCACAACGTCGGTAGGTGCATCAAACGTGACTGTGAGGAACCTTACAGTCAAAGGAAGCGTATTCGGCATTTCCCTCGTGGAAACGACAAATGCCCTAGTCTTCAATAACACAATATCAGAGACAGGCAATGGTCCCCTTTCACTTGATGAGCCAACTGCTGGAATCTACGTTTCAGGTGGCGGCTCAAACACCATAAAAGGAAATAATTTAGTTAACAATTATGTTGGCATTTACTTTATTGAAACACAAAAGAATTTGATTGTTGGGAACAATATTGTTAACTGTTCAAATACTTTTCTTGGCAGTGGAGGTCCAGCAATCGTGTTCTGGGGTGCTTCGAACAACACCATTTACCACAATAACTTCATAAACAATCCGCAGCAAGCCTACGCCGCCAGCTTTAATTCACCCTTCTCAGTTAACACTTGGGACAATGGCTACCTCAGTGGCGGTAACTACTGGAGCGACTACAAAACAAAATACCCTAACGCCGCCGAAATTGGGAACACGAGAATTGGCGACACAGCTTACGTTATTGACTCCGAGAACCGAGACCGCTATCCGCTCATGGAACCCTTCGTCGCTCCGCCACAGATAACGTTGCTGTCTCCCGTAAACCAAGTGTATAACGAATCAAGTGTTGACTTAGTTTTCACGACGAATGAGGCTGTTAACTGGACGGGGTACAGTCTTGATGGAAGACAGAACGTTACTGTAACAGGCAACAGCACGATAACGGGCATACCTAACGGTTCGCACAGCCTCGTAGTCTACGCCAACGACACGCTTGGGAACATGGGTAGCTCAGAAACATTAACTTTCAGTGTCGCGGTTCCAGCGCCAGTCCCGCTCGTACTTGCCTCGGCTGGTCTGGGAATAGCCGTGTTAGTTGTTGGTGTAGGCTTATTTTATTATGTTAAGAAACGGCTCGCCGCTTCAAGGGGTAAATAATATGAAGAAGACAGCCTTAACACTGGCGTTTATCTTGGCGCTTTCCATCTCCGCAGTAGCCGGGACGCAGCTGGTTCGGTTTGGCTCCGCGAATTTTATTCCAGAACCCACGCCTTCAGGGATTCAAATCACCAGCGGCGGAGCAGTTGAAGGAACCGACCTGATTCAGCAGAGCGGCAACGTTTACACGTTAACAGGAGACATCCAAGGAACCATCGTAGTCCTGCGCGACGGCATAGTGCTGGACGGCGCAGGCTACACCCTTCAGGGCAGCGGAAACGGAACTGGAGTTTTCCTTCAGGAAAGGAATGGCGTCACTGTGAAAAACCTGAAGATAAGCAACTTTGATTACGGCATAAAATTCACGTGGGGCTACAGTTCATCTGAAATCCGCAACAATACGGTGATTGGCAACACCGTGACCAACAACACCTACGGAATCTGCATCAGCGATTTTTCCAAAGGCAACACTGTCTTGGGAAATACTGCCGCGAACAATACGTATGGAATTTACTTGGGTTCCTGCTCCGACAACCTGATGAGAAACAACCGAATGGAGAACAACACTTTTAACTTCTTTATCGGTGGCGAATCGCTATCAAACTGCATAAACGATGTTGACCAGTCCAACACCATTAACGGCGCCCCCGTAATATACTGGCTTAATCAACAGGGCAAAACAGTACCATCCAACGCAGGGTACATAGCTCTTGTGAACTGCACTGAAATGACGGTGCAGAATTTCAACCTTGCCCACAACGGTCAAGCCATGCTTTTAGCCGCGCTGACAAACTCCACAATAACTGACAACATCCTGACGGAAAACAAGAACGGCATCTACCTAATTCAATCCCAAAGCAACCTGATAGAACAAAACACGATAACAGGCAATGCTTACGATGCACTTTACATTTCCTCCTCAAACAGCAACAAAATCAGCGCAAACACTTTCACAGGCAACGGATTCAAGGGTACACCTATCGCCGAAGTTCTAAGCAGTTACGGGCAAGGCGCCCTCCGACTTACACAGAGTTCAAACAACTACATCGTTGGCAACAAAATTATCAGCAACGGAGAAGGCATAAACCTTCAAGGCTCAAACAGCAACACCATAAGCACAAACCTCTTGGAAAACAACAACGGCTCAGCGGTGCACCTGTTCGATAGCACCAACAACAACATCACAACAAACACCATAATCGGCAACAACGACTGCGGGGTTAAGCTCTGGATGTCAAACCAAAACACAGTCTACTTCAACAACATAACAAACAACAGTTTGGGCATACTGCTCGACGAAGCCGCCGAAAATAGCATAATCCAAAACTCCATGGTCAACAACACAGGCTGGGGCATGCAACTCAAAAGCGCCAGCGACGATTTTCTATGCAGCGCAAACAACACAATCATCCACAACAACTTCATAAATAACCAGCAAAACGACGGGCTCGACGTATCCATACCCGGCTTATGGGTGTATCCAGAGGGGTCAGTGCCGGGAGTCGGCAACACATGGGACGACGGCAAAGAAGGTAACTACTGGAGCGACTACGGCGCACGGTACCCTAACGCCTCAGAAGTCGACGGCACAAGCACAGGAGACACGCCCTTCTTCATCAACGAGAACAACATAGACCACCACCCGCTCATAGCGCCCTACAACATATCCGTAGACCTGCCCGCCGCTCCCGCAGCTTCGCCTTCGCCATCTCCACACGAACCCACATCGCCGCCGCCTCAAACGGAACCGGCGCCTTTCCCAACCGCACTATTCATAATTTTTGCGGCGTCCGCAGTAACAGTTGGCTTGGGTTTAACATTGTATTTTATGAGGCGCAGGCACTGAGCACCGCTTACTGCATCCCCTCCTTTTCCGCTGCTTTGATGCAACGCTTTTATCTGGATAATTAGAATATCAATAATGATGGTTGGCGATGAACCCTTCATTATTGGATGGAAAAAAGGTTGTTGGGTCCGAAGGTAACGTGCTGGGCGAAGTGGCGGGCGTAGACATCAACATAAACACTTGGCAAGCCAACGCTTTCCATGTGACTTTAAGCGATGAGGCTACTGCAGAACTTGGATTAAAGAAACCGCTCCTGAGCAAAACTACTGTATGTTTACCAACCCAGCTTGTTAAGGCGGTTGGCGACTTAGTAACCCTTAAAGAGCCTGTAAGAAAACTTGAAGATATCAAAGAAAGATGCATTATGGCCAGCTCCGCTAAAATTAAAGGCAAGAAGGTGATTGGCGCCGACGGCTACGCTGTAGGGGAAGTTGAAGGCTTTGATGTGGAGTTCAGCAATTGGAAAGTTACTGGTCTGCAGGTTGGTTTGAGTGATGATGCTGCAACGGAACTTGGGTTCAAAATTCCTGTCTTAAGCAAGGTAATAATAGTTATCCCCTCCAAAATAGTTAGTCTAATCGGGAACTTTGTCACCTTAGATAAATCTGTCAAGACCCTTGAATCTCTTGTAGAGTGCATAAAATCCTGCCAGAAACAGAATTAAAATCTATGCAGCCGGCAACCGTTCCATAAGTTTTAATTCTGTTTCTGGC
>Ga0210077_1000181_pt1 | contig 28553 bp, 29 predicted proteins | sample RushMan_CattailN_5_FD_185556 | JGI IMG/M metagenome (GOLD analysis project Ga0210077, IMG submission 185556) | Wetland microbial communities from San Francisco Bay, California, USA, that impact long-term carbon sequestration -... | ecosystem: Environmental > Aquatic > Marine > Wetlands ... | reverse complement strand
TCATGGACAAACTCGAACTGACCCAAGACGCTATTTTGAACCTGAAAGTCGGCTTTTTCGGGAAATTGTTCTTCGTGCGAAAGCGAGCTGAAAAGGATATTTTGAGATTCGTCCAAAACAGTAACTTCAGTATCCAGCGGTAGTGAATTCCCTTGATCGATTTGCCACAGGTAAACGGGGTTAATTTCTCCAATCAAATATCCTGCGCTCGGATCCTTTGGATATAACAGTTCAACCATCAGTATTTGGGGCAAAGATCCTGGATGACTCACTGTGAAAATGGCTGTTTTTCCGGTTCTGATGATTGGCTTAATCTCCTCCTCATTTGGTTTTTTAAAATTATTGATGACCTTGTAAATTGGAATATAGCTTTTTTCAGGTTTTAAAAAAGCGACAGCCTTGAAATGGGGTTCCGATCGTTGGTTAAATGCAATCGAATGGGTATGGCCGGGATCATTTAAAGACTCTTTAACTGAGGAAGCGATGAGATGCAATTCGGTGTCCAAAAATATCAACCGTTCATAGACCGAATAAGCGTATCCTGCGACCGATTGTTTAAGCAGTTTGTAGCTTTGATCATTGAGCTGTGCGGTGACGCGAATGAACGAAATTATCGAAATGCATAAAATAGGAAAAAGCGCACAGGAAACAAACAAAATAAAGATTCGGTGCGCAATCTTGCTGCGAAAAATTTTAGTATCAAACTTCATTCAGATAAACCTTTTTCAAAGTTCTGAAACCAGGCCGACATATTGACCTTCGTAGGCCCGGACAATATCGTCCCGACTATCCTTATATTTGAACTCTGGTTTACTCAGACCATCTCTCCCCATGCTGTAAAGGTCATAATCGGTATCCACTGGATTATCGCTCATGTTTCTTCTCAGCTTTGCCTTTCCCTTTACGCTGCCACCGTCGATTCTTGTATACTGGTAGGGATTTCCCCAAGGGTCATTAATGGTGCCGATGGTCGTTAGATCGCTGAGATTGTTTGGCAGTTGACCTTCGTTGTTGAAAACAAAAAGCGCAATCTGTTTTTCGATCATTCGAATATCCGTGACGGCCACCATGATCTTGGCCTTATTTTTGTATCCCAAATAATTGGGTATCGCGATGGCTGATAAAGTACCGATAATCGCAATGACGATACATACTTCAATCAGCGTAAAACCTCGATTCCAACGGTTTCGAGTTATACGCTTTGAATATGCGAAATCGTTGAAGCTATTCTCGCAGTCCCAGGGCTGTTTTTTTATTGGATCATTCATATGTTACAGAAAGCGGCATCATCGGTCGCATCATGGATCGAAAAAACAATGACCTATCGGTTTGGATACAATTATAAGATATATCGGTAGGTTTTATTAAAACATGAGGGGAAATTGAACTGCCGGCTCAATCAAACAAGGCCGGACATTTTGCGGCACCATCAGCCTTTGCAGGAAATTTCCTTGCTGCGACGATACAGCCGGGCAATGGTTTCCGGTGATAGGCCCATGAAATAGGAAAGAACGATCAGCTGATTGATCAAGGTGGTTTTTAGAATACCATGGTTCAGCCATCGGCGTGGAGACGTCACCACCGGCTCGAAAATTGTCACCACATCTCCTTTTTTTTGCAATCGCCGGATCAGTTCGAAATCTTCCATAATCGGCATCGCCGGGAACCCGCCCATTTGATGAAAAACTTCCGAAAATATGAAAACAGCCTGGTCGCCATACGGCATCTTTAAGAAGCGTGAGCGCCGGTTTGCAACATATTCGATGAATCTGATGACCGGATCAGGAGAATCGATGCGAAGCTCGAATGCGCCGGCAGCGACGCCCGGCTGCTTTAAAGCGCGAAAGACGGACTTATCAAAATCTTTCGGCAATCGGGTATCGGCATGGAGAAACAGCAATACTTCTTTGGACGCGGCGTCGGCGCCCTGATTCATTTGACGCGAACGGGGCGGGGAACTTTCAATGACGGTTGCGCCCAGTGATCTCGCGATGGAAACCGTATCGTCGAGGCTTCCGCCGTCTGCAACAATGATTTGAGTGTTATTTCCATGACCGATGCTTGCGATTGTACCGGCGATGTGATCGGCCTCGTTCACGGCCGGAATGATGACTGAAATGCCTGTGGCTGCAACATTATGATGTATTTTGTTTTTACGGCGCTCCCAGATAAAAAGGTCTTCGGGCCGGTCCACATCCTCCAGCTCGTCAACCAAAAAATAACGGATTCCAAGGCCTGTTGCAGCGTTTATGGTTTTCTTCAAGACATCCTTTTCTCCCCATTTTATTCCGGAAAACAGATCACCGACAGCCGGTGAAAATGCGGTTTTTGGAAACCCGATCAAATAATATCCGCCGTCTTTGGCCGGACCCAGCACCATTTTTTTTTGTTTCAGGACATTAAAAGCATTTTTTATGACCCTTCCGGTGAGATCCGGAATATCCGTCCCGATAATGACCGCAGACGCTGCACCGGATTCAAAGGCATCTTCAAAAGCCCGCTGCATTCGCTGTCCGAGATCGTCCCCTTTCTGCAAAACATACTCGAATCCGGACCCGAGCCATCGCTGCATCAGATCTTCATTTCCACCGTCGTAACGGATCTCTATGGCCAGGTTGTTTGATGCCGCCGGCCCAACCACCTGTGACAGGGCGTGTTCCGTCATTTCGCGATGAAGATTTGCAGCGCCTATGGCTCCGAGGATCGGTATCATCCGGGTTTTTGTGGTGCCGGTTTCCGGATAACGGGTGAAGATGATCAGGCGTTCTTTAGATATCGAGGACATATTTTAACTCATCGAGATTCTATTTTTCGCCCTTTATCCTTTTGATGATCTTGGGAATGAAAAATGAGAAGATAAAGAGTCCTATTGAAAAGAACACTTTAAAGGATATCAGTTCTCCCCAATTCCCGGAAGTCCATACATCTTTCAATGTTCCGATGAAAAAGGTGAAAACAAATGTCCCCACGATGATACCCAATCCGGTTCCGGCAACATAGTCCCAAAATCGGACTTTGGTCAGTCCCATGCCGAAATTCATGGGTGTAAACGGAAAATAGACCAATCGGAGATACAGTACCGTCGCGAACCCGTTGCGTTCGATGGCATCGTCGTATCTTTTCAGTTTATCCCCGATCAGAGACGCGGCAAAGTCTCTTCCCAAGGTCCGCCCGATTAAAAATGCAGCGGCGGAGCCCATCATCGCGCCGATCCAGACATATAGAAATCCCCGATAGGCCCCGAATATAGCGGCACCCAGACCGGTTAACAACGTACCGGGCACAAAAAGACAAACACCCACGGCATAGATCAGCATATACACTACCGGCGCCCACAAACCCGCGCCTTGGAGAAAACGGCCCAGTGTCTCGGCATTGAGATAATTTTTGATCGGGGTAAAACGGATGAGGAGAATAGCGGCGACAATAAAGACCACAAAAATCATCGCCTTCACCACTGCTTTCGATGTTTTTTTTGCCGGTTGCTGCAATGTTTCTTCCATTATTCCAACATTCCAGTTATAAGCGAAGCAACTAACTTGTTTCGAGGATCGAGGTGTTTTGGTAGTGAAGAATCTGGCAGACGCGTCGATTTACCGCCGGACCACTTTGGGTTTTAATCCCTCTTTCTGTAAATTTTTGGAGACCTTTTCGGCTTCATTTTCGGTATAGAAGGCACCGACAAGGAGCCTGAATTTATTTTTGACGTCCCTAACAGGGAGGGTGTACGCCGAATATCCATTTGAAATGATTTGAGTTTCAATGGCTTTCAATTTTTCATCACCAGAAAAGATTCCGATCTCTACGGTAAAGGGCCGTCTAACTACAAAGGCATTCCGATACTTGCGTTTTATCAATTCCAATGCCGCCTTTTGCGCCTCTGCGGGCGTTCGATAAAAGCCGACAATGACGCGATACCAGTCTCCTTTCCCGGTAATTCGGGCATGGGTGACGCATACGGCATCTCCTTTTTCTCTTAATATCAACGCTTCCCTCAGAGAGTCTTTTTTATCCCGATAAGAACCGACCTGAATCGCATAGGGATAAAATTCTATCGCTTTTTCAAGGACATTTTGAACAACCGGCAATTCTTTTTTGCCTTTGTTCGTCTCGGTTCCCATGACCTTTTGAAGCAATGGCGTAGGTTTGCCTGCGTTATTATCCGCTCGGCTCTGATGCATCTGGACGTCCACCGCCTTCATTTTTTGAAGTTCATCCCAAGAGTGCGCCAATTCTGTTTCCAATTCTTTTACCCGTTGGGCGCCGGCTTCCATCTCTTTGGATTGTTTTTGAGCAACCGATGCGATCCTGTCTTTTTGTGTTTTTATATCGGTCAGTTCAGCCTTCAGGTTATCAATTCTTTTTAGTAGTGAAAGGCATGCGAATGCCGCTTCCTTTTCCTTGGGAGACAAGCGGAGCCTGAGATAAACCTGCAACCAATCACGGGCGGCCGTATCATTGATTTTCGGGTTATCCGGATGAATATTCAGCGTCGCCATTTTCCAAACCGCACGTTTGTAGTAACTTGAGGACGGATACCGCTTAGCCACCTCGGTATATTCCTGCAGGGCTTGCGGATATGCTTTGGCATTCTCATACGCTGCCGCGCGGATCATAAAATCGTGGGCATCTGATTCGGATTTTGAGCCTTGAATTACCGAAACACAACCAGCCATGAAAAAACACAACATGATAGGGAACATATTACGAATTTTCATAAACATGTCCTGGTGTTTGGGTGGGTATGTTTATTTCGGGTCCCTGGAACTCCTCGGGTTCGGCCGGCAGTTCGACCCTAAATGTCGAACCGCGGCCGACGGAACTTTCGGCATACACCTTACCGCCGTGGCCCTCAGTAAATGCCTTGACAAGGGCTAAACCGACACCGGTTCCCCTGCTCTTTATTCTGCCTACATTACCGGCTTGATAAAACTTGGTGAATATTTTGGGCAAATCCTCTTCGGATATACCGATTCCGGAGTCTTGTATTTCCACCAGGGCACCCAAGCTGCAAGGACCAACTTTCACGCTGACCTTCCCATTGCTTTTTGTGTATTTGATGGCGTTGCTGAGCAGGTTGCTGATAACGATGGCAATCTTTTTTGAATCCGCCCTGATTTTCGGAACAGAAAGCGATGTCATTTCCACCGTAATATTTTTGGGTTCGGCAATGAGTTTGGCATCTTCAAAAAGCGGGGCAATGATTCGGGAAAGATCCGTCCATTCCATGTGATATTTCATCATGCCGGAATCAATCTTCGCGAGATCAAGATATTGCCTGCTGAAGCTCGCCAGTTTATTGATTCCCCGGCGAATGGAATCGAACATCTGTAGCTGTTCATGATTGAGCTGAGCGGCACATTGATTTTTAAGGATGTCGTGAGCAGAGAGCATCACCTGCAACGGGCTTTGGAGCTCATGGGAAATCTGCTGTATCATGTGCGTTCTCAATTCGTTTATATCTTTAATTTTATAGCTCATATCATTGACCGCGTCAACAAGCAACGCAATTTCATCATTGGAAGAGACCTGGACCGGGTCAAACTTGCCCCGTGCAATCTGCTGGGTTCCTCGTATCAGGCCGTCAATGGGCTTGGTGATGGTTCGGGTAATAATGAATGCGGCTGAAACAGCCACCAGAACGGTTCCGATGATGAGCAGCAGCGCGATCTTAGTGGAACGGGTTGTCGTTGCCTTCATCCTGGACATGGCATTTTCAATGGATCCCCGATTGATGGTGATAAGATGATCAAGGGACCTGCTCAAGGTCTCCACAGCGCCCACATTCAAACGGACCGACGCCGATTTTTTTCCCGACTTTTGAAGGTCTTTCCCATTCTGTATCCCGGCCAGAAATGTGTCATGGGTTCGACGCATGTTCCTGATAAGGGAACGCCCGGTCTTATCCGATTGCGCTTGAAGCAGCAAATCTAAATAATGGTTGAATCGCTGACTGCTGGAATCAAAAAGGGAAAAATAGGTTTCATCACGGGAAATAAGGTATTTCTGAACATCTTCGGCCTCATCGTGGAGAATATCCTGCAGTTGCTTGGCGAGATCCACCGCCTTGACATTGTCCGTAAGGGTCATTTTGGCTGAAGTCGAAACCGCACTCAATTCAAGGAGGATATAGGTGCTGGCGATGATCATGATAACGATGATGGCGCCGAAACCCAGCATCATTTTTTTATAAATCGTCAGCTTCATCAATCTTGATCTCCAAAGACCTTGACCCTAATCGATCGTAAACAAAATAGGAAATATATTTTATGTGTTTGATTACAATCTGAGATAAAAAGCCAAATCCCTTTCAAATAATTTCGGCCCGATGAACTGTGTGCCCACATTATGTCCCTTGATCCACATGATTTTTGCAGATCTGTGGATTTCGGTTCGTGCGGGGTTGTTTAGCCTAAATTTCAGCGTCACCGTATTATTCGCCGACATTCGATGCTGTTTCAGAGTGGTAAACTGAACGCCGCCCAAGGAAAGATTTTCAATGATGACCTCTCCGCTTTCTCCGCTTTCCCGGACACTATACTCACCGGGCAGCCTGACGTTCTTGCGGTAATGTTTTCGAAATTCGATAGTGAATTTAAAGACTTCGCCGCATTTACATTTGGCTTTCAGTTTTTTTTGTAAATCCTTGTATTTCGTTATGTCTATTTGTTTTGCAAAGCCGCATTTTGGACAAACAACGGTCGCTTGATCGGCATCGTCTACATAAAACGTGGTCATGCATCGTTCCTTTATCTTACCCTAATTAACCACAACTAATCGGGAGATGATTCTTAAACCGAAACTCTTTTTGAGTTGATTTTGGTCATTCTATGTCTATTCTTACATTATAACGTCGCAATGTATCAAGTCTTTTTCAGTAAAGGCGATATCAAGCCCATCCATAAATATGGATACTTTATATTCACTCGAATCCAAAAGGTACAGGCAAACTGGATATATAATATCCGCTTTTATATATTAATACGGATAAGACAGCCGCCTTTAAAATGTTTAAAAGCATGCGTACTTATAAATTTTAATATATTTTCAGCATCTTATTCCTAATTACACTTTTTGTGTCATCATTGTGGCACACGGTTTGCGTTTTAAAAACGAAAAGTAATTCGAACATAAATAACAACATGAGGAGGAACAAAAAAAATGAGACGTACCGCAAGCAAAATATTCGTTGTTCTGACGGCATTTTCCATTATGGGATTCGGCATATATGCCTTTGCCGGTCAAGAAACAGGTTACGGACAACCTTACCGCGGATGGGGCCACCATGAGCATGGATGGCAGCATGGTGAATATGGGTATCCTGGTTATGGATACATGATGCCTAATTTGAGTGCTGAAGAAATCCAAAAATTGGATAACCAACGCAATGCATTCTTCAAATCCACCGAAGATCTGAGGCAACAACTTTATCAAAAAAGACTTGCCCTTGAAAGTGAATTTGCTAAAAAGAATCCTGACGCTAAAAATGCTGTAAATCTCCAAAAAGAGATATCCGGTCTTAAAGCTCAGATCGATCAAAAACGAATTGAATACCTGCTTGAAATGAAGAAAATCAATCCCGCCTTTGGCATGGGATGGATGGGCCCGGGCAGGATGGGTTACGGATACGGCGGAAGATTTAGAGGAAACGGTCCCATGGGATACGGGGCTTTAACCGGTCATCCCTGCTGGCAATAGCACTCTACTCCGGCCTAAATATCCGGATAAATCTCTTTAACCGGGAAGATTCCCTTTATCGGGGAATCTTCCCGTACAAGGATTTTGCAGCTCACCCTGCAATCTTTTAATCTGCCAAAGACAAAATCCTAATTCACAAGTGTTTAAAATCATAAAACAACTGTTAAAGATCAGGTCCAAATATTCGAGCCTCTCCATTTTACCCGTCTCCAAGCAAATCGAATTCTGGCTCAAAGCCCATCGAAAGATGAACTGGAGCATTCCAAAGGAAGACTTCCACCGGATTGATGCGCCATCCCAGATCACAGACAAAGACCGGCACGACGGATATATCGATGTCATCCTATCATACGGATTTGGTGATGACGGTCAAGGCAATGCCGATTCGATTCTCTCCGGAAAAATGGCTTGGGAATATGCCCGCAAATACAGAAAGGGTAAAACGTGGCAGTGTGAGCATATTCATTTTGACAGTTCAGATTATTTCCGGATGCGCCCGAACGCACCCTCCAGACCTAAAGGATTTTACTTTTCAAAGATCCAGACCGGTGAAAGATACCAAAATTTAACAGTGTCCCAGGTTTTAACGAGACTCGATAAAGATACTTGCTTCGGTCCGGAAGGGATTCAGTTCTTAACTGTCACCCACCCCCATTTTCAGGATCTTATGAATGAAAAAAAAATTCCTTTCATGGCGCTTGGGGATTACGATGTTGCACCCCATGGATTCAGTGACTTCTATGATTCATTGCAAATGTTCTGCAGCCAGCATATCTTGGGGTTGGGTATCGGGAACGTCGATCATAACTATCCCCTGTTCGGAATTCCCACGCTTCGATTCTCACATAATTATTATTAACCGTTGACATAGCGAATTTTGTATCTATTTTAATGGTAATATTTCCAATGGGTTCTTGATTAAATCAACGTTCAGGAAAGGAGGAAGGTTATGGACAAACCACTATCGGAAGTCATTGATTTAGCGATTCAAAGAGAAGAGAAAGCCTACGACTTTTACATGGATATCATCAGTAAATTGGAAGATCCAAGCATTAAAGATACAATTGAGTTCATTGCCAATGAAGAAAAGAAACACAAGGCGTTTCTCGTAAATTACCGCAAAGGGGATTACGGCCCGGATGCATTGAGGATGACCGATGTTGTGGACTACAAGATATCGAAATATCTCGAAGAACCCGAAATCACCAAAGAGACGAAAAGAGAAGATATCTACCTGATCGCCTCCCACAGGGAGCTTAGATCGCATCGCTTTTACACGGAGCTGGCCAACATGCATGATGGGACCAATATCAAAGAAATGCTCCTGAAAATGGCCAATGAAGAGTTGAAACATAAAGAAAAGATGGAGTATCTCTATGCCAACACGGCTTTTCCGCAGACCGCCGGCGGATGATGCGCCATGGAATTGAACACCCTATACGAATGTGGATGAATATGCACCAAAGGAGGTTCGAAATGAAAGAAAAACGAAGTTTACATCTCAGGGTTCAGGAAATGTGTGACTGCTATGCCACCGGCGATCCCCTGAAAGAGATGTCCATTGTTAAAAACGAAAAAGATAAAGACGAGGCCGCTGTTAAATGGCTGGCCCTTGCGGCCCTTCACGGCGTCAACAACAATGCCGAAGAAATCACCATCACCCGTGACCCTGACGGGCAGGTTCGCGTGGTCGCCGAATACCGTAAAACCGAGTTGCCGTCTCCGGGGGAAGAGGTGGGTAAAAAAATTGTGGATACGGTTCGAGAAATCACCCATATCGAAGCAGACAAAGGGAAAATACCCCTCGCATTGGGCCTGCGAAACGACAGCATTGAGCTCAATATCAAATTCAAGGCAAAAAAGGATAAAGCAGAAATTACCATTAAATTTCCGGGATAACCCGCAGATATTTCTATTCCCATCTTTTAACCGGATAATAAGGGGTCGTTGTTGCAGCGATCCCTTATTTTATTATCTCACCCACGTGAAGAATCTCTCAAAGTGATATTTCATATTGACACCTACGACAATGTCGTATATTAATTTTCTTTAAATATCATTTCTATGTAGATATATGAATTTTTCAGCCAGAAATATATGTGTTGCCCTTTTAGCCTCAGTGCTCGGCATCTATTTGCTTATGCCAAGGGCGATTGCTGCAAGTCATTGTACCGGTTCAACGTGTTTGCACTGCAATGAAAAGGTGTTTTCAGTTAATGAATCGACAACCAGGGTTGTGTTTGAAGACCATTTGTGCGATATCTCATTTGGAAATTTTCCCTGTAACCTGGATAAAAATTCGAACTCACATGCACCGGTCGTTATCACATCATCCGTAAACTCGTATCGACAGGTATCCGGCGTTTTATTTGGTTTTGCCGGTTATAATCCTTCCGTAGTTCAGAATGTGGAAGGAAACGACAAGGGAGAACGATTCCCGATCACGTCCCGTATCATTCCGTTATATCTACAAAACCTTTCTATTCTCTGTTAGCCGTCAAAGATAAAATCGATCAACCCCAATTGATATATGCTTGATGTTTAATACCAGGACCCGTGTATGGGAAAAAGGGACACGCAGCATTTTCATGCGCTGCTCAAGGATATGTGGGCATATTTTACTCAACCGGCCCAAGGTTGTGGGTAATAAATATACAACATTGGGCTGAAGATGAAGGAATTTTTTTTGAATATTGAGTAAAAAGTGCCGGGAATCCGTATTTGGATCGAAAATCGTTTATTTTTTCCATATGGCACAACTATTGCTCTAACAATGAAATAAAAAGAAAAACATGATTAAACTTGGAGGTGTAAAGATGAAGCTGTTTCTTAAAATATTTTTCGCCGGAATTCTGCTTGTGACACTAGTTGGGATCGGTCATATCTTTATTACCGGACCTCATCATGCGAGCGCCTGTGGGTGGAACTCCGGCGCTGCGGGCGGCGGAGATTATGTTCCTCAACGACGTGAATCAACAGGTCCCATCGCACAGAAATCTTTTTTGACAAAAGAACAGGCCGCCGATTTAGCGAGCAACCATGTTAAAAGATTGAACCCGAGCCTGAAGGTTGGGCAGATTAACGATGCCGGCAGCTTTTATGAGATCCAAATCCTTAACAGCACCAATGACGTTGTTCAGCGCTTGGGCGTTGACAAACAAACCGGCCGTCTGATTCTCATAAATTGATCACTTTTCAGAAAATATAAAGCATAGGGGATTGCCCATCGGTAGGTTTATTGTATTTTTGATAGTGTCTGGAGATGTCTATGCGCTTCAATCATAATAAATTGGATATGGTGTTCTTTTTCCTGTTGATTCTGGTTATTATCGGGTTGCCTTTTGCCATTCGATCCTATAACAAATATGTTTGGAAAGAAAAAATGCCGCTTAATGCCAAAGTGTTTACGCTAACCGGCAACTCTCGATACGGCTGGATTTTGGGGGAAGTTCGAGCGGAAGATATTGTTTCTTTGTGGCATCAAGATCATCATTTAAAAAAGCCGGTCATAAAGGTTAAAAAAGGGGATGTCGTTGTTTTAAAATTGAGAAGCAGTGATGTCGTTCACGGATTCAGCCTTAAAGACGAAAACATTTTTGTAACAGACGGTATCCATCCGGGCAAAACCATTTTGGTATCGTTTACGGCGAACAAAGCCGGGATTTTTACTTTCTCGTGTAATGCCATTTGCGGCAAAAATCATCAAAATATGCAAGGAACGCTAATCGTCAAAGCCTAAGCCGATAATCATGAAGAAATATACATTCGTGGGAATATTGCTGCTGCTGTTTTCGTTAGTGCATTATTTTGAAAAAAATAGCATCGCCAAAACAGCGCATGTGGAAGATATCAACACAACGACCATGCAAGGGCATGTTATGTCTGTTTATGGACCGGTGCAAAATGCCAGGGTCAGAATCCCGGGAGATGAAAAATATACGCTGACGAACAGGCAGGGACAATACATGCTTCAGCCTGCCCATGTCCATTTTCAGGGAGTTAAAATAACCGCGGGCAAGGAAGGATGGTTTAATAATGCCCAATTCGCCGGTCCACTGGGTAGGGTGCAGGATATTTATCTGAACCCGATCTACCTGAATGACAATCCGGATTACCGGTTTATTTCACCCGTCACCTGTTCCGGATGTCATACAACACTCGCCCGCTACTGGGACCAGTCGAAAATGGCGCATACGACATCCAACCCAAAGGTTCTGGATATGTATTATGGCACCGATGCGTTTCAACACAATAATGTCGGGCCTGGATACCGCCTCGATAATCCAAACAGCAACGGCAATTGTGCGGTTTGCCACGCGCCGTCAGCCGTTGCTTCCAGTCCTTGGTCTCAGGATTTGAAAAGTGTTCTTCAATCTCCCAGAACGGAATGGGACGGAATCAGTTGCGATTATTGCCATAAGATTCAAAAAGTGTTTCCGGATAGAACAAGAGCCAGCCGGATGGCCCCGATTTTTGAAAGACAGTCTTCTCCTGTCGGGAATTCAATTCTTGTCTTTGGCCCGTATGACGACGTGGTGGTCCCTCCCATGGCGGCATCCTATTCCTCTGTGTTTAATAAGGGCGAGTTTTGCGCCGTATGTCACGGTCATTTTAAACCGTTGGAAAAAGGAAAAACATGGGATCACAGCAAGATATATTCCGCTTCGGAATGGAAGGGATTCGGATTGAAAGACGACACGGTTTTACCCGTCCAAACCACCTTTCAGGAATGGAAGCACTGGCAGGATCAACTCGCTCGGGACGATCCCAACAAAGGCAAAAAATGTCAGGATTGTCATATGAGCTGGCGAAAAGAAATGCTCCCGTATGACCATTATGTTGTCGACGGCAACGCGCGGCGTATGTGGGGAACATACCGGTCTCCGGAGAATATACATCCCCATCATTTTGACGGCGGCACCCAAACTCAGCTCAAAACCGCCTTGTCAATGGAAATTGACGGCAAGATAACCGGCAAAAAGGTGGACATCCAAGTGTACATTACCAATACCAACGGCGGCCACTGGGTCCCCACCGGAGAAACCATGCGAAGTATCATGCTGGTGTTAAATGTCACGGATTCAAACGGCAAACCCTTGAAAATGGTAAAAGGAGAACGTCTCCCGAAATGGACCGGGAAGGGTAAGGCCGAAGCCGGCAATTATGCAGGACTGCCCGGTTCGGTTTTTGCCAGAGTCCTGCAGGACGACAAAGGCCACCTGAATGTGCCGTTTTGGCGCGCCACATCGATTGCCTCGGACACCCGCATCCGGCCGAAAACCACGGTGACGCTGCGCTATGAATTTCTGCTTGAAAACCCGGAAGACGAACCCACCGCCAAGGCCAAACTGATATACCGGCCGGTTATACGACCCTGGGTAAAAAGTAAAAAGTGGCCTGCGGAAGACATTTTAATTACCAGTCGTGTCTGGTAACCCTATCAAAAGTATAGATCGAACGATCAAAGGAGGAAAAAATATTGAGAAGGTATTTATCTATTGTATATTCACTGGTCTTTGTTCTGATCATTTATCTTCCGGGCCAGGCAACGGCCGGAAAAATTATCGGTATTATCAAAGTGAAAGGGCTGCGTTCCCCGGCCGATATTTTGGTTTACTTGGTGAAGTCGCCTTTGGTTCATGAAAATCTTTCAAAAACGAAATTTGCCATGGATCAGCAGAATCTGACATTTATGCCCCATCTTCTGCCGATCCCGGTCGGGGCCTCGGTGGATTTCCCCAATCACGACAAAGTCAATCATAATATTTTTTCTCTATCCCGAACCAAAACATTCAATCTCGGCAGTTATAAACCCGGAGAAAGCAAAAGCGTTCGATTTGATAAACCCGGAATTGTCGAGCTTCGCTGCGATGTACATGCGGAAATGGCAGCTTACATCATGGTCTTGAAAAATCCTTATTTTGCTGTAACAGACGATCAGGGATGGTTTGAAATTCCGAATTCAAAATATCTTGATCAAAACAATATCAAAGGGATTAAGGATCTTCCTCCCGGCAAATATGTTTTAAAGATTTGGAATGAAAAACTGAAACCACAAAATCAAATCGTAACCGTACCCGCGAATGGAGATGTTTCAATTGAAATAACCGCGGTCAGAGGCACTCCGGGCGTATTGTACAAGTAGCTGATGATACATGATGTCCCCATAACCATGGCATTCGGCGCAGGATTAATTTCATTTTTATCTCCCTGCGTTCTTCCGTTAATTCCGGGATATATTTCTTTTATTTCCGGCGTTTCGTTGCAGGAGATGAAGGATGATTCTCCCGGTAATGGTTTGTTGAACAGCCAAAAACGGATTGTTGTTCTCAATTCGATATTTTTTATCGTCGGATTTTCGGCAATCTTCATCCTTTTAGGTGCCTCGGCAACATGGATAGGAACGTTATTATCAACCAAGATTTCCTTTCTGACGAAAGTTGCCGGAATAGTCATCATTTTGTTCGGTTTCGTTAAATTAGGGCTCTTTCGCCCACTCGTCTTCTTCAAAGAAGTCCGATTTAATATTGAAAGAAAAAAAGTGGGATTTATGTGGGCACTGGTTATTGGCGCATCATTTGCTTTTGGCTGGACCCCGTGCATCGGTCCGATTCTGACCGGCATTCTCACCTTTGCCGGTACCCTGAATCACGTCAATCAAGGGGTTCTTCTTCTGTCGGCTTATTCTCTTGGTCTGGGGATTCCTTTTCTGCTAACGGCTATGGGTGTGAATCAATTCTTTAGATTTTTCAACCGGATAAAGCGACATCTCGGACTTTTGGAGAAGATCACCGGCGGCATTATGGTACTTTTTGGCCTTTTGATTTTTTTCGACAAGCTGATTGTAATTCCCGGGTATTTGTCGCTTTTCAATAAATTCGCATTATAAGTTATATACGATAATAAATGAGGTTTAAAAAAATATCCATTATAACCCGGGTAGTAATCCCTGTTTGCCTAATCCTTATATCTTCCGTTGTCATGGGGTTTTCATTTGAAGCGGGTCAGAGGATTGCCACAGATGCACCAGATCCGACAACAGAAAGATTGTTTCGTGAAATGAGCATTATGAGCATTCCCCATATTGCCCCGCCCAGAGATTTCAGCCTTTTGGACTTAAACGGCAAAGCAGTGAGTCTCTCTGATTTTAAAGGCAAAATCGTATTTTTGAATTTCTGGACGACATGGTGCCCGGAATGCCGTTATGAAATGCCCTCGATGCAGAAATTACATGCGTATTTCAAAGATAAGGATTTTGCCATGGTTGCCATCAATATGAACGAGCCGGCCGCGGTGGTAAAAAAGTATTTCAGAGAGCATAAATTAACGTTTACGACACTTCTGGATTCAATCAATGAGTTAGGGGCCCCATTCGGGATACGCGGCATCCCGACTACATATATTATCGACAGGGATGGCGGAATCATCGGAAAAGCCTTGGGAAGCCGTCGATGGGACAGTGAAAAATCAATAGGGTTATTCGAGCATTTAATAAATAGCGTTGAAAAAAATACAGACACTAACGAACATGAGCAGAAAAAAAGCACATCTTCTAATTCTATTAAGCCTGATATCGGCACTGACGATTCCATTGCTGATTCGATTTATTCCGCTTAAATCACAGATCCGTATCATTTCCCTCACGGCCCAAAAGTACGGTTACTCCCCTGGAAGAATTGTTGTCAATCAGGGAGATACGGTTATTTTAAAACCGACTTCGCTCGATGTTACGCATGGATTTCTTCTGGATGGATATCCCATTGATGCGATTTTGAAACAGCAGGGTCTGACACTGTTAAAATACCAATGGAAAGATGATAACAACAACATCCAAACGGATTGGGACAAAGTTCAAGAGATTAAATTCAAGGCGGATAAAGCCGGCAGGTTCACATTCCGGTGCACGCAAACCTGCGGGAATCTGCATCCCTTCATGACCGGCGAACTGATTGTGAGGCCCAATTCCGCTTATTACCTTATGGTCTCTTTATCCATTTGGATCGTGCTCAGCACTTTGTTGCTGTTTTGGGCCGCCCCCGAAATTCGATTTGCCCGCTTTCAGCGAATTAACCTTCTTGAGCGGTTGCCGGGACTCAAATGGCTGGTTCGACGCCGCAGTTTTCAATTCCTGATTCTGTTTCCCGGTTTCATTGTTTTTTATTTGTTTATTTTAAGCAGCCTTTGGGGAAGCCCTGTCGGCAACCGAAATATTGCGATTATTTTTGTATGGATATTATGGTGGTTTGTCCTAAAGGCTGTCTTCGTTCCCCTGGGCGGAAGGATATGGTGCATGATGTGCCCCTTGCCCGCACCAGCGGAATGGATCAGCCGCAAACGTCTGACCGCCGTCCAATATATTCAAAAACCGTTTAAAGGACTGCACCATCGATTCATCGGTCTTCAAAAAGATTGGCCGAAGATGATGCAAAATATGTGGCTTCAGAATTTTATTTTTCTTTTAATGATATCCTTCGGCATCATTCTCATCACCCGCCCTTTCGCCACATCCATACTGTTTTTGGCGATCCTGATGACGACCATTGTCCTTGCCTTTATATTTCGGCGGAGGGTATTTTGCCTGTATTTATGCCCGGTGGGCGGTTTTCTGGGAAATTATTCCATGGCATCCATGACGGAAATACGTGCAATAGATCCTGATGTTTGCAGAAAACATAAGGAAAAATGCTGCTATGCCGGTGCTGAAGAAGGCTGGGCCTGTTCGTGGAAGCAGTATATCGGAAACATGAATCGCAACAATCACTGCGGGTTTTGCATGGAATGTCTGAAAAGCTGTCCCAAAGACAATATCGGTATTTTTTTAAGACCTTTCGGTTCGGATCATCACTTAAAGGGCTATGACGAAATGATCAACGTCATGATCATGCTGGTAGTGGCTATTGCTTTCAGCATTACCATGCTGGGTCCCTGGGGATTTATCAAATCAGCGGCCAACATCACCGAAAGCCTTCAGATTATTCCGTTTTTAACCTACATTGCGCTGATCTGGCTCTCAGCCCTTGTGATCTTCCCCGGGCTGTTTTTCCTATCGGCGAGATTCGCCAACCAGCTGATCGGGAAACCGGCAAGCCACCGCGTAATGACGCTTCGTCTTTCATATATTCTGATCCCCGTGGGCATCTTTTCCTGGATTGCGTTCAGCCTGCCCTCGGTAATGGTCAACTATAGTTACATCCTTTCGGTGCTGTCCGATCCCTTGGGCCTGGGATGGAATATTTTCGGAACCGCAAATTACCCGTTCAGCCCCTTTCATCCGGAATGGATCCCCATGATCCAGGGGATCCTTTTACTGGCAGGGCTTTATTTGGGTTTAAGTCGAGGATTTCATGCCATTAAACCTATCGTAAACGATCCTGTTAAAAGCGCAAAAGCCATGATCTTTCCCTCTTTTTTTGCGCTTTTCGTCATCAATATACTGCTAAAGCTCTATATGGGATAATATTTCAGGTATCGATTTTTTTAATAGCGGCATAAGTGGTCGCGGCAATGCACTTTATTTTTCAATTTCACACGCGTCCCCGCATTGGGTCAACCAAGGGCGGCGCTCCCACTGCAATGTCGTGTGATCGATGCCGAAGCGGTCGTGGAGTGTCCTGCTGGCTATCCCGATGAGCGTATCGTCATCTGTGGGATCCGGTTTGACAAGATGCGCTGTCAAAGCGGTTTCCCTGGTGCTCATAGCCCAGATATGCATATCGTGGACACCGAAAACACCGGGAAGGCTGGAAAGGTAAGCTCTTACAGCCTCCGGATCGATATTTTTCGGAACGGCATCCATGGCCATGTCAAAGGCATCGCGAAGCAATCCCCAAGTTCCGAAAAGAATAATAACGGTGATAACAAGGCTGACCGCCGGATCGATCCAGAGCTTGCCGGTCAATAGAATCGCAATGCCGGCAATGACCACACCCGCCGACACACCGGCATCAGCGGCCATATGCAAAAAAGCGCCTCGGATGTTCAGATCCGTTTTTCGGCCGGATAAAAACAGCATCGCTGTGGCGGTATTGACAACCACGCCGGCCAAAGCAACGTAGATGATGATCTTGCCGGCCACGGGAACCGGGGTGCCCAGACGCAGGATCGCGTCCCAGGCAATGCCGCCAAGGACAAACAGCAGAACAACGGCATTTATCAGCGCGGCCAATACCGAGGATTTTCGCCATCCATAGGTGCGGCGTTCTGTGGGTTTGCGTTGTACCAGATAATTGGCACCCCACGCCAGAAACAATCCTAAAACGTCGCTCAGATTATGGCCGGCATCCGCTAAAAGTGCCAGTGATCCGGCCATGATGCCGAAAACGACTTCTACGACGACAAACCCCACATTGAGCGCGACACCAAAGGCAAAAGCGCGGTTATAATTGGCAGGCCCGTGGTGATGGTTATGTTCCATAGATGGAGACCCTTTTTATACGGTAAATTGCAACGGCGCGATTCGTGCCGTTTTTTTAAATTTTTATCACGATAGACAGATTGGATCAACCACCTTATGACTCATGAAAGATACGGCTTCTTTATTCTTTCAGGCGGGCGATGCTTAACAGCCCGGCGTGCGCTGATGAATTACGGGAGTCAAGCGTTAAGGCATGCTGGAAGGCGTTTTTAGCCTTCCGGTACTGCTTCAAATAAAAATAGCTCCATCCCATCCCGTTAAAAACCGTCGGATATATTGGCTTGGAATGATACGTTTTGAGTTTGCCGAATATCTCGAGGGCTTTTTTATAATGTCCTGTTTTAAAATAGCTCCAACCCAGATTGTCCAGGGCGTGGCTACCCCAGGAAAATGTCTCTTCATTTTTCGGAAGCAATTCAATGTTCGCCGTATATATACTTATGGCGTCTTTGTAGTGTCCTCTGAGAAAAGCCACGGCACCGCGGTCCACTTTGGCCCGCACATTTTTAGGATTAATCCGATAGCCTTTGATAAATGCCGAATCAGCCTCATCCAATCGATTCAGATAGAGAAGTGCCACCCCTTGACCGGTGAGAACTTCATCCTTGGGGCAGTCTTTTACAGTCAACAGAACGTTAAACATTCCCAGAGCCGATTGAAGACGGTTCAGGTAAATCTCACTCCACGCTTTCATCAAACGGGCCTCGCAGTCACCTGGCTTGAACTGAAGATAGGCGGTAAGCTTTTCATAAGCCCTTTGATAATCCCCTTTCTTAAAGTATGCCTCGGCAAAATCCTTTGACAGGATTTTCATGGATTGGGTTTGATGAATGATTCGAAGGATGTCGCTGGTATCCGGATAATAAGGATCGAGTTTAATCAGATCCTCGAGATAGCCACGGGCCTTGGCGATCTTTTTTTGACTAAATTCCGTGAATACCAACCCATATAAAAATGGCCGGTGGTCCTTTGCCGTTTTCAGCCCCTCAAGGAATATTGTACGGGCGCCGTTATCGTCACCCCCAAGCTTCAGACTCCAACCCAGTTTTATCGCAATCGCCGCATCTTTTTGTTCAGCCCAAACCTCTCGATAATATGTGGACGCTTTTTTGTATTTCCCCTGATAATAGTCAACATCACCCAGGGCTGCTTTGATGGGACCATGCCCGATGAAATCGTTTCTGTATTCAAGCGATTTTGACAGCATCCTTTTGGAATGCGAATAATTGCGTTGTGAAAGCGCAATGAGCCCCAGCCCATAATATCCGTCGGACAGAATCGATCGAATAAATGCTTGATCTTCCGGTTCATAATCCATCCAGTATGGGCTGTTTACATGCTTATTCGCCCACCGGAGTTGCTTTTCGAACCACCTTTTCGACGAATTCAGCTGGTGTCGGCGGTAGTCCAGCCAGGCAAATCCCTGCAGCGCACCAATGTCAGTGTTATCTTCTTTGTATATGCCGTCAAATACTCGTTCGGCCTGTTGCAGCTTACCCTGCCTTAAATAGATCCATCCCAAAAGAGACCGGTATTTTCTGTTTGAGGGAAATTCTTCATCGGCAGCCGAAATATGTCGGTATGCTTTATCATATTGTTCGGCCTTAAACGATTTCAGTGCTTGGTTGTATTCCGATTCTGCATGAAAAAGTGTGCACCCCTGGATAGAAATCGCCACCATCATCACCGTTAAAATTGTTTTCGCCTTTACGCCGTTTGAGGTCAGCATCGCAACACCCTATTTCCCGTTTTCGATTAATTCCATGCCATTTTGGGCACTGGTATTATTTTTACGCACCATCAATACCTCTCTAAAAACTCCGGCGGCTTTACTTTTGTGACCCATGCGTAAATACGTCCATCCCAGGCCGAGTTTCATTTCAATATCAGCCGGATACTCTGAAATGATCTTTCGATACTCTTTTTCGGCTTCTCCGTACCGGCCCTGTGAAAACAGGATGTAAGCCATCCGGCTGCTTGCAAGGAAGTTTTTCGTGTCAAATTTTAAAATCTTTCGCGCAACGTCACCCGCAGCATTCCATTTTTTAGATGCCATCAGCGGCAGCATCAGACCGAGTCCGGGTTCGATCGCTTCCGGTTCTAGCAAAACGGCTTTCCGGTAATAATCGATGGAGTTGCTATAATCGCCTTTTAAGTAACTCAGCCACCCGGCCCTGAGCATGGCGGTATAATTACGATGATCGATCCTGAGTATCATAAGGACGCTATTGAGGGCCTCCGCATAATTTCCATTGCTTTCATGGTTAAAGGATGTACTAAATAATTCAGGTATCTTAGCCGTTTCATCGGCCAGAAGCCCAATAGGAAGCGCTATCAGAATTAAGAACACGGTAAAAAATACTATTTTTTTATGCATCATATCGACCTCCATATCGAATTACTAGTTCAAATTCGAAAGAATATTAAAACATGTTAAGCTCAAACAACTGTTCTCCACCGCCGGCCACTTTTAGAGACCGTAACCCTTCATAAGGTTCAAAACATGACACCGCAGTGATTTTTCGATACTTGCCGGACGCCAGCAGTCCTTTGAATTCCAGCTCGGTCCGAACGGAAAACCGTGGACCTGATTCTATAAGCATCGAAGATGACGATAGCTTTGAGGCCGAAAACACCGGCTCTAAAAGATCGAATAAAAGTCGTGAGGGGCCGGACAGCATCAACTCTCCCGGCAGCTCATCGTTCCAACGAACTTTTTCAAACGTCATGGGAAGGCGCGGCAGTCCAATGAAAAACCAGTACAAGCCCGTATTGCGGGGCCCTTGATAATCTAAAAACAGGAGTACTTTTTTATTCACAAAAAACCGGATTCGGGCTTTTTGTTTTCGGCAAGTAATATAGCGGTAGCCTTCGAAATCAATGTCGGTTCCCCATGTTTCATTCCATTTGTTGGTGCCGTCGGCGACGTTAAAGCGCCATGAACGATCCATGGGAAAGGATGCGGTATCGAAAATACTGTTTTCGGTTATCATCGGCACAATCCGGTCGCCTCGCTCCGGACAGCCGTGGGTATGATAAACGTGTTCTTTGCCATGAACATTTAAGTAGTGCATCAACTCGCATTGAACGGTGGGAGCGCCGATCTCGGCACTGAGCTGTGCCTGAAAGTGAAGATGGGGAACCGGTGACCTGCCGCTGTTTCCAACTTTTGCGATGATCTGCCCGCGCCGAACGATCTCTCCTTCATTAACATTGATCGTTCCTTTTTTCAGATGACACAGCGCCGAGTAATACTTTCCGTAATGCCAGATAATGATCACATTCCCCCAATTATTCCGGACATTCACTTGACCGATGGGATTATCTTCGATATGGCCCACCACCGAAGCAATTTTACCGTCTGCCGGCGCATAAACCGGTTTATCGAATGCAAAGAAATGCTCCGGCACAGCACCGTTGTTTTCATATGCTTTTCCTTCCGCATCGATAATTTCAAAATCCCACGCATGGGCCCAGAGGTCTTTATGGGTGTACTCGCCGTTTATTGCTTGCGTAATGGTCCATTGTCCGCTGACCGGGAGATCAAACATTGGATATTCACCGGTCACAAACCTGGCAATGGTATTTTTATGACGTTTTAGATTTTTTTCCGGTGTGCGTTCGGGAATTCCAATCGTCTTGAAGCGTGATGCCGGACCTCTCTGTTTGAGGCCGTAAATGATGATGATGGTGCTGACAACAAAAGGAAATGCAAGAGCCGGAAGACCGAAAGGATCGAGCCAAAGGGCTGAAGCTACGGCAATCACTGCGCTTGCCGCACTTCCGATGACAGCCAACAAGAAAGAGTCCGGTCCGGGAACCGTCCACACGCCACCCACTGCAATGGCGGTCAGGGCAAAATTAAAACCGACATACCCCGTGGTAAAGTCCGCCATATTACCGCCAAGCAGCATGTAAACGATGTATCCGGAAACAAAGCCGGTAAAGGCCAAAATGAACGCCTGTCGCGAAAAGATCAGAACTCCGACAGCAACCAGAATTCCTGCCGGTGTATTGAGCATAAAAAAAGCCGCACCCAGCGACCGAAAAAAAAGATCGATAAACGATGGAAAAACTCCTGAAAGATACGTGACTTCAAAAGGTTTCAGCGTATAAAGCAATCCCTGAAATTTTCTTCCCGCTGCCAGAACGATCCATGTCGTCAATACAAAGGGTGTGCTCAAAACCGGAATAAAAAGGTAGTTCTCGAAAACCGATCTCAGCGAAGCCGCAATCAACACGCCAAGCATTGTGACGATCAAAAGCAGGATGAAAAATGAAACGGTAGCGCTATACGTCATCCCCAGTGCAAGACCGATGAGCAAACCGTTATATGCAAAATACCCCTGCCTGATCCAAGTGTCACGAAAGTCGAACAAACGCGCCCAGAAGTCTGACAGCAAAAGCGCGGTCAAACCTACAGCCCCTTGAACCGGAACCGTAAACGTTGCTGCGATAAAGAATAGACCGACATGCCAATGAGTCGAGAAAAAAATTTGCGCGTAGCCTGAAAGCGTTGACTTTATTAGATTCGGTAGAGGCAGCCGCCCGGTTGCGTTTTTTCCCCATCCACCGGATGCAGACAAGGTTTGCTTGTCTTGACGTAAGATTTCACCGTACATTCATCAATCGCTCCGGAACATGTTCTGGATTTTTGACCATATCAAGGCTTTCCGCCTCCCGAATGACGTCCACCACCTGGTTTTCGCCGACAAGCACGACCGCCGGTCTCATTCTGATAAATTGCATCCACTGGGTCACATTATAGGCGCCGACCGGGTGAATGACTAACACATCACCGCTCTCCATAACCGGCAAATTGACGGCGGAACGAATGACGTCGATATTCATGCAGAGCGGACCGTAAATCATTGTTTCTTCCATCATGCCCTCCTTTTCTTCGGCCAACATAACGTCATGTTTGTACCATGCGGATGTAAACAACAAGTTGACGCCGGCATCCACGATCAGTGCACGGGAACCATTGGGAAGTCGCTTGTTACCGATAACGGTGGTCAAAAGATAACCGCTTTCGTCAATCAGCGCCCTTCCGGTTTCGAGAATGAGCATTGGAAGTTTGTCCGGTGGGAAACTGTGTTCAAGAAGTCCCGATGTAACGGAATCGGCATAATCGTCAATGGTCGGATTGGCTTCTCTTCCAGGAGCATACTGGGCATGCAGCGTATTTTTTGAGGCAAATCCACCGCCCACATCAATATACTCCACGATAAATCCAAATTCTTGATTCATAGATGCTGCAAATGCGGCCAATTTGGAGGTCTCGTTTCTGTATGCGGCCGGTTCGGTAACAAAAGTACCGATATGGGAATGAAGCCCGGTAAGTCTGAGTTTTCCGCCGGCCTGAATCCTTCTGACCGCATTCATGGCCTCACCGTTATCGAGGTTGAATCCAAAACGATCCCAACTGGGATAAATTCCGGTGTCCATATTGACGCGAATACCCACCTCAACGGACTTTCCGACATCTTTTGATATCTTTTCCAAAAGATAGAGTTCGTCATAGTGATCAATATGAATCCGGGCACCCTCTTTCACAGCCGTATAAAGGGCATCCTCCGGCTTGTAGGGCCCGTTGTAAATGATTTTTTCGCCGGCAATTCCATTGTGTCTGGCCATGTGATATTCAAACTCGCTGACCACTTCGGCCCATGAGCCTTCCTGGTGAAATATCCTGCAAACCGCATCGAGATAATTGGTTTTATAAGACCAGGCAAATTGAACCTTGGGGTAACGGACGCTAAAGGCATTCAGGGCACGGCGAAAGTTCATCCTTATGGTTTTTTCACTGAAAACAAAAACCGGGCTGCCGTGATGCCGGATAAGGTCTTTAACCGGAACGCCCTCTATATCTTTTTTGATCCGCGATCTCAGCGCTCGTCCGAATTTGTTTCCGAACCCGGACATGTGGCGGACAATCGTGGGGCGTTCATATTTTTTCTTAGCCATTTGAATTCCTCTTTATTCTTTTGTAATTTTTCCGATCAGTTCTCCCGTCATTATAATCGCCTGGTATTTTGAAATAGGGTAAACATGGTCGATGGAGTTTCTTAAAAACATAGTGCCGATTTGGCAGGGAGGCAGCTCTTTTACCGGCTCGTTCAATGCCAGCTTCACAGCCGCCCAGGGAAGGTTCTGGCCGGCGCCGACAGACAGGTAGCACCAGGCAGGAAATCTGGGATTGATTTCGATGAGATAATAGTCTCCTTTATCCCTGGACTTGATAATTTCAAGTTCACACGGTCCCCGCCATTTCAGTTTGGCAATAATATCGCGAACGCAACTGTTCATGGCCGAATCGTCGATGGTAATTCCCCCCCAGGCCTTTCCTTTTTCGGTCAGTTGTATCTTTTTTATGGGTACCGACCCTATCAATCCACCCAGGCCGTCACCCAGTGCCATAACATCATACTCTTGTCCCACAACAAACTCCTGGACCACAACCGGTAATCCCCATTTGGCACTAATTTTTTGAAAATAATATTCAGCATCCATTGGAGAGTAGGCAACATACGCTTCGTAAAACTGTCCCTTGACCATCACCGGAAATTTAAATTTCCGGTCCAGTTCATAAATCGAAGTCATGCTGGTGATCGATTGCCCATGAGGGACCATGATTCCCATCTCTCTGAGCCGGTCAAAATACACCTTTGACCTGACATTAAGCCCTTGGGCGGACGGCAAAAATGTTTTAATTCCCAATTTTTCCAGTTCCCCGCTTATCCGAATATAGGCGTCGAGTTCCGAATCCAGGGTCGGTAGAATAACGTCAAGCCGGATCTTTGAATGAACTTCCTTGATCCGTTCCAGAAGACGGTCGGCCCCCTGGGTAGGATACGGCATCAAAAAAACATTGTCGCAGACGCCTTGCATGTAAATACCCGTATCGAGCGGATCAAAGGCCAGACCCGTTATGATGCCATCGAATTCCGAGCTCTCCCGAATCGATCGGATTACCGGTACGCCGGGCCCGGGATTATCGCTGGCATTCAGCCCGCTGACCGCAATACTAAGCCCCTTTTTTTTCATATATTCCTCAACGTTCTATACCCAATTAAGGCCGGGATCTTGAAAAATTGAAGAGCACCCTGCAACCCCGAGCAAGCAGAATCTCCGCCACACGGCATAGGCGGACAAGTCCGCTTTGCTTCATCAAGCTGGCCACGGGGTTTGCACTCGCTGTTAGCTGGATGAGGAAAGAATTCCCTGCTCGGAAAGAAAGTGATAAAACTGTTCCAGGTCCCGGGAGAAGATATCTTCAGATACATCATATTCATCTATCACTTCTGCAATAATTTGATCAAAAGAATATTTTTTGATCATTTTTCTTAATATAAACGTGCCGACGGAGTTCAATGTGTATGTATGCCCCGATGCAGGATCAAAAAGAAATCCATCATCGCTTAAGGCCAAATGAGACAAGTTTTGTCCGGCCATCGCAGTCTCCTTTTGCATTTAAATCTAAATCCTATATTTAAAACCGAACTGATATTGGGAAATCCATTTTGATTATTTGGATTATATAGCAGGTTTGTAATATTTCAAGCCGACTTTATAATAACTTCCGTGAGGGTCGGGAATTTCCTTACACCACCTAACCTGGGCAAGAGATAAAGATCGAAGTTCACAGAATCCGGAACCTTTAAAATCAGAAGCATTGAGCAATAAATCCTCAACCCTTATATACATATTTGCACCGGGTTTCAGCGGGAAATCCGAGTCAAACTGGAGTCCTTCCTTACTGTGGTTCGTTGTTCTGGCTGAATAAAACCTGTCTGAGTTGAAATGTGTACAGGTGATGGAAGCGACATAATCATTCCGTCGGCAGGCCCTTTTTTCAATGTGTGGTTTCATTTTAAATCCTCCTTGTTTCTAAAGCTGGTTTCATAAATATGCGAAATTTCCACATCGAATGCGGACTGATCCTGCGTTATCATGTTGCTGCAAAAAGTATTAAGAAAAGCAAGCCTTGTGCCAATATAAAACGACAGGCCGATTAAATTGCAATTAACCGGATTTATTTAAATTAATTTTATTTTATCCATATCTTTTTAATAAACTTGAAAAATAGCGCGTCCAGCCGGATATTTTTTATCCGGCAAACCCTATCAACACCATCAAAGTGGTTAATTTCTATCCAATTCCAAATTTTTTCCGCATAAAATTTTATCGGTTACAGGAAATTAAAAATGCTTAATACCAATAACATACGTTTTATTAGACGGTTAAACTTGCATGCTACAATGTGGCACAATTCTTGCTTCAAATATAGTTTAAAGCAAAAAAAATCATTAAGGAGGCTACCATGGAGAAATCAATATCCCCGAAGCAAATCTTCATAGACCCGGTATGTCTTATGAAAGTGACTCCGGACAAAAGAGACTTCACGTTTACGTATAAGATGCGGACCTACTATTTCTGCGCGGAATCGTGCCGTAAAGCGTTTGAAACAAATCCCGACAAATATCTGGAGTCAAAAACTTCAAAGGCTAAAGGCTGGTGGGGACGTTATCTGGAACGACTAAATAAGGTTACCGGCGGTAAACCACCTGAATGCTGTTCCCAACATGCAAAAAAAATGCATTAAAATATTGGCAAAGCAGCTTGACTTAAAATAGTCCATGTTTCCTTTTTATCCACCTAAGATGTTTCCTGCATGACTTTTGGATACTTTTTATCCATCTCGTGTTGTTCATTCTAAATCAAATCCCCCTTTCAAGCTTGAGCCTCAAAAATATTTACTTATATTTCTATAAGATGCAAATTGTTGCTTCACTGTGGCATATTGTTTGCTCTTATTAACAGCAAAACAACAAGTGGCCTTTAGTGAGGTCCACAGTATTGGAAAAACAAATAACAAAAGGAGACATTATTATGAAAAAATTAACCAGTATCGTTGGCATTACATTTCTAAGCGTGCTTCTCTTTGTGCCGGCAGCTGTCTGGGCTCATGGTTGGGGATATGGCGGCGGTCATATGATGGGCTGGGGCGCAGGCCCCGGCAATTATGGCCAGTATAACAACGGTTATACCACGCTGAACAATAAACAGCAGGAGCAATTAGCTGACTTGAATCAAAAATTTTTCAATGAAACCCGATCGCTTCGTGACAAGTTATGGTCAAAATCTGCTGAGCTCAACGCACTTTTATCCGAGACCAACCCTGACGCCAGCAAAGCTGCCAAGCTCCAAAAAGAGATTTCCGATCTTCGGGCCAATCTTGATGAAAAGGCCATCAATCATGAAATTGAAGCCCGCAAAATCGCACCGGATACTCGGTTCGGCAACGGATACGGCTATGGTCCCATGATGGGCGGTTACGGTATGGGTTACGGAAGAGGTGGATACGGCATGGGCAGATACGGCATGATGGGCTATGGCATGGGCGGATACGGCATGGGCGGATACGGTATGGGCGGATACGGCATGGGTTACGGCCCGGGAGCATGCTGGAATTAAACCCTTAAAATAAAACGGGGGTAGAAGCAGAAAAAGACCTTACCCCCGTCAACAATAATAAAAATTAAAGATGGTCAAAAATCTATCTTTGGCTGTCCTATGAATCATCAAGTTATTTTTTGATAAGGAATTTCATTATGAAAAAGATCATATTGCTTTTGTTTGCAACTGTATTAATCGGATTTGCCCTCTATTCTGTTGAGGGAAATGCACAGATGGGACAGGAATACGGTCCCGGCTACGGGATGACCTCGGGTATGATGGGTCAAGGATATAATTCCGCCTATAGCATGGGGCCTGGAATGATGGGATCGGGGAACGGTATGGGGCAGGGAATGATGGGCTCCGGCAATGGATACGGCCAGCAGTATGGACCGCAATACGGGCGCCAGTATCAGCAGCAACCCCGGAAACCTTTGGATCGGAATCAGGCCAAACAGGAAGCTGAAAATTACCTGAGATCCATGAGAAATCCCAACCTAAAACTCGGGAGAATTCAAGAAAACAGTAATGGCTATCAGATCAATATTGTAACCAAAGACGGATCTCTGGTGGATAAGGTCCTTGTGGACAAAAATACGGGCGGGATGCGCTCAGCATATTGAATAGAAGAAGGACCTAATGGACAACGCATTCTAAAAAGTGCCCTCATAAAAAAAGCTTATACGGATCTATCGGAATGCAACTTATTCGAGAGCTTTTATCCGACCATATGTTTCCCGGACAACACAAACTGATTTGTTTGTTTCCCCAATCGATTCAAAACACGATTAGATTCAGTAATATCGTGGCCTTTTTTTATTTTGGACACGGCCATTGTTTAAAGGGTAGTGAATTGCGATATGTCATGGAAGAATCTCAAACAACCGGATCACAGCACTTTTAAGATAGAAAGATTTCCGATGAAGAGGGCTCTGCTTCAACCCATCGGACGATGTCACCGGAAAGGTTTTCTTCTTTCAGG
>Ga0210077_1000180_pt1 | contig 28628 bp, 20 predicted proteins | sample RushMan_CattailN_5_FD_185556 | JGI IMG/M metagenome (GOLD analysis project Ga0210077, IMG submission 185556) | Wetland microbial communities from San Francisco Bay, California, USA, that impact long-term carbon sequestration -... | ecosystem: Environmental > Aquatic > Marine > Wetlands ... | reverse complement strand
TTGGAAAGGAATATTTCCCCATAAAATATTTTATGGAAAGGCAAGAAATCTTATGTTGCTTTGCAGAAAAATACAGCCTACCAGCAGATCGAAACAAATGCATCTATGCCGATTGACCAAGATCAATAGGAATATGTCATTATTTTTACAAGATCTTGATTTCTGTGGATAGTGAGCATATACTAAATTCATTTGTTCGTAAATGCAGTGCCCACCAGGTTGAAAAACAATACAATTTCCAGAATTTATACCATTAGAACCACTCTCAAAAATTTGGAGAAGCCTTATGAAACCCTTTCATATTTATCTATTGGTATTGATATTTGGCTGTGTATCTCTTTTTAGCCCCACATTTGCCGGCGCGGCAGACGATCAAACCGGGTCGGCGCCTGAACCTTTGTCCATGACGGAAGCGATTCGGATTGCCGTAAAGCAAAATCCTGAAATAAAGGCGGCACGTTTTCAGGTGGAAGCCTTCAAGTCCAATTCAACCAAAGCGTTGTCCGGTTTTTACCCGCAAGTCAATTTTTCAGAAAGCTTCAACCGAACCACCAATCCCATGTATGCCTTCGGCACCAAGCTGAATCAAGAGGTGATTACGCAGACGGACTTCGACCCTCAACGGCTGAATAATCCGGATCCCATCAATAACTTTGCATCCGATGTTTCCGTTTCATGGTCTGTCTTTGAAGGCGGCCGAACCAAAATCGGCTGGGAACAGTCCAAACTGAACCTGCAGGCGGCAACATTGACCCTTGAACGGACCCGCCAAAACGTGATCGCCAAAACCGCTAAAGCGTATGCCGGCCTTGTTCTATCCCAGAAAAATATCGTGGTGACCCAACAAGCGCTGGATACTTCGAAAGCCAATCTGAATATGATACGTTCCCGATACAACCGCGGTTTTGTGGTCAAAAGCGATCTTTTAAGAGCCGAGGTTCATATTGCAGATTTAGAACAGCAGCAGCTTTTAGCCCAAAGCGGGTATAAAATAAACGAGGCCATGTTGAACGCTTCCATGGGTTCCGGAAAAGCCGATCCCCTGAACCCGGTGACGCCCCTGACCATTGGACCCGATATTAACGGAACCATCGACGCGTGGATCAATATTGCCTTGTCCAAACGCCCGGAAATGGAAAATCTGCGTCTTGAGGAAAAAATCGCCGAAAAAGAAGTGAAAAAAGCTCGCGCCGGCCATTACCCGGATATCAACCTGGTTGGAAATTACGAAATCAACTCTGAAAAATTCAATGATTCGGCGGACAATTACACGTTGGGCGCCGTCATGCGAATCAACATTTTTAGCGGAAACCGTATCATCGAAGAAACCAAGGCTGCAAAATCCATGCTGGCCCGCATTCGGGAAATGCAAAAAAGCATGGCGCTGGGGATTCAAGTCCAAACCCGGCAAGCTTTTTTAAAAGCACAAAGCGCCCGGCAAAGGATACGGGTGGCGAAAATCGCGGTGGATCAGGCTGAAGAAGGATTGCGTATAGTAAATAATCGCTATAATAACGGCTTGTTAACGATTGTCGGCCTTCTCGATGCCGAGCTGGCCCGCCAACAGGCTCGCACGAGCTATTTCAAGGCGCTCCACGACTACAAAGTGGCCCGGATCGAGCTCGAACTGGCTGCAGGAACCATTAACAGTGATTTCCAATAAGAATTGAATTGGAAATACCAAACAAATTGTATAAAGTTAACGGCATTTGATCAAGGAGTCGGTCATGAGGAAAAACAAACGATTCTTCTGTTTTTTGATTGTTTTCGCGGGCTTTCTCTTTATGGGTTGCGGAGAAAAAATAGAGCCCGGAAATGTTAAGGCGTCTAATAAAGGGAGTGTAAAGGCAACGGTCGTCTCTGTTCAAATTATCCGACATCCCGCTATTTACGAATCCGTAGGAACCATCAGCGCCAAAACCGTTTCCACGATTTCCAGCAAGGTGATGGGATCTGTGAAAAAAGTCTTTGTCCGGGAAGGAGATCTTGTCCAAAAGGGGGATCGGCTGGCGACCATCGACAGCCGCCAGGCCGCTGCAATGCTGCGCCAGGCAAAAGCTGCGCTTGGCGCCGCCCGGCGCGCCGAAACGTCGGCCGACGCAGGCGCAGAACTTGCGACGGCCACCTATAACCGCTACCGGAACCTCATCAAAGATGAATCCGCCAGTCCCCAGGAGTTTGATGAGATCAAATCCCGATACCAGCAGGCTCAAGCCGGGCTGGCAGCCGCAAAAGAGCGTGTCAAGGAGGCCGAAGCCGCCGTGGCATTGGCCCTGGTCAAGGCAAAAGATACGGTGATACTGGCCCCTTACGACGGCATCATTCGGGTCAAAATGGTCGATGTGGGAGATATGGCCGCCCCGGACGGCCCCATGTTTTCAATGGAAAATAAAAATGCCTATGTCGCTGACCTGGTGTTGCCCGAACAATATATCCATTCCATTGATTTGAATCAAAAGGTGACCGTGACGGTGTCCGCCCTCGGCAACAAAACGTATACAGGACGCGTGCAGGATATTTTTCCGGCCGCAGATACGAAAACCCGGTCTTTTTTGATCAAAGTCAAACTGCCCGTTGACCGAGCATTTCGTTCCGGAATGTTCGCGCGGGGATCGATTCCGATCGGCAGTTCCGACGTGCTGTTGATCCCACTTGCCGCGGTCATTCATTCCGGGCAGTTGACCGGTATTTATGTCGTGAATAACACGCAAATCGCAAAATATCGCCTCATTCGAACCGGCAGAATTTTTGGTAAATCCATAGAAGTTTTGTCAGGCCTTAAAGAAGGAGATCGTTACATTGTTGATCCGCCTTTAAATCTCACAAACGGCATGAAAGTGGAGACTTAAGTCATGAAGCCTAAAACAGGCGCCGCCGGCAAAATCGCCCGTTTTTTTATCGACTCCAAGTTGACCGTTCTTTTTATTATCGCCGCCCTATTACTGGGCACCGCATCACTCATCGCGCTTCCCCGAGAAGAGGAACCGCAGATTATCGTTCCCATGATCGACATTTTTGTGAAAATGCCGGGCGCCAGCGCTAAAGAAGTCGAAGAGCGCGTCACCAGTCCCATGGAAAAGCTGTTGTGGGAAATCCCGGGCGTTGAATATGTCTATTCCACATCCAGTCCCGGCATGTCGATGGTGGTGGTTCGATTTTACGTCGGCCAGGACGAGGAAAAGTCCATCGTACGTCTCCAGTCAAAGCTCATGGCCAACTACGATTTGATTCCCTGGTCGGTAACACCGCCGCTCATTAAACCGCGATACATCGACGATGTTCCCATTCTGGCGCTGACTTTCTGGGGAAAAAATTACGATCAATATACCTTGCGCCGAGTGGCTGCGGAGGTCGAAAATACCGTCAAGCGCGTTGATAACGTCGGCATGACGTCCATTATCGGTGGCGAGCGGCGGGAAGTCCGGGTGCAATTCGACCCGGTCCGGCTGGCGGCATACGGCCTGGATCTTGAACGGGTGGCCGCTATTGTAAGTGCTTCGAACGAGGAATCCGATACCGGAAGTTACCCGTCCGTTAAAGGCCAGGTTCTCGTTCATACCGGTGGATTTTTAAAAACCAAAAGGGATGTCCAAAGTGTGGTGGTGGGCGTTTACAACGGAAAACCGGTTTATCTTCGAGATGTCGCCGAGGTGTTGGACGGCCCCGGAGGACCCTCCCGATATGTGTTTTTCGGTACGGGGCCGGCGGAAAAAGAAAAACACATCTCCGGCCAACTCTCTTCGGAAGGAGTGTATCCCGCGGTTACGCTGACGCTGGCCAAGCGAAAAGGGTCCAATGCCGTTACCGTGGCCAATAACGTTCTTGAACGTATCCGCAAAATAACCGGAAGCGTCATTCCCGACAATATTCATATGACCGTCACCCGAAACTATGGCGACACGGCCAACGAAAAATCAAATGAACTGCTTTTTCACATGATGATCGCCATTGTTTCGGTAACCGTTCTCATTTGGTTTGTATTGGGACACCGCGAATCCGGTGTCGTGGCCATTGCCATTCCCGTGACGCTCGCCCTGACCATGGCGATATTTTATCTATATGGGTACACGTTGAACCGAATCACCCTGTTTGCCCTGATCTTTTCCATCGGCATCCTTGTCGATGACGCCATTGTGGTGGTTGAAAATATCGTCCGTCATTTTCACCTTCCGGAAAATCAAAACCGTTCCAAGAGCATCGTGGCCATCGAAGCGGTGGACGAGGTGGGGAATCCGACCATTTTGGCCACATTAACCGTCATCAGCGCCATTTTACCCATGGCATTCGTGGGCGGACTGATGGGTCCTTACATGAGACCCATTCCCGTGGGTTCGTCGGCCGCAATGATATTTTCGCTTGCCGTGGCGTTTATTGTCACCCCATGGGCTTCAATTCGATTGTTAAAACATGATAAAACAACGGCCATCGATGTCCATGGAAAAGAAGACTGGAGCACACGTTTATATCGACGCATTATGACCCCTCTCATAGAGAACCGATTCTGGCGATGGGTTTTTCTGGTCGGCGTCGTGATGCTGCTTCTCCTTGCTTGCGCCATGGTGGGTATCGGACTGGTCCGGGTCAAAATGCTCCCCTTTGACAACAAGAGTGAATTTGAAGTCATTCTCAATATGCCGGAAGCCGCCACTTTGGAAGAAACATCCGCTTGTGCATTGGAAATGGGAGATTATCTGAAAACTGTCAACGAAGTCACGGACTACGAACTTTACGTAGGCACCCCGGCGCCAATTAATTTTAACGGACTGGTGCGCCATTATTACCTGCGAAAAAATGCTTACCAGGCTGGTATTCAGGTCAACCTGGCCAACAAAGGGGATCGAGAGGAACAAAGCCATGCGATCGCCAAGCGTCTTCGTCCCTTTCTTAAAGCCATTGCCGACAAATACCATGCGCGCATTCAGGTGGCCGAGGTGCCGCCGGGTCCGCCGGTGTTGTCCACCCTGGTGGCTGAAATTTACGGTCCCCATTACCGGCGTCAAATACAGATCGCCGCCGATATTATGAACATTTTTGAAAAAACGCCCGGTGTGGTCGATGTGGACTGGTACATGGATAAAACCCAGCCCCGCTACGAAATTCAAATTGACAGGGAAAAGGCGGCGCTGAACGGCATCAGCGTGGACCGGATTAATCGAACGCTGCAACTGGCCCTTAAAGGACAGCAGACCGGATTGCTTCACCAGCCTAGGGAAAGAGAGGATGTGCCCATACTGCTGCGACTCCCGCTGTCCGCCCGTGCCGGGATTCAACGTCTTGAATCACTGAAACTCTCATCGGTCAACGGGGCTATGGTGCCGGTTTCGACGCTGATCAGCGTTCGCAAGACCCCTGCAGAGCTAAGTATTTTTCATAAAAATCTAATGCCCGTGGTATATATTCTCGGTGATGTCGCCGGCGTTAAGGAAAGTCCTGTTTATGCGATTTTGGAAATGAAGAATAAAATCAACGCCATTCAATTGCCCGAGGGGTACCATATCATTCAAAATTATGCTCACCTTCCTTCCAGTGACCAAAAATATGAAATGAAGTGGGACGGAGAATGGCAGATCACCTATGAGGTTTTTCGAGACCTTGGGATTGCCTTTGCGGTGGTTCTATTGCTGATTTTTGTGCTGGTTGTGGGATGGTTTCAATCCTTCAGCACACCACTGGTTATTATGGCCGCCATTCCCTTTTCGTTGATCGGCATTCTGCCCGCTCATTGGGCACTCGGCGCCTTTTTCACGGCAACATCCATGATCGGTTTTATCGCCGGTGCCGGAATTGTCGTAAGAAACTCCATTATCCTGGTCGATTTTATTGAGCTTCGCCTCAAACAAGGCATGCCGCTGGATCTGGCGGTCATCGATGCCGGTGCCGTACGGTTTCGGCCCATGATGCTCACCGCCGCCGCTGTGGTGGTCGGCGCCTCAGTCATCCTCTTCGACCCGATTTTTCAAGGCCTTGCCATATCACTGATGGCCGGCGAGGTTGCATCTTTGCTATTTTCGAGAATGACGGTCCCGATCCTGTATTTTCTCGACAAACGATGGGAATTTGCGCATGGGCACGCCGCACCATCAATAAATGCGCCTTTGGAGTAAGGGTTTTCAAATATTTGCCATTCTTTTCCAGTTGTGATATTTAATTTTATGCGATTTCACGAAGTTCATTTAAATAAAATTTGCTTATTTGTACTGAGCATTTTTATAATTGGCTTCAGCCCAAAAGCGATACCCGGGGGGTTCAGCTACAGTGCGGACAAAACCGTTGTGGGCGCCATACGGCATCATATCGTCATGTCCAAAGAAACCCTATTAGACATTGCGCGAAATTTTGACCTGGGTTACCTGGAGATTTCACGGCTCTACCCCGACATGGATCCCTGGAACCCCGGTCGCGGACGAAACCTTGTCATACCGACCCAATGGGTTTTACCGCCGACAAAGTCGTACGGTCTGGTGATCAATCTGCCGGAAATGCGGCTTTATCATTTTTTTCCAAAAATCAACATGGTGGCCACATATCCTGTGGGCATCGGAGATATCGGCTGGGAAACCCCCAGCGCTGTGGCCCATGTTATTGACCGCACGGTTGATCCAGTATGGACGGTTCCTAAATCGTTAAGGGCCAAATATGGAATGGCTTCGATGCCGCCGGGACCGGACAATCCCTTGGGAAAATACTGGATCGGGTTGTCCCTTAAAGGTTACGGTATTCATGGCACCAATTTCCCTTGGGGTGTGGGAAGGCTTGTCAGTCATGGATGCATTCGTCTATATCCGGAGGATATAGCGATACTTTTTGAAAATGTCTCAGTCAACACTCCTGTTGAAATCGTTTACGAACCCGTAAAAATAGGAATCCGGGACCACAATATATTCATAGAGGTCCATCCGGATATTTACCAAAGAATTCCCGACATACGAACACAGACCATTCATCGATTACAAAAGTTGGGTATTATGAGCGGTGTTTCCGTTTTAAAGGTCAAAGATGCTCTTGAAAAACAAAGCGGTGTTCCGGTTCGTGTGGGGTTTTTAAAGAAGGGAGGTGATGTCACATTCACGGGTAGGGCGTCAGCTTTTCAATGAAATGTAATGGTAAAAATATTATGATAATGGAGGAGGCAATTATATGCGAAGAAAAAGAAAAATTTATGCGGTTCTTGGGCTTGTGCTATCGTTGGCGTTGGCTGTTTCACTGATGAGTTGCGCAACCACCGAGCAAATCAAAATGCTGCAGCAACAGGTCCAGCAAGCCAGTCAAGATGCCAAGGACGCCAAAGCATTGGCTAAGGAATGCGATTGTGCTCAGCAGGTTGAAAAAGCAAACGCAGCCGCTTCTCGCGCTGAAAAAGCTGCGGACGCAGCGGAGGCTTCAGCTCAAAAGTCACAAGATATGGCCAATAAAGCAGAAATGGTCTTCAACAAACAGATGAAAAAATAGCCGATAGGTCCGGAATCCGGAACTGAAACCAAACATGCCGGATTCCGGACCTATTTTTTTACTGATAAATCAATGAATCAAAATAGATATGTTCAATGGGCTTGTTTGTGTGGGTGTTGATCACTTTTAATAGTTCAGCTTTTATTGCATCGTAATTTCTTTCCCGAACCCATTTTGCCAGTTCTTGTTGATTCATATTCGTCAAAAAGTCGCTCTTTATTCCTTCCAGTTTGCCCTTTAAATCATCCTGCTGTTTTTTATCTCGATAAGGGATGGACATCTCCAGCATTAGATAGTCTTTGACGCCGAGATTTGAATAGAGTCGACACTTTACAAATTGCGGTGCTGTTTTCCTATGCTTTGGTTTTATCATGGATAAGTTCTGAAGATCTACATTTTCATCATGGAGAATGAAAACCGTAACGCATATGGCGATCAATGCAAAAATTGACAAAACGAGCGTTGACCCTTTGATATTATTTTCTTCAAATATTTTCATCTTTTCCCGTTTTCTGTATCGGAATTTTTGCTTAAACCTTTAAAGATTTTTGCTCGTATCCTTTGGTTTATTGATATCCCTCGCGTTTCAACAATTCATTGTACCATATTGAAAACTCGAACATTGCTTTGTAGCGTTCATCATCGTTGACAATTCCCAGGCAAATCTCAAAAACCCCCTGACCATAGGCATTGCTGTATTCCTGCAACTGTTTCATTTGTAAAAACTCCCGCACCAGCATTTTAGTCGTTCGCCTGGTTTTATCTTTTCTGATATCGATGGGATCTTTCGGTACCTGAAAGGGGTCCCATTTTTGATATCCTTTTTTTAAGATATGTTTCTGCCGTCTTGGCGACATACTATCGAAAATGGCCTTTTTTCGTTTTTCCGCTTCTTCCGGTGATATTACTTTCATGTTCTGTTCCTTGATTCTTTAAGGTTTTATTCTCATCCACCAATCCAAGATATTTTTCATCGTATTCGGTGAGAATCGCCATGGACAACGGAACCAGCATATCGGCCATTTTAATATGCCGGGTCTTGATGTGGGCGACGAACTCAGTCGAAATCTCGTAAAGCTTTTTTTGAATAACATCCAGGTTGGCCGTAGGATACGGCTTGCCTTCAGAAAACCCTGATTTCCCACAGGTGTGGGAAATACCGCCGGTGGATGTCGGCATGCCGTACAGGCGGCACGTGATGGGCCGATCATCGTAAAGCGCACACATATCATTTTCGTTAAGAAACGGACATCTGACCCTTTCGGCAGCAATTTCCATCAATATTTCCACTTCGTTTTTACCCGCCTCTTTGTCCTTGAAGGCTTTTCTTTTGATCATGTAAATTTTTCGATCCGCACGGTTCGCTTTTTCGACAATCGCCTCTTTTTTTTCGCCTTCAAACATTTCGTTAAACCGATGATTGATATACATCGCTTCTACCAGAGTCAGATCGAACAATGCATGACAGCAGTCTGCGCATTTGATCTCACATTTAATGCATTCCGGGAATTCTTTCTGTGTTTTTGCAAACAATTCATCCGTTACGGCTGAAAGCGCCTTATATTTTTCAAAAAAAGGCCTGCAGTCTATTTTCATTGGTTTTCTCCTTGCATTTAGGGGGTTGCGTCAATTTAGCGCCCGGATCGGATTAAAAAGCCCCAGGTGATGTTTCACGTGAAACATCATTTCCCGATACAGAATCGGCTGAAAATATGATCCACGATATCCTCTTTGACGGTGGTGCCGACAACCTCGTCCAAGCGATCCAGTGCTTCCTGAACATCGATGGCGATTAACTCGAACGATGTTCCTTTGCGGATCTCATCTCTTGCGGATATCGAAAGCTCAAGACTTTTTAAAAGAGCGTTCTTATGCCTCAGGTTGGGAATAACGGCATCTTTCACTTCAAGGTGGGCATCTCCAAGTGTCCGTTGCGCGATCACATCCTTTAGCGTATTCAGCCCGTTACCGTACAGGGCCGAAACCCGGCTGACGGGCATTTTTTCCCAGGCGACAGGAACTTTGAGTTCAAAACCGTCTTTCACCAAATCGATTTTATTCACAACCAGTATGGCCCGCTTATCATTAATAGTCTGATATATTTTTTGATCCTCTTGAGTGAAGGGGTCATTGGCATCAATCATAAAAAGAATCAAATCCGACTCTCGAAGATAGTTCAGGGTTTTTTCCATACCGATGATTTCAACCGGATCTTGGCTCTCATGAAGACCGGCGCTGTCGGCAATAATAAACGGTATGCCGCGTATGTTCAGCGTTTCTTCGATCAAATCCCTGGTTGTCCCGGGGATTGGCGTTACAATGGCTCGATCTTCCTGAATGAGCCGGTTCATAAGGCTCGATTTGCCGACGTTGGGTCGGCCGACGACAATCATTTTGAACCCGTCTCTTAGAAAATGACCATTCTCATACCGTTCGACCAGGTTCGATAATTCGCTAATAATATTTTGTTCTACCCGGCTGATAATGGATTTTGCATCAACGCCATCTCCGATATCTTCAGGAAAATCTATCGCTGCTTCTATTTCGGTTAAAATGTTGAGCAATGAGTTTCTTATTGACTCTACGCGACGTTTCAACCCCCCTTTCATTTGAGCCGCTGCAATTTCAAGGGATTTTTCGCTTCTTGAATTGATAATATCGATGACTGCTTCGGCTTGGGTAAGATCAATGCGGCCGTTAAGATATGCTCTTTTGGTAAATTCTCCGGGTTCGGCCAGCCTGGCGCCGGTCTTTAATACCAAATCGAGAATCGAAGCCAGGACAACAGGTCCGGAATGCGTGTTTATTTCAACAACATCTTCTCTAGTGTATGTCAATGGTGCTTTCATCAGCGCCAAAAGAACTTCATCCAGTACTTTTTGTGTCCCGGAATGCATGATATGTCCGTAATAAAGGCGGTGGGATTTTAAGGAAAAATCATGATCACAGGGCTCATCAGAGGCATCATGGGACACTGTACGAGATCTTTGAAAAATGGCTTTGGCGATAGAAAAGGCATCTCTACCGGAGATTTTAATAATCCCGATACCGCCGGTCCCGAAAGGCGTCGCAACGGCGGCAATGGTATCACGTTCCATTTTTTTAACGTTTAAATCCGTTTTCAAGACGATCAAACAACAACCACTCTTTGTGGCAATCCGATGTTAAATAATTAATAATATGCAAGCTGTTAAGTCAATTTTTTTTTCGGGATGAATTCTTTTTTGGAAAAATCACAAGCTTTCTCACAATGCCTTCCCCCATGCTCTGCGTTCTGACCATAGTATCATTTTTCAAAGCAATATGAACGATTCTTCGATCATGTGAATTCATTTGTCCAAGTGTTGCGGGTTTTCCGGTTTTCTTAACCTTTTCAGCAAGCCTTGCAGCTGTTTTTTCAAGACTGACGCGCCGTTTTTCTATATAGCCTTCAACATCCACCTGAACGCCAACACGCTCTTTTCTTTTGCTATTTATAACTTTGTCAACAAGATATTGTATTGCATCAAGCGTCTGCCCCCGTTTTCCGATCAGAACCGCAGAGTTTCCGCCATTGACGTTGAAAAAGATTCGATTCGATTCCTCTTTGATACTTATAATGGCGCCCTCTGTAATAAAATCGATAATGAGTTGCAACGCCTCTTGGCCGACATTTTTGGCGTCGTCGACGGAATAAAAATCTGCGCTATCTTTTATTGAAACGTCATTTTTTGAGCCTGCATCTTCGGCAATGGTTTTGGAAGGGGTCTTGTTCGATTTTCTGGTATCTGAAGCTCCCATTTTCGATTCCAAAGAGGATTTAGGGATGGTGACGCGAATACGCGCTTTTTTGGTGCCCACCAACCCGAAAATACCGGTCGATCCATAAGAAATAACATCATGTTTGAGTTTTTCCCTAGGAATATTTAGTTCTTTACAGGCCTTCTTGACAGCCATCTCAACATTTTTATCCTCGAACTCCAAACTGGGTGACATTATAAAACCTCCGTTATTAAGCGTATTTCTTCTGAATATAATACTGTTGAACCATTGAAATAACATTGTTGACCAGCCAGTACAGAACAAGTCCAGAAGAAAAATTGATGAAAATTACCGTAAAAACAATCGGCATCAACATCATCATTTTGGCCTGAGTGGGATCACCTGCCGGCGGCGACATTTTTTGTTGAATAAACATGGTCACCCCCATAATTATGGTTAAAACCGGAATGCCGTAAGGCGGCTCCATAAACGGAATAGAAAAATTGAATCTAAAAAGGCGGTCCGGCGCCGACAGATCGTTAATCCACCATATGAACGGGGCATGCCTGAGTTCTATGGCCCCATACAACATTCTGTAAAGGGCAAAAAAAACCGGAATCTGTACAACCATCGGAAGACACCCGCCCAGGGGATTAACTTTGTATGTTTTATATAATCCCATCATTTCTTCGTTCATTTTTTTCTTGTCATCTTTATATTTCTCTTTAATCTCTGCCATCAGCGGTTGAATTTTTTTCATTTGGGCCATTGATTTATAGCTTTTGTTGCCCAACGGCCACAAAAGGATTTTGGAAAGCAATGTCAAAATAATAATGGCCACCCCATAATTGGGAATAAATTTATAGATAAAATTCATGATATAAACGCATGGTTTGGCGAGTATATCGAACATGCCGAAATTCACGGCCTTGATGAGGTCAAAATCCGCGGATTTTAACACGGCCATGCTCTTTGGCCCGAAAAACAGTGTATATTTAAAAACATGTTGTTGGTCGGGAAGGATCGTCTGCTCCGGCTGAACATAGGTATTTTTCAGGATATCACCGCCATTACTGAGGTGCATGCTGGCGTCGATCGTTTCGTTGGGCATAATGGCCGAAATAAAATAACGGTCTTGTATCGCAATCCATTTCAATTTTCCCGGATACACGTCTTGCTTTTGTATCTTCTTGATCTTGATCTGCTCGAGTTTATCATTTATCAGTGCGCTCGGTCCTTCAAAACTGTATCTGCTTTCTGCTTCCGGACCCATTTTTAACAAAGACAAGGTGAGGCTGTCTTTAATCGGACGGCCGGAGCCGTTTTTAATAATAACATCAAGACCCACCACATAGGTTTGGGGTGAAAATAAAAATCTCTTTTCAACGACGACCCCCCGGGGGGATTTCCATGAAAAAAAGATCTCCATAGGTTTATCTTTAATATCGATGGAATCTTTATTAAGATGTGTTGAAAATACAGCATCATCGAGTCCTTGAAGACTATTTCCCGCCAACCCGACTTGCACGGTTCCTTGGGATAAATCCGGATTGATCATGTCCAGCAAGGGCGAATCGGCCTTAACGGTCTGCCGATACTTTTTGAGCACAAAACTTCTGAACACAGCGCCTTTTTCTGATATTTTCGCTGTGTACAACGGCAGATTGACCGTAATGGTTCGTGAAGGCGTGGCGGGCTTTGAAACAGCGGCTTTTGCCGCTGTTGCTGATTCGGATAACGCTGCCTTTTTTTCTGTTGTTACTTTTGCCGTTGTTTCTTTTGCTGTTGTTTCTGAGCTTTTGGTGACATTCTGTTGGGTCTGAATGTTTTGTTTGGGAAGTTTTTCCTTTTCTTTATTAAGAAATAACGCATTCCATACAAGAAAAACAATTAGAGAAAGTACTATGGCAATAATTAGTCGTGCGTGTTCCATTATCCTCTCCAAGATTCAATTTGAAGCAAAAACGCTCTTTCTATTCAGATGATATAAATTGTCGGTAATTCGGGTTACGAAGAGCAGCATCTATGTAGGATTGTAAGAAGGAGGGCCCATGCATTTCTTTTATGAATCGGCATCCTTTATTTCAGACCAGGTCCCTTTTCGCAAAAAAAAATATGACTTTATGGAACAGGATCGATTCCTCCCGGATGAAAGGGATGGCACTTTAAAAGTCTTTTTAAAGCAAAATAACATCCCTTAAGAAATCCATAACGCAAAATAGACTGATAGGCATACTCAGAACAGGTTGGATAAAAACGGCATGCAGGAGCCGTAACCGGAGACACGATCAACTGATAACCTCTGATAAGGATCAACGCCGGTATGACAAAGATTTTGTTAATGATATAAGCTCCTGGATATATTGTTTAAAATGTTTTTTAGGGATAGAAATGCCTGTTCAGACGACAGGTTCGCAGCCTTTTTTTTGGCGATAATATTAATATCCCAATGCCCTGTAATTGTTTGCCTGTTTAGCCGAAAATATTCACGAGATAATCTTTTGATCCGGTTGCGTGTTGGGGCATTTCCAACTTTTCTCGCTACAGTGACACCAAGACGGGTTCTTTGAATTCGACTCTGAGAGTATACGGCAATAAAATATTGGTCTTGAATTTTTTTCCCCCGATTGGCCAATCTAAGAAATTCGGAACGTTTCCGTAATCTGTCCGCCTTGGTAAACCAAAAGCGCAAAAAAGACTCCTCCGCTTAACCCGCTGTTATTTATATTATATTTTTCGAGCAATACCTTTTGAGACCTTTGAAAAACCTCCCTTTTTGCCCAATTTCTGCGTCAGGTTCAAAGTCCGGAATCTTCGACTTGAACTGAAACCCCGGTTAAACAGTAAATACGTATTTAGCTGGCAGGCAAAAATGAATGTTTTTCAAAGGTCTCCTTTTATACCGTTAAACGGGCTCGCCCTTTTGACCTGCGCCGGTTTATGATCTTTCTGCCCTGCTTTGTGGACATCCTTTTTAAAAACCCGTGGGTTCTTGCTCGTTTAATTCTGCTTGGCTGGTAAGTTCGTTTCATCCGCTTAAATCCTTATTTGATCGCCGAGGCGGTCATTCCAATTCTTGATAAATCTATTAATAATGACTTAAATCGAGTTTATAAATCACAAATGGATCCAGTTGTCAAGCATCAACCTAATCCTTGATGATTTCAAAAATATCAAACTCTTCCATGTGAAGATTAACGTCCGGGTATATGACGATCTGTTTTCCGATTATTCGCTCAGCAGCAACGATAACCTGTCGCTCCTCGCCATACAGAAGTTCGGCAATCTCGGGATTCACTCTCAGGCTGATTTTAACGCCGATCATATCTTTTGATTCGCGAAGAATTTCCCTGTAAATATTGTAACATATGGTTTGTTTTGATATGAGATATCCTTCTCCGTCACAATAAAAACACGGTTCACACAATAATCTTGTCAGCGGCTTTCGAATTCGTTTTCGCGTCATCTGTATTAATCCCAATTCCGATATGGGGAGGACATGGGTTTTACTTCTATCTTTTTTAAGCGCCTCTGTCAGCGCATTAAACACCTTTTCCTGGTTCGATTTTTTTTCCATATCTATAAAATCGATAATAATAATGCCGCCAATATCCCGGAGGCGTATTTGATAAGCGATTTCTTTCACCGCTTCTAGATTGGTCTTTAAAATAGTTTCTTCAAGATTATATTTTCCGACATACCGTCCCGTGTTGACATCAATTGCCGCCAGCGCCTCCGTATGTTCGATGACAATATATCCGCCGGATTTCAGCCATACCTTCTTTTTTAACGCTCGCGAAATATCCGCTTCCAAATTAAATGAATCAAAAATCGGTTCCATCCCCTCATACAGCTCCACGGAATCTTTTAGGCTCGGCATAAAAGTGTCGAGAAAATCTAAAATAGATTCATAACCTGTACGCGAGTCTATGATCAATTTTTCAGCTTCATGTAACAAAAGATCTCGAACGGCGCGCAGACTGACGGCGACTTCCTTGTGAATCAGCGACGGCGAAGGTGCCGTCTGATATTTATGCTGAATGCTCGCCCACAAATTTTTTAGAAAACCCATTTCATATTCAAACTTCTCTTCCTGCACCCCTTCTGCAGCGGTCCGAACGATATATCCAAAATTATCCTCCCGAATCGATTCGATATTCGTCTTTAAACGACCCCGTTCGGCTTCATCTTCAATACGTCTCGATATGCCGATATGCTCTGATGTCGGCATCAGTACCAGAAACCTTCCGGGAAGAGATATATGTGTCGTCAGTCGAGCGCCCTTCGAGCCGATGGGCGTTTTGGCGGCTTGAACCATAATTTCTTGCCCTTCTGTAATCAGTTCCTCGATGTGCCGATCCCGTCGAATCGATAACATATACCCATTATAGGGCATGCTGTTTTCAGAGGTATCGGTGTCTTCCGGGAAATCATCAATCGGGCTGTAATTTCCGCCGATGACATCACTCACATAAATAAAGGCCGCCTGCTTGAGTCCAATATCTACAAAGGCCGCCTGCATGCCCGGTAAAACCCGCTGAACCTTTCCTTTATATATATTTCCGGCAATATCTGAAGCATCTCCCCGCTCAATAAAGAGCTCTGAGATGTTTCCGTCTTCGAGAAGCGCCACTCGGGTTTCATGGTCTGCAACATTGATGACAATTTTTTTATACATGTTATTTCCCGTGAATATCTATGCACCAAACTGAGCGTTTTAAATAGTTCTGCTCTTTTAAATTTCCAAAATTTAAAACGTTCGATTGCGGTACGCTGAACCTACTTTACAATTTCACTATCTCCGCCAGCCGGATCTCTTCTTCGGGCAATCCGAAAATTTTATCGAGGACCTCGAAAGGTCTCACCGTATTTCCGGGTTCCGTTTTCAGGCTCATCTTTAGCGTATTGGGTGCCGGCAGCATTAGATTAAATACCATCTCTTTTAAATCGATTGTTTTTGATTTCCCTTTTCGATTAACCCGCGAAAAAGTAAACGCTTTCCGGTCAAGAAAATCGTTTATTTTTGCTTCATTGAAACGCCTGTTTTTTAAGGTGATCGTGTAGATTGCAGGTTCAAAAATCTTACGCGAAGGATTGATTGGCGCCATCCGGCACGCCAGTATACGTAATCCTTCAGGAAGATGTCTGTTTAATTTTTCCACAAGAGCCTTGGGCTCGACACTACCGCGTACCGATAAATAAAAAGTTTCGTTCAAACTCTCTAAGCCGATCGGGAGAGGGTCCTCAAAGGATATATTCGGCTTTGGATGAAATCCTTTAGAATATTTAACCGGTATTTCAGTGCGATGAATGGCCCGTAAAAAAATCTTAACCATTTCAAGATGCCCAAAATACCTCGCCATTCCCCGTTTAGAATAAGATATTTCTAATTTTTTATACTCGCCGTCCGGTTGACAAGTGCCAATAAAATTATTCGGGGTATGGTCTTTACAATCCGTAAACACGTTGGGCTTTATGGTATCAAAATCACATACCCCGCATTGATTACAATCTCCGTTTCGGCAGTCTTTCGTAAACTCGCCCTTTATGGCCTTTTCCCATTCCCTGATGAGGTACTCCTTTAAAATCATGGTGTCGATATGATCCCACGGCAGCGGTTCCGCCGTATCTCTTATGCGCGTAGTATAAAAATCAACATCGATACCTTCTTCCAAAAAGCTTGTTTCCCACAAGCGGTATTTAAACTTGTCGCTCCATCCGTCAAATTGACATCCTTTCTTGTAGGCAGCATCCAACAATCGGCTAAGACGCCGGTCGCCTCTCGCCCAAAGTCCTTCTATAAGGCTGACCTCCGGGTTTTGCCACTTAACGCGTATACCCGGGATTTTTAGGTTATGCTTCAACTGCGCTATTTTTTCTTTTGATTCGTTCAAAGAAATTTGCGGCAACCACTGAAAAGGCGTGTGCGGTTTTGGAATAAAGGTCGCGACACTGACATTAATGTGACCGTTGGGCAGACTTTTACGTTTTGAAGCATTGATCTTTTTTACAAGTTCAACGATTGCCCTTACATCATCATCCGTCTCTGTTGGAAGGCCGACCATAAAATACAGTTTCACCACCTGCCAACCCAGAACAAATGCATCATTTATGGTTTCGATGATGTCTTTTTCCTGGATATTTTTATTAATAACATCTCGAAGCCGCTGGCTCCCTGCTTCCAAGGCTATTGTAAAACCGGTTTTTCTAACCTTTTTTACGAGCTCCATTAATCCAGGGGTTAATGTTCCGGCCCTCAGAGACGGAAAGGAAAGGGCAATGCGCCGGCGACCGTAGAGGGTCATCATATTTTCCATCAACGGTTGAATACAACTATAATCTCCGGTGCTTAAGGATAGAAGGGATATGTCTTCATAACCGGTTGCCCTAACGGAAGCCTCGGACAGTGAAAGCAATTTTTGCGGAGACCGTTCACGGACCGGTCGATATATCATACCGGCCTGACAGAACCGGCACCCCCTCGTGCACCCTCTCGAAACCTCGAGTCTCAAGCGGTCATGAACGGGTTTGGCATAGGGTATGACCGGTGTATCCGGAAACGGCGCTTCATTGAGATCTCCGACAACCGCTCTTTTAATGCGGTGGTAATCTTTAAACCTCGGAAAAACGCTCTGAAAACCGGCACCATCGAACGATGGTTTAAAAAACGCCGGTATATAGACACCATCGATACGAGACCATTGCTTCAAAAGAGCTTGCTTATCGTCAGCATCGTTTTTCCGCCAATCAAGCCAGTCTCGACACATGTCCATGATGACGTTCTCACCGTCTCCGATGACGATGGCATCAAAAAAATCAGCAACAGGCTCCGGATTGCACATGCAAGGACCGCCTGCGACAATAAAAGGGAAAGAGGAATCCCGCTCCCGCGCAAGAAAAGGAATGTTGGACAATTCCAATATATTTAATATATTCGTATAATTAAGTTCATATAGAAGGCTGAAACCGATGATATTAAATTCCCCAAGCGGCCTTCGGGACTCCAGAGATGCAAGGGATATACCGTATGATTTCAGGTAGGCGGCCATATCGGGTGCCGGTGCAAATATCCTTTCCGCTGCGATTTTGGGATGTCTGTTGAGGATATGATACAGAATCTGAAGTCCGAAATGAGAGGTTCCGATCTCATAAAGGTCCGGAAAAACCAACCCGAAAACCAGATCGACCTTGTCGTGATCCTTTTTTACGGCATTGATTTCAGAGCCTAAATATCGGCTGGGTTGTTCTACCAAGTGTAAGATGTCTTGAATGCTTTTTATGCTCATGATATATATTTTTTTAAGAATTTAACTTTTTTAAATCGAAATTGAAACTGCAAAGCTTGAGTGTGTACAACATTATTCGGTTAATAATGTATTATACCGGAGTTCAAAATGCCAGAAATAAAAACGCAAAACAATCCCTTTTCCTTGGCGGCGGTGCTACTTTTTGTTTTAGTTAACCTGATATGCTTTATCATCCCGGTCAAGAGCGGCGCTGAAAACTTGCGGGAAAGTGCGGTTGTAAAAGCCGTTAAAAAGGTCAGTCCTGCAGTGGTCAACATCAGCTCACAGTCCGAAGTTCGAAAGCGCGTCAATCCGTTTTACGGATTTGGATTGGATCCTTCTTTTGAATCTTTTTTTAAAGACTTTTTCGATCCCGGCTATGAACAAAAGTATCAGCGGACCAGCCTCGGATCCGGGGTGATTATTGACGGAAAGCGTGGATATATTCTTACCAATAAGCATGTGATTATTAAAAGCTCAACCATTACCGTTACCTTAAAAGACGGTCGTGAATTTAAGGCAAAAATTGTCGGTGCGGATCCTGATTCTGATTTGGCGGTGCTGCGTATTTCTCCGAAAGGTTCGCTTCCGGCTATTGAAATGGGGAATTCCGGCAATCTTTTGATCGGAGAAACCGTTATCGCCATCGGAAACCCTTTCGGTTTTTCAAACACCGTCACCACCGGCGTAATCAGCGCTGTCAATCGAAGCGTAAAAGTCGACGATTCATTCTACCATGATTTTATTCAAACGGACGCTTCCATTAATCCGGGAAACAGCGGCGGTCCTCTGTTGAACATATACGGTGAACTTATCGGTATCAATACCGCTATCTATGCCAAAGCGCAAGGGATCGGGTTTGCCATCCCGATCAACAAGGCAAAAAGAGTTATTTCCGACCTTATAAAGTACGGGGAGGTGATACCGGCATGGATCGGCGTCACCGTTCAGGATATGGATGCCGAGCTGGCAAAGTATTTGAAAGCATCGGACATCAAAGGTGTATTGGTCAAAAAGACAGAGGCTTCCGGGCCTGCTTATAAATCCGGTATACATGTGGGGGACATTATACAGTCCATCGGTTCAAGAAAAATTCGTACTCAATACGAGTTTAATACTGCGATGAGCAATATTTCAGCCGGAGAAGGCCTTGACATCGGGGTGTTAAGAGACGGTAAAATAAAAACATTTACTGTCCGATCGACGGCATTTCCCGAAGATCTGGCATTGGAATTGGCTTACGATATTCTCGGGATTAAGGTCAAAAATCTTTCCAAAAATAACCGTTACAGCGATAAAATCTACGCCAAAGAAGGGGTCTTGATTTCAGCGCTCAATCCGCATTCGTACCTCGCACGCATCGGCGCCGAACCTGGAGATGTTATCCGCCAAATTGATGAATTCACGGTTAAAAACACGAAGGAATTTAAAAAAGCCATCATTAAATACCGTAAAAAAAAGTCGCTGGTCATCCTATTACAGCGAAAAGACCAGCTTTATAATATCAGCGTAAGATTATAAAGAACGGATCTAAATAATCAGGGGCAGGTGAGTCATGGACCATCGAACAAAAATTTTTAACTTGCTTCAAACAGACCGACCCATCGATGACGTTCTGATAAAAGGGTGGGTTCGCACCCGGCGGGATTCAAAACATTTTTCATTTATAGAGATCAACGATGGATCCTGCCTGAAAAATATTCAAGTTGTCGCAGACAATGCATTACCCAATTACGACGATGTTGCCAGGCTCTCCACCGGTTCCTCCGTTGTGATTTTAGGAAAATTAATAGAATCGAAAGGTTCCGGTCAAAAATGGGAGATTGTCGCGAAAGATATTAAAATTATAAGTGTTGCTCCCGAAATCTTCCCGTTGCAAAAAAAACGCCATACCGACGAATATTTAAGAACCATCGCCCATTTAAGACCCCGAACCAATAAATACAGCGCCGCATTTCGAATCCGTTCGGAGTTGTCATATGCCATTCATAAATTTTTTAGAGACCGGGGCTTTAAATATATTCATTCACCCATCATCACCGGCTCCGACTGTGAGGGCGCCGGAGAACTCTTCCGCGTCACCACATTGGCGATGGATCATCCGCCGCTTTTGGACGGCAAAATTGATTATACCAAAGATTTTTTCGGCAAAGAGGCGAATTTGACGGTTTCCGGACAACTGTCTGCCGAGATGTTTGCCCTTGCCCTCGGTGACGTTTACACTTTCGGCCCGACGTTTCGTGCTGAAAACTCCAATACCAGCCGGCATGTTGCCGAATTTTGGATGGTGGAACCCGAGATGGCATTCTGCGATTTGAAAGGGAACATGGCGTTGGCCGAAGAAATTATCAAATTTTTAACCGGTTTTATTCTTGAATCCTGCAGCGACGATATCGAACTCTTTGCAAAATATGTGGATAAGCAATTGATGGCAACACTAAACAATGTGGCCGAATCCGAATTTATACGAGTTCCCTATGCATCTGCCGTTGAGATATTGAAAAAATCCGGGAAAACATTCGAATATGAGATCGCCTTCGGAAAGGACCTCCAAACCGAGCATGAACGATATTTAACAGAGACGTATTTTAAAAAGCCCGTCATTGTATTTGATTATCCAAAGACCCTGAAACCGTTTTATATGCGATTAAACGATGATCACAAAACGGTTGCGGCCATGGATGTTCTGGTCCCTCGAATTGGAGAAATTATCGGAGGAAGTCAGCGCGAAGAGCGACTGGATGTGCTTGAAAATCGGATGGACGAGATGAAAATGCCCAAAGAAAATTACTGGTGGTATCTGGATTCAAGGCGGTTCGGATCCGTTGAACACAGCGGTTTCGGCTTAGGGTTCGAACGAATGCTCATGTTCTTGACAGGGATCGGCAACATCCGGGATGTCATCCCTTTTCCAAGAACACCGAACAGCATCGAATTTTAACCACAAAAGTGGCTTCAAAATCTTCAATCGGGTTCTCTGAGGGGAGGTTTTGAAGCCATGCCTAAGCTTTCATACACCTTAGCTTCGCCAGCTCTTCCGCATACCCGTAAAGATGAAGTCCCTTGCTCTCAACGATCATTTCACCGTCTTTAACCCCGATTTCTCCGGCCATGTATTCTTTGAGATTTTGGATTCCGGCAAGATTTGCCGGCATGCCTCCCCATAGATCCCATGAACGAAAATAAACCATAAAATGAAGGGCGCCATCTTGTATCCGGGTGTCTATGGAACGCAAACACGGCGGGTCCAAAAGCGTCAGATCCGAAGGATGCGCCACCTGCAGCACCATCTGGTTGTTTCTGCTTCCGAATTTTTTATAGGTTTGAATAACCCATTCGATTTGATTTAAATAGAGTTTGCCGTCTTCTTCAAAAACAGCTTTTCCATCCACATCTCTTTTGTCAATGATTTCGGTATTACCCTCTTCCCACCATGCCAATTTGATTCCCGTCAATGGTGCTCTTGATAGCCTTTCACCATACGTATAGGATTCACCCGGCTCTTTTTGGCCGGTCATGATATATTCGATATAAGATCTTGCATAACCGTTCCCGCCGTAAATATATGCTTCTTCAACAGGATTCGGGATTCCGCAGGCCGGCGGTATATCAGGTAACAGGGGTTGTGTTCCGGGGTGTTTGATGTGACCGGTAAAAAAATCATATTCGAGTCTTGTCTGCCCCGCATAACTTCCACGATCGATGTTAAATTTTCTGCCGTGATCCAGAATATCATGAACGGCCTGAAACCAAAGGTCCGGTAAATCTCTTGCTTGAATCTTATGTATATACATCGCGTTTTCTTCTCCTCAAATCGAACGCCTTTATATATCCAACATGCTCACTTCAAGTGCATTGCTGCTGATGAAATCTCTTCGCGGTTCAACCTCTTCCCCCATAAGTACGGTAAAAATTTCATCGGTTTCGACGTCATCCTCAACCTTTACCTGCAGCAAGATTCTTTTTTCCGGGTTCATGGTGGTTTCCCACAACTGGTCGGGATTCATTTCCCCGAGACCTTTGTATCGTTGAATACCGAGCCCTTTTTTGGCTTCCTCCATGAAAAAGGCCAAAAGTTGTTTTTTATCATCAACGCGTAAAAGTTCTTTTTCGTCGTCTTTATTGAAAATAATATACGGCGGGGTGTCATTTTTCGATATATTTTTACTTAAAATCAGACAATTTTGATAATCACTCGAATAGACAAGATTTCGGCTGATTTTTAAAGGTTTTGTTTTTTTGTTCGCGACATCGATAAACAACAGATCTTTTTGTTTATGAAATGGCGTTTCAACGGTCATTTCATAAATATCTTTTTCATCATTCCATCGGATATCGCTGACCGGATACTCTTTTTGGATTAGTGTTTCTTTGAGTTGCGACATTTTTAGAATATCTTGAAGAAAATCTTTATTTTTAATGCCTTCTTTTATTAGTATTTCAACGAGTTCCTCAATAATGCCTCTTTCTTCGAATCTCGACATAATGGAAAAATATTCGGAAAGATCGGTGACAAAGAGATAAAGATTGTGTTCCGATAAAATATTTTCTTTTTTTTCGAATTTAACCATTTTGTTGTTACAAGCGCGCTTTAAAATATAGTCGTTCAGTTCCTTTTCATTTTTAAGATATATCGCATTCTTTCCTTTTCCGACTTTAAACAAAGGCGGTTGAGCGATGTAAAGATAACCGTTTTCGATCAGCTCGGGCATATGCCGGTAAAAAAACGTTAAAAGAAGCGTTCGGATATGGGATCCATCCACGTCCGCATCTGTCATGATAATGGTCTTGTGATATCGAATTTTTTGAATATCATATTCTTCCTCGCCGACGCCGGTTCCAAGGGCGGTAATGATATTTTTGATTTCCTCACTTCGTAAAATTTTATCAAACCGGGATTTCTCGACATTCAATATTTTACCTTTTAAAGGCAAAATGGCCTGAAATTTTCTGTCTCGCCCTTGTTTTGCGCTGCCGCCGGCAGAATCTCCCTCAACAATAAAGAGCTCTCTGACGGATGGATCGGACATCTGGCAATCGGCCAGTTTTCCCGGAAGGGTTGAATCGATCAGCGCGCCCTGTTTTCTCGCAAGATCTCTGGCACGTTTGGCGGCATCTCTGGCCCTGGAAGCATCCACGGCTTTCTCGATGATTTTCTTTGCAACACTTGGATTCTCTTCGAAAAAAACACTTAATTTTTCATTGACCAGCGATTCGACAAGTCCTTTGACTTCACTGTTTCCAAGTTTCGTTTTGGTTTGGCCCTCGAACTGCGGAGATTTTATACGAAGGCTTATGACAGCGGTTAAGCCTTCTCTAATGTCGTCACCGCTGATTTTAACTTTAAGGTTCTTTGAAATATTTCCATTGGTTAAATACTGGTTAATACTCCTCGTCAATGCCGCCTTAAAACCGATGAGGTGGAAACCTCCTTCTATCGTATTGATATTATTTGCAAATGAAAATATTTTTTCCTTGTATGTATCATTATATTGTATGGCAACTTCTATTTGAACATCATTTTTAGTGCCTTCTACAAAAATGGGTTTATGCAGGGGTGAATTTATTTTGTTAAGATATTCCACAAAAGATACAATGCCGCCTTTATAACAAAACTCATCTTTTTTATCCGAACGTTCATCTTCTATGGTTAATTTGACCCCTTTATTTAAAAATGCAAGTTCTCTCAAGCGTCGAATCAGAATCTCATAATTGAAAATATCTGTTTCTAAAATTTCGGTATCAGGGGTAAAATGTATTTTCGTTCCTCTTTTTTTCGTTTTACCGACAATACTCAGTTCTCTTGTTTTTTTCCCTTTTTCATAGGTTTGATAATAAATATTCCCGTCGGTATAGACTTCGACTTCCATATATTTTGAAAGTGCATTGACCACCGACACGCCCACACCGTGAAGTCCGCCGGACACTTTATAAGAATGATCGTCAAATTTACCGCCTGAATGAAGTTTGGTCATCACAACTTCGACAGCAGGAACATTCTCGGATTTTTGTATTCCTACAGGTATTCCCCTTCCATTATCCTCAACACTGACACTGTTATCCGTATGGATGATCACGTTTATCAAATCGCAATAACCGGCCATGGCTTCATCAATACTATTGTCCACCACTTCATAAACCAAATGGTGAAGCCCTTCGACATTGACGTTCCCGATATACATGGACGGTCTTTTCCTGACCGCTTCGAGTCCCTCGAGTACTTTTATTTGATCGGCATCATATGTATTTTCTTTTGGTTTCATATTCTCATCGGCATGATAACACTTAAATACGTATCATCATTTTCTCCTTCTATTAAACACGGTTTTTCATTATCAAGCAGATTGACAACAATATTTTCAGTATCGATAACACTCAGCGTTTCGATAATGTATCTGGGATTAAATGCCACTTCGATAGGATCTCCTTGATAATCGATAGACATATCTTCTTTGGATTCACCTAAGTCCGGGTTGGTGGTGGTAATCACAAGGTGGTCTTTTTTAAAATTAAATATAACACCTTTGTAATCCTCCGAAGACAAGATAGACATTCTTTTTAACATCATTAAAAACATCTTTCGATCCATATGAATCATATGAAATTCTTTCCGTTGAATGATATCCCCATATTCAGGAAAATCACCTTCAAGCAGTCTGATAATAATGGTTTCATAATTCTTTTTAATAATGAAATTATTATTTTTAATTCCAAGGTGAACGGTGCCCGTAGCATCTAAAAATTTGATGACTTCATTCATCCCTTTTTTCGGTATCAGAATATCGAGTTTTTCGGGCAGCGGTATATCTTTATCAAACACACAATCTGCTTTTGAAAGACGATTTCCATCGGTTGAAACCATTCTGACTATATTTTCATCTTCGTTTTTAATAATTTCAAAATATATTCCGGTGATATGGCTCCTTTTTTCATCGGCAGCGCCGGTAACGATAATCGTTTTTTCAATCATTTTTCGGAAAACGTCGGAATCAATGCTGAACAATTCGGCGTCTTCCAACTTCGGCGTTTCAGGAAAATCACTCGGATTCAATCCGACAATATTATACGTTACACTTTTGTTACCGATTTTTATCCAGTAGTTGTCCGCTTCACTAATCTGAATTTCTTCACTCGGGAACTCTCTAACAATTTCATAGAACTTTCTGGCGTTTATTGTTAACATTCCCTGGCTTTCTATCTCTGCCGGATAGGATCCTTCAAAACCGGTTTCAAGGTCTGTCGCAATGAGCTGTATGCCGTCCTTTGTTGTTTTAAGGAGTACATTTGATGTAATTAACAGATTGCTTTTACGACCGCTGATTCCCTGAATTTTAGATAATACATCGAGAACATCTTTTTTTTTAATTTTGAATTTCATTCGCTATTCCTTATTTATATATCTTTAGATATTATTATATTAAAAGAATGTTCATATATATAATAATTCTATAACATATTTATTCTATTATAAAAAAAACAGTTCAATTCTGTTTATAAAGACGCATAAACATTTTTAAAAATAATAGATTATAAAAGGAATAAAATTTATTGTTCATAAGTAATGATTTATAGAAAACATATCAATATAAAAGCCATCGCGCCCAACGGTTGTCTTTTAATTAAAAAAAATAAAAAATACCATATATAGTATTTTATTTTATTTAATATAAATATATATACTGTTTAGATGTATGTGACAAGTGTTTTTAATATAAAATGGATAACTTAAGTTTTACACCCTAAATTTGTGATTCGGATATGAAATTTATTGCTGATTTGCATGTTCATTCTCATTTTTCAAGAGCAACGGCAAAAAATTTGGATCTTGAAAATCTATATATTGCCGCCCAGCTTAAAGGCATCACTGTTATCGGGACCGGTGATTTTACGCATCCGGGATGGTTGGCGGAGATCAAAGAAAAGCTGGTGCCCGCGGAATCCGGAATGTTCAGATTAAAAAAAGAATTTTCGAGTCTATGCGATCAAAAGGTGCCCAAGTCCTGCCGCAGAGACGTACGCTTTATACTGGTCTCTGAAATCAGCAACATTTACAAGAAAAATAAAAAAACCCGAAAAAACCATAATCTTGTGTTTTTGTCTGATTTTAATCAGGCGGATAATTTTGTTTCAAAACTCGATAAGATCGGAAATATCAGATCCGACGGCAGACCGATACTGGGTCTTGATGCCAGAGATCTTTTAGAAATGCTTCTTGAAACCGATGATCAGGCTTTTCTTATTCCGGCTCACATTTGGACGCCGTGGTTTTCGCTGCTGGGTTCGAAATCGGGGTTTGATTCTATAGACGAATGTTTTGAGGATCTTACACCTTATATTTTTGCCGTTGAAACAGGTCTTTCTTCGGATCCTGAAATGAATTGGCGAGTTTCCGAACTCGACCGGATGACGCTGATTTCGAATTCCGATGCCCATTCACCGTTAAAATTGGGAAGAGAAGCCAATTTGTTTGATACCCAATTGTCATTCTCCGCCATAAAATCCGCCATCCAAAGCGGGGATCCTGAAAGATTCGTCGGTACGCTGGAGTTTTATCCGGAAGAGGGAAAATATCACCTTGACGGGCATCGGAATTGTCATGTTCGCTCCTGGCCGGATAAAACAAGGAAAGCGGGCGGTCTGTGTCCGGTTTGCAAAAAACCGATGACTTTGGGCGTCTTGTACCGGGTCGAGGAATTGGCTGATCGACCGTCAGGGGTTAAGCCCAAAAATTTTCATCCGTATTTCAATACCGTTCCCCTTGTGGAAATTTTGTCCGAAGTTTTGAAAGTGGGGCCGAACTCGAAAAAAGTTATGGAAACCTATCGGGAGTTGCTTGAAAAATTAGGGTCTGAATTGGACATTCTAACGACCCTGGATAAAGATAGGATCGGTTCTGCGGGTATCCCGCTGTTGGGTGAGGCTATCACGAAAGTCAGACAAAACGACATCGTTTTGTTGCCCGGTTATGACGGAGAATTCGGAAAAATAAAAATATTTAATTCACAAGAACGACAAAAGCTTGAGGGACAAAAACCGTTGTTTTTTGTGAACTCAACCCGGCCCATACAAAAAAAACATAAAAAGGAATATCAAAAACCAACAGCATCTATGTTATTTCATAAATTTTCAAAAAATGAATCTCAAACGCCAACAAAGAAAAAATTGCGCACAGAAGCGCTGAATTCCCAACAGCGCCTGGCCGTTGAAAATAATGAAGGGGCGATGGTCATCATCGCAGGACCCGGAACCGGCAAAACCAGAACGCTGACCCAAAAAATGGCGTTTCTCATCCTTGAAAAAGATATACCACCGGAAAACATCCTTGCGGTGACGTTTACAAATAAAGCCGCCCTGGAAATGCGGCGGCGACTCGAAATGCTGTTGAAAAAATCAAACCTAAAAACATTCGTCGGAACATTTCACGGCCTTTGTTTTCATATTTTAAAGCAACAGGAAAAATACGCCTATACGATCATTGATGAAAAAGACCGGGAACTTTTGCTGATCGATGCCGTCAGACAGGTCAAAACATCGAATATCCCTATAAACATCAAACCTAAACAACTGCTTAAACAGATCATATTTGCCAAACAAAACCTGATGGGTCCTCATGAAGGGTCAAAGCCTATTGATGATCCAAAGGAAAAATCTTTTCATGCGGTATATCAATCCTATCAGGAATTATTGGACTTACAAAAGCTCTGCGATTATGAAGATCTGATTTTTAAAACCGTTCGACTGCTTGAGACAAAGAATCAAATTAAGGATTCATACCGGAGGCTGTTCCAACATGTTTTTGTGGATGAATATCAAGACTTAAATCATGGCCAATACAGGATTATCAAAGCGCTTGTTCCACCGGGCAACGATAAAAAAATTTGTGTCGTCGGCGATCCAAACCAATCCATCTACGGATTCAGAGGATCGAGTTGTGAATATTTCAAAAGGTTTGTTCAAGATTATCCGGATGCACAAGTTATTAAACTGACACAGAATTACCGGTCGACCCAGACCATTCTCGACGGTTCCTATCAGGTGATTCAATCACAGGGTGAAAATTCATTTAAAGAACATATTTATTCAGAAATTGACGGTAAAAAGACAATTTGTGTTATTGAGGCGGGTTCTGAAAAATCAGAAGCGGTGGCGATC